>WNFD01003495.1_pt1 | contig 18391 bp, 11 predicted proteins | sample 5400491 | NCBI WGS metagenome assembly WNFD01 (sample SAMN13153343, study PRJNA577476) | soil metagenome | isolation source: 120 cm saprolite under Douglas fir tree site 2 hole 2 replicate 2 | place: USA:California | collected 2015-04-18 | reverse complement strand
CGCGCACGATCTCCATGTGGAGCAGGCCCAAAAACCCGCAGCGGAACCCGAAGCCGAGCGCCACCGACGACTCGGGCTCGTAGTGCAGCGATCCGTCGTTCAGCTGCAGCTTGGCCAGCGCGTCGCGCAACTCTTCGAACTGCTCCGCGTTGGTCGGGTACAGGCCGGCGAACACCATCGACATGATATCGCGGTACCCCGGCAGGAGCGGCGCGTCGCGATGCTCGGCGTCCAGCACCGTGTCCCCGGGGCGGGTGTCCCGCACCCCGCGCACGTTGGCGACGAAGTAGCCGACTTCACCCGCCTCGAGCTGCTCGGTCGGCTTGTGCCCGAGCTGGAGGTACCCGACCTCGTCCACCTCGTAGAGGTCCTCCTTGTGCGCTCCGAAGGCCATCTTCATGCCGGGTCGGATGGTGCCGTCCACGACGCGGATGCTGGGGATGGCGCCGCGGTAGCGATCGTAGTAGGAATCGAAGATGAGGGCGCGGAGCGGCGCGTCCGCCACGCCGCGCGGCGGAGGGATGCGCTGCACCACGGCCTCGAGCAGCTCGGGCACGTTGGTGCCTTCCTTGGCGGAGATGCGGAGGATCTCTTCCGGCTTTGCCCCGATGAGCTCGTGCAGCTCCTGCGCGCGGCGGTCCGGCTCCGCACCGGGGAGGTCGATCTTATTGAGGACGGGGATGATCTCGAGCCCGGCATCCATCGCGAGGAACAAGTTGGAGAGCGTCTGCGCCTGGATCCCCTGCGACGCGTCCACCACGAGGATCGCGCCCTCGCACGCCTGTAGCGAGCGCGACACTTCGTAGGTGAAATCGACGTGCCCCGGTGTGTCGATCAGGTTGAGCTCGTATACGCCGCCGTCGCGGGCATGGTAGTTCATGCGCACCGCGTTGAGCTTGATCGTGATGCCGCGCTCGCGCTCCAGGTCCATCGTGTCGAGGACCTGCTCTCGCATCAGACGCTTGTCGAGCGTGCCCGTGAGCTCGATGAGGCGGTCGGCCAGGGTCGACTTGCCGTGGTCGATGTGGGCCACGATACAGAAGTTGCGGATGTGATCTTGGCGCATGTGGGGCTAAAATATAGCCATCCGCCCTCCATCATCCGTCGTGGCCCGACGCTTGCGGATGACGGATGCGAGCGAACACGGTATACTCCGAGAGGAATTCTCCTGGCTCCCATCACCGGCTGGTTCGACCCCACGTCCAACGGCGGCGCCGTACGGCGCGCCGCCAACAGCTATTTGCCCGCCAAGGGCGATCCCGGCGTGCGCCTCCCCGGACTGCGGCGGGGCGATCTCGTCACGCTGGACAACGGACGCGTCCTGAGCGTCAACGGCGGACCACCCGCGGGCCTCGGTGAGCGTCCCGACTTCGGCAAGCTCGGTGCCGTGCACCCATCGCGCCCCCTGCGCCTCGAGACGCCCCAGGCGTCGAGCCCCCGTACGGCGGACATTCAGCGCGTCGTGGATCTGATTTGCCCCCTGGGCTTCGGCCAGCGCGCGCTCATCGTGTCGCCGCCCAAGGCGGGGAAAACGATCATGCTCCAGGCGGTGGCGGAAGCCGTCGCGCTCAACCACCCCGCGGCGATCCTGCTCATCCTGCTCGTGGACGAGCGGCCGGAAGAGGTGAGCGAAATGATCGATTGGGGTCGGGGCGAGGTCGTCGCGTCGAGCTTCGACCTGCCACACGAGCGTCACGTGGCCGTGGCGGACATGGTGTTCGAGCACGCGCGCCGCCAGGTTGAGCTGGGCAAGGACGTCGTGATCGTGTTGGATTCCCTCACGCGTCTCGCACGCTCTCACAACACGACGGGGCGGGGGAGCGGGCGCACCATGTCGGGCGGTCTGGACGCGAACGCGCTGGCCAAGCCCAAGGGTCTGTTCGGGGCCGCGCGCGCCGTGCCCGAAGGCGGCTCCCTCACCGTGATCGCCACGGCGCTCATCGAGACGGAGAGCCGGATGGACGACGTGATCTTCGAGGAGTTCAAGGGGACCGGCAATTCGGAGCTGCGCCTGTCCCGCGCCCTGGCCGACCGCCGCCTCTATCCCGCCGTGGATATCGCCGCGAGCGGCACCCGGCGCGAGGAGCTGCTCGCGGATCCACCGACCGTGGCTGCCAAACAGCAGCTCCGGCGGGGCCTGGTCGGGCTCCCGCCGGAGAAGGCGATCGACACCTTGCTGGCGCAGCTGCGGCGCACCAAGACCAACGCCGAGCTGCTCGCCGCCGTCAGCTAGCCGTCAGTTTCCGCCGCCGACGATTCGTTTGTAGCTGTCCGCGTTCCAGCGGGGTCGCTGGGAGGTGTTCGCGACGGCCAGCCCCAGATGGAACATGAGCCGTGCGAACCGCGCCTCCTTCTCGGCGTCGATTTTGTCCGGGGAATCGCTCACCTGGTGGTAATCCGGATGCAACCCGGTCGTGAAAAAGAGGATGGGCACGCCCTTTTTCGCGAAGTTGTAGTGATCGGAGCGGTAGAACAGTCCTTCCTGCGGCCAGAGGTCGCCGACCGGCTTGATGTTCAGCTCGCGGTGCGCCGCGGCGACGCTGTCGACCGTCGTGCCGAGGTTGGAGTGCTCGCGCCCGATCACGGCGACCGTGTCCTTCGCATTGCGCCCCACCATGTCGATGTTCAGGTCGGCGATCACGTTCGCGAGCGGCACGGTGGGGTGGTCGGCAAAATAGGCGCTTCCCCAAAGGCCCCGCTCCTCCCCACTCACGGTCATGAACACGAGGGAGCGTTTGGGTCGCTCGCGGGCGGAGGTAAAGGCCTGCGCCAGCTCGATCACGGCCACCGTGCCGGAGCCGTCGTCGTCCGCTCCATTGCAGATCGAGTCGGCGCCGCGCGGCGTGCACCCCTCCCCGGCGCTCGGCGTACCGATGTGATCCATGTGGGCGGTGAACAGAACGTATTCCTTCTTGAGCGTCGGATCACCCCCCTCGAGAATCCCGATCGTGTTGGGAGCCGACGTCTGCTGAAGCACCTGGGCGCGCACGTCCACTTCCAGCGTGACGTCGGTCAGGGGACGAGCCGCGAGGGGGCGATCGCCCCACGCCCGGAGGGAGTCGAGGCTGGCGCCCCCTTGCGCGAACAGCGCCCCAGCGGTGGCCGTCCGCACCACGAACACGGCGGGGATGGTGGGTCCGCTCTTGACGCTGGGATTGCGCACGCTCGCGGTCGGCTCGCGACCGGGGAGTTTTGCCCAGATCGAGTCAGGGAACGCGGCCACCAGCATCAGGGCGAGGGGTCGAAGCGGGAGGACCTTCGGCGCGATCGCGTTCAGTTCCGGTCCGTAGGCCACGAAAAGGACTTTCCCCGTCACGGCCGCGGAATCGAGCGTGCCCCCCGCTTGGGCGGATCCGGTGATCACCACGGCTTGGCCCGCCGCCGCCGCCGCCGGCGGCTGCCCGTCCACGAGCAGCACGTCCTGGCCCGCGCGCCAAATGCCGGGCGCGCGGCCGTTGATCCGGATGATCGAGCTTTCGGGTTCGACCCGCCGTATCTCGAGGGGATAGTGCTGGAAGTAGGTACCGCTGTCGCCGCCCGGCTTGAGGCCAAAGCGTTTGAACTCACCCGCGACATAGGCCGCCACGGCGTCGAGTTGCGGGCTCGGCGTGGCGCGGCCCAGCATCGAGTCGTCGGCGATGATCCCGATGCGCCGTTGCACGTCGGCGATGGTGATGGACGCCGCGCCGCGTGCGACCGGTTGCTGCCGTTGTGCGGTGCCTAATTGGGGGAGCACCGCAAGCAGCAACAACGCCAGGCGGTATCGCATCGCTCAACGCCTTGAGTAGGGGGAAGCGAAAACTAACGCGCCCGACCCCGGGGGACTACGGTCGGGCGCGCCGGCGCTGCTGTTGCAGTCACGGCTTGCGCCGCTTGAGCTCGGGTTCGGCGCGTGGTTTTTCTTTCGGGGGCTCACGCTTCGGCTCGACCCGCGGCTCACTGCGCGGGGGCGGAGCCTCACGTCGCGGCTCGGCCCGCGGTGGCGGTGGGTCAGCACGCCGACGCTCCTCCGGAACGGCGCGGCGCTCCGGTTGCGCCGGCGGCCGCGCGGGTTGCTCGGGCCGAGCTGCACGGTCGGGCGGGTTTGTCGGATTGGGCCGTTCACGCCGCTCGGGACGGCTGGGCTCGTCTCGGCGACCGGGTTGGTCAGGCCGGTCGCGACGATCGGGCTGGTTGGGCCGATCGGGCCGGTCGCGCCGCTCGGGACGGTCGGGCTCGTCCTGGTGTTGGTCAGGCCGATCGCGACGATCGGGCTGGCCGGGTCGGTCTCGATGACCGGGTTGCTCAGGCCGGTCGCCATGATCGCGCTGGTCGGGACGACGGTCGGGGCCGCGATCGTTGTTCCCCTGGTCTTCGGAACCGGGGCGACGCCGGGGTGGCTGAATGTTGGGCGGCGGAATGACGCCGGTGCCGCCCAAGTCCCGACCGCGCACGCCGACGTCGCGCCGGCGATCGTCGTTCACCGGCCGCTCGCGCACCCGTGTGATGAAGAGATCCGATGCCTCGCGGTCCTTGAAGATGAACCGGGGCTCCGGCCGGTAGGGACGCGTGAACACGACCCTCGTGCCGCCGTAGTACCGATACGGGTAGTAGTACGGATCATCGAACACCACGATCCGGAAGCGCACGCAGGTGTAGTCGTACGGGCTCCAGGACGAGTAGCTCACGTACGTGTGGCAATCGTAGCACAGGAACCGGGGATAGTCGTAATGCTGCTGGACGTAGTACGGCGTGATGTCGTAATCCCAATCACTGTAACCGTCGGGCACGATGCGCTGTGCCAGGTCGGTGAGGGCCACGTAGGGATCGCCGCGGACCCGCCCATCGGCGATCAGCCGATAATCCCAGTGCTCGTCGCGTTGTATGCCGTCGTACACGAACGGGTCGGCCGACGCGACGGCGAACACGTAACCGACGCCCGGATAGTCGTCGATATAGAAGGCGTCGGGGCCGGATCCGCCCTGCACCTCGTAGTCTCGACCGCCGCGGGCGAAGTTGTCCTCCCACGGCTCGCGTGGAAACAACACGCGCACCCGGCCGTCGGTGTCGACCCGCAGGATGGTGACGAAGGCGTCCCGGTCGGCGCGGAAGTGCACGCGAACCCATTGGCCACTGGCGTAAGGACTGTCGCCCCGGTCGGTCCAGGCTTCGACGCGGGGGCGATAGTCGACGTACGCCGGCCGGATCGACAGGCTGGCGGTCTGCGCGGTGACGGCGCTGAGCAACCAAATGGCGTTCAACATAGGGGCCTCCGTTGCTGCGCCCGTGGGGGCAGGTTACATGCCAACCAGACGTCCCAGGGCAAACGCGCTAAGTGACTAAGACGTTTAGTGTTCGACCGCCGATTGACGGGGGTCACCAGCCGCCGCGTGTCCTCTACCCGGGACATTCGGCTGTTCATTAGCTTCCGCGAGGCCATGGCCGACGTACAGCGGATCGATCTCCTGGACCCCGCCGAGGTGGCTCGCTTTGGCGGGATCGAGATCGTGGCGCAGGGGGTGGTGGAGGGCTTTCTCAGCGGGATCCACCGCTCGCCGTTTCGCGGGTTCTCCGTCGAGTTCACCGAGCACCGCGCGTACCAACCCGGCGACGAGCTGCGTTACCTCGATTGGAAGATCCTCGCCCGGGCCGACCGACTGTTCGTGAAGCAGTTCGAGCAAGAGACCAACCTGCGCGCAATGATTCTGGTCGACGCGAGCCGGTCGATGGCATGGCGCGGCGCGCCCGACCGGCTCACCAAGCGGGCCTACGCCGACCGCCTGGCGGCGGCGCTCGCCCTGATCCTGCTGCGGCAGCGCGATGCCACGGGGCTGATCACCTTCGACGAAGCCGTGCGCGAAGTCGTGCCGGCGCGGGTGAAGGCGGGACAGTGGGCCCGCCTGGTGCGCGGTCTGATGGACACGCCGGACGGTCGGGGGACGGCGGCGCAGGACGCGCTGGCCCGCCTCACATCGCTGCTCGCCCGCCGCGGGCTCGTGGTGTTGGTCTCCGATCTATTGTTCGAGCGCGAGCTGGCGCTTACGGCACTGCGCTACCTGCGCCACCGTGGTCATCAAGTGATCGTGCTCCATCTAATGGATCCGGCGGAGGCGCAGCTGTCCGGCCCGCCCGAGGTGCGATACCGCGATCCCGAATCCGCGGCGAGCGTGGTGGTTCGGCCGCGCGAGCTGGCGCGAGTCTACCAGGCGACGGTGCGTCGAGAGGTGGACGCTTGGCGCACGGCGTGCCGGCGGCACGGCATCGCGTACCACCACGTCTTGACCGACATGCCGTTCGGCATGGCGCTGCGCCTGCTCGCGTGACATTCCTGCACCCGGTGGCGCTCGTGGGGCTCGCCGCCGCGGCGATCCCCGCTTTGCTCCACTTGCTCGAGCGCCGGGTGCCGTCCGAGGCCGAGTTCCCGCCGCTCCGCTATTTGAGCGAGGCGGAGCGGCAAAGCGCCCGGCGCTTGAAGCTGCGACACCTGCTGCTGCTGATTCTGCGGACGGCGGTGATGGTGCTGATCGTGCTGGCCGCGGCGCGGCCGCTCTTCCCTACACAGGCGAGCGGTGGGTCGCTGCACGAGCCCACGGCGCTCGCCGTGATCCTCGATAACTCGGCGTCGTCCGGCCTCGTGGTGGATGGACGTCCCGTGCTCGATCGCCTGAAGGCGGTGGCGCGGGGCTCGCTGGCGCGCGCGGCGGCGTCCGATCGCCTCTGGCTCGTGCTGGCCGATGGCGTGGCGCGCGCGGGGACGCCCGACGCATTGGTCGCGACCGTGGATAGCGCCGGCGTCTCGGCTCGCCGGCTGGACCTCACGGCCGCCGTGCGGGCAGCGGCGCGACTGGTCGACGCCGAGCCGCTCCCGGCGCGCGAGGTGCACGTCGTGAGTGACCTGCAGCGCACGGCGCTCGGCCCCGGCCGGGCCGGGGTCCCGCGCGGGGTGCGGGTGCTCGCCCTCGCGCCCCCGAGCCAGGCACCAGCGAACCGCGGTGTGGGTGCCGTGCGCGTCACCGACGGCGCCGCGACGGTGGGCATCGTCGGGACGCCGGGTGAGGGGGGAGGCGCCGCCCCGGTGACGCTGCGTATCCGCGGCCGCGAAGTCGGCCGCGCCCTGGCCGCGCCCGGATCGACGGCAACGATCACGCTGCCGCCGCTCGGAGCGGGCTGGTGGGTGGGCGAAGCGGTGCTCGACGCGGACGAGCTGCGAGCCGACGATCGACGATCGCTGGTGTGGCGGGTGGCTCCGCCCGCCCGAGTCGCGGCGCCCGCGAGCAGCGGAGGCGGCCCGTTCGTGGCCGCGGCCCTGGCCGTGCTGGAGGAAGGGCAGCGCGTTCGGCCGGGTAACGAGGTCGCGATCGGAGACCGGCCGGAGGCAGGTACGCTGGTAAGCATCGTGATCCCGCCCGCGGAGCCGGCGCTCATCGGCCAGGCAAATCGTGCGCTCGCAGCGCGGGGCGGGAGATGGCGGTTGGCCTCGGAGGGGACGCCCGGACCGATCGCGGGTCCCGCCGTGCCGGCAATTGCTGGGCTGCAGGTAGCGCGCCGGTACCGGATCGAACCCGTGGCTGGGGGAGGGGGACCCGTGGCGGCTAGCGATAGCAGCGTGCTCGCGACGGTGAATGGAGAGCCGTGGCTGGTGCGGGACGGCAGCATCCTCCTGCTCGGCAGCCGGCTCGACACGGCGTGGACCTTGCTACCCGCGGCACCCGCGTTCGTCCCGTTCATAGACGCGCTGGTGAACCGCCTGGCCCGCGGAGAGGCACCCATCACTGACGTCGAAGGCTCCCCAGGGGTGGAGTTCCGGACCCGCGGCGCCGATACGATCGGCGCGATCGTCTCGGGGCTCGACCCGAGGGAATCCGATCTCACGCCGGCCTCGCCGGCGCTCGTGCGCGACGTGCTGGGTGCGGACGTGCTCGAGGGGACGGCGTTCGCGGCGGCCCGGTTCGCAGGCGCCGGCCGCCGCGACGGCAGCGGGCTGCTCCTCATGCTGGCGTTGCTGATCGCGCTCGCGGAGCTGGGGGTCGCGACGCGCACCCGCTGATGCCGCTCGACTTCGTCATCGACCGCTTGGACGCGCTCCCGGCGACGCGGGCGCTGGCGCAAGGGCTGCCCGCGCCCGGCGCCCGCCTGGGTGTGGCCGGCCTCCCCGGCTCGAGTCCCGCCGTGCTGTCGGCCGCGCTCGCGCGGCGACTCCCGCAGCGCGTCTTTGTCGTGATCACGCCCACGCCGACCGATGCGGAGCGCTGGCTCGCGGATCTGCGAATGCTGACCGGGAGCGCGGTCGCGTTGTATCCACAGCGCGAGGCGCTGGGTGCCGAAGAGCCACACTTCGAGATCGCCGGCGAGCGGGTGGAGACGCTCGAGCTGCTGTTGTCGGGGCAGGTCCGAGTGCTGGTGACGACCGCACGCGCCGCCGCCGAGCGCACGGGAGTCCCCGGGACGCTCGAGGCCCTGCGTCTGGTCCTGGCAAAAGGGGAGCAGGGAGCGGGGAGCGGTTCCCTCAGCGACACAGTTGGACGGCTAGAGGCGATGGGGTACGTTCGCGTCCCGACCGTGACAGAGGTAGCGCAGTTCAGCGTGCGCGGCGGAATCCTCGACGTGTATGGGTTTGGGATGGCGGCACCGGCGCGGCTCGAGTGGTGGGGAGACGACATCGAGTCGCTGCGCACATTCGATCTCGACTCGCAGCGTTCCGGCGACGCGATCGAACGGGTGACGGTACTGCCGGTGAAGACTGAGGGAGCGGGGGCGGGCGACGTAGGGGCGCAGCCTGGTGCGCCCCTACCACGTCAGTCGCTCCTGGACCTGCTTCCCAGCGATGCGCTGATCCTACTGGAGCAGGAGTCGGCGCTGGGGCGGGAAGTGGAGCACGCGTGGACCGAGGCGGCCCACCATCTCGAGGTCGCGCGGCGGCTGGGCGAGGAGCCCCCGGCCCGGGACGCGCTGTTCGTGGATCCCGCGGCGTGGCAGGTGCGGCTGGCCCGCTTCCCGCGAATCGCGCTCGATCTCGCCGAGCCCGAAGTGCGGTTTCCGATCGCGCCGCCCGAGCCGATCGACCGCGACATCAAGCGCCTGCGCCAGATCGTAGCGACTGAGCCGCCAAGCGTCATCCTGTGCGACAACGAAGGCCAGCTCGAGCGGCTGGAGGAGCTGCTCGGGGGCGACCGGGCGACGCTCGCGGTGGGGGCGTTGGACGGCGGATTTGTATTGCCCGGGCTGCGGGTGCTCACCGATCACGAGATCTTCCGCCGGGCGCGCCGGCTGCGACGCCCGCGCCGGTATCGCGAGGCGACGGCCACGGCCGCGACGCGGGCCCTCAAGGGCGGCGACTACGTGGTGCATCTGGAGCACGGCATCGGGATCTACCGCGGGATCCAAACGATTCCGGTGGGAGCCGAGGGCGGGACCCTCGAGGTGGCCGTCGTCGAATACGAGGGTGGCTCCCGGCTGAACGTGCCGCTGTACCGGCTGGATCAGCTCGAGCCGTACCGGACGGCGGCCGACGGCGACGCGCCGGCGCCGCGACTGCACCGGCTCGGTGCCACGACGTGGCAGCGGCAGCGGGACAAGACGCGCGCGGCGATTCGCCAGATGGCGATGGAGCTGCTCGACCTGTACGCGCGGCGGCAGCTCGCGGCCGGATTCGCGTTTCCTCCCGACACGCCGTGGCAGCGCGAGCTGGAATCGGCCTTCCTCTACGAGGATACGCCGGACCAGCGGCGGGCCTCCGAGGAAGTGAAGCGGGACATGGAGCGCGCCCGGCCGATGGACCGGCTGCTGGTGGGTGACGTGGGCTACGGCAAGACGGAGGTCGCGTTGCGCGCCGCCTTCAAGGCCGTGCAGGCGGGCAAACAGGTCGCGGTTCTGGTCCCCACCACCATTCTCGCCGAGCAACACGGGCGCACCTTCCGTGAGCGGCTCGCCGACTATCCCGTCCGCATCGAGGTGCTGTCGCGGTTCCGCAGCCCGAAGGACACCAAGCTGGTGACGCGGCGGCTCGAGACGGGGGAAGTGGACGTCGCGATCGGCACCCACCGCCTGCTGTCGCGCGACGTTCGGTTCCACGATCTCGGGCTGCTCATTGTCGACGAAGAGCATCGCTTCGGCGTACGGCACAAGGAGCGTCTCAAAGCGCTCAAGCTCGCCGTGGACGTGTTGACGCTGACCGCGACACCGATCCCTCGCACCTTGCACCTGTCGTTGGCCGGCCTGCGGGACCTCACGCTGCTCGAGACACCGCCCAAGGACCGATCGCCGGTGCTCACGTTCATCGAGCCGTGGGACGACGGATTGATCGAAGAGGCGCTGGCCCGGGAGCTGGACCGCGCCGGCCAGGTGTACTTCGTGCACAATCGCATCGAGACGATCGACACGATCGCGGAGCGGGTCCGGGCGCTGGCGCCGCCACGAGCGCGCATCGCGGTGGCCCACGGGAAGCAGAAGGAGGCCGAGCTCGACGCTGTGATGGCGCGGTTCGTCCGGGGCGAGGTGGACATCCTCGTGTCCACGATGATCGTCGAGTCCGGACTCGACGTGCCGAACGCCAATACGATGATCGTGAACCGCGCGGACCAGCTGGGGCTGGCGCAGCTGTACCAGCTGCGCGGGCGCGTGGGACGGAGTCACCGGCGCGCGTACTGCTATCTGCTCGTGCCCGACCTGGTCGACGCCGACGCGGAAGAGCGGCTCCACGTCCTGGAGCATCACACCGATCTCGGGTCGGGCTACCGGATCGCGCTGCGCGATCTCGAGCTGCGCGGTGCCGGCAATCTGCTGGGCGGCGCGCAGTCGGGCCACGCGCAGGCGGTCGGATTCGATACCTACCTTCGCTGGCTCCAGGAAACCGTCGAAGTCCTCAAATCCGGGAAGGGCGACGAGGGACAGCGCTCGCGCGTGCCCCCCGAAGTAATCCTGGACCTGCCGACGCACCTCGCCGACGCCTACGTGCCGGATGAGGCGGTGAAGCTGGACCTGTACCGGCGGCTGGCGCGGGCCGAGGCGCCTAGCGAGATTCAAGCAGTGCGCGAGGAATTACGCGATCGCTTCGGGCCGCTCCCCGACGACGCGCAACGCTTGCTCCTCGTCTCGGAGCTCCGCGCACTCGGCGCCCGCATCGGCCTGGAGATGGTCCTGGTCAAAGGCGACGAGGCGCGCCTCACGTTTGCGCGGGACGCGAGCCCGCGGCTGGCCGGCCTGACGGCGGCGCTCGACATGGTGCAGTTCGAGGCCGAGGTCCGGCGGGCAGCACCGCTCTCCCTGCGACTCCGTAGACTCGGCGGAGAGCCCATTGGGTCGGGGCTCGTCCGAGCTCTCACCGCGGTTCTCGCGGACGCTCACCTTTAAGGAGTTGGCATGGTGCGGTTGGGTCTCATCGTCATGGTGCTCGCGCTGGCGGGATGCTCCGCGCTGCGGGACGCGGTTTCGGCGAACGCCAAGGTCGCCGGCACGGCCGCCGGGCAGACCCTGACGGTCGACCGGCTGGCGCAGGTAGTCGGACGCGCGCAGCGGATCCCCATCCGGCCCGACGTCCTCACCGGCGTCGCGAACGTGTACCTGGACTACGCGCTGTTCGCGGCCCAGCTGGGTCGGGGACGGGACATGCACGATTCGGCCCTGGTGCTCGCCTCACAGTGGCCGGTAGCGGCACAGCTCAAGTGGGAGCGCTACCACAATACGTTGATCGCGACGCGCGGCAAACTCACGCGCGCCCAGGCGGACTCGGCGTTCGAGGCGGGCAACGTGCGACTGTTCCAGCACATCCTGATCCGGATTCCGCAGAGCGCCGTGCCGATGGTGGAGCAACAGAAGGAGAAGGAGGCCAGCGCGGTGCTGGTGCAGGCCGTGGCCAAGCGCGGGCTCAACTTCGCGCAGCTCGCCCGTCGCTATTCGGAGGACCCGGGAACGAAGACGAAGGGCGGCTATCTCCCCGCGACGCCGCGTGGGCAGTTCGTCCCCGCGTTCGACAGCGCCGCATGGCTGCTCCCGCAAGGTGCGATGACGGCCGTGGTCCGGACACCGTTCGGGTTCCACATCATTCGCCGGCCGCCGCTCGCGGAGGTGCGCGACTCCTTCCACGCCGATCTCGAGAACGTGCGCGCCGCCCGTTTCGACTCGCTGTATCTGGACAGCCTCGCGAACCAGCGGCAGCTCAAGGTCGTATCCGGCGCGCCGGCGCTGGTGCGCCAGGCGGTCCCACAGATCGTGTCGGCCCGGAGCGACACCCGGACGCTGGCCACGTACAAGGGAGGCGCGTTCCAGGTGAAAGACCTGGCGCGGTGGCTCCTGGCACTCGACCCGAACGACGTGCGCGGGATCGCCACGGCGAGCGACGCGCAGCTGAACCAGTTCCTCAAGCTGCTCGCGCAGCGTGAAATGCTGCTGAGCGAAGTGGACAAGGTCGGTGTGCAGCTCGACCCGGCCGACTGGCGGCAGCTGCGCGCAACGCACGACTCGGCCGTGGCGCGGCTGGAAGGCCTGCTCGGTGTATCGCCGCAGCTGCTCCAGGACTCTGCCGTGACCCCCGCCGCGCGCGTGCAGCTGGCGATGGCGCACGTCGACCACTACGTGGATCAGGCTGTCACCCAGGGGACGGCGCCGTTCTTCCCGGTTCCGCCGTTCCTGGCCGGGGCGCTGCGCCAGGGCCAGGCCTGGTCGCTCAACGAAGCGGGAATCGCGCGCGCGCTGGAGAGCGCGAAGGCCATCCGGGCCGCGGACACGACGCTACACGCGCCCCAGCCCACGGGCTTGAAACGGGCACCCGGCCCACCGCCCATCGCGGCGGAGAGCGCTGGCCGGCAGGCGCCGCGTTGACCATGCGCGCACTCGTCCTGGCCTCTGTCGTGGCGGCGCTGGCCGCTCTGCCTCCCTTGACGCCCCGCGCCGCGGCGCAAGGCCGGGCGGCGACCGACCGCCCCGTAGACCGCATCGTGGCGATCATCGGCACGAAGCCGATCCTCGCCTCGCAGGTGGAGGAGCAGCTCGTCCTGGCGCAGTCGCAGGGCGTGAAGGTCCCCGAGGACTCCGCGGCCCGGGACGCCGCCCGACGGCAGATCCTATCGCAGATGGTGGACGAAGAGCTGCTGGTGCAGCAGGCGGAGCGGGACACCACCATCAAGGTGACGGACCAGGAAGTGCAGGATGCGGTCGAGCAAACCGTGCAGAACGTGCGCAAGCAGTTCACCTCGACTCCGGAATTCCAGGCGCAGCTGCGCGCGGCTGGCTTCGTGTCCGAGGAGGAGTGGCGCCGTTGGCTGGCCGACCAACAGCGGCGCGCGATTCTGCAGCAGCGGCTTATCGAGGGGCTGAAGCAGAAAGGGAAGCTGCGGCCGATTCCGCCGTCGGACGCCGAGATGCGGGCGTTCTGGGAGTCGAATCGGGCTCAGCAGCCCAAGCGGCCGGCGGCCATCTCTTTCCGCCAGATCGTGATCGTGCCGAAAGCGGACTCGGCGGCGAACGCCCGTGCGCTGCAGCTGGGGGACTCCCTCGTGGCGGCGCTGCGGCGGGCCGGCGGGGCCCGGTTCGCCGACGCAGCGAAGCAGTACTCGGCGGACAGCGTCTCTCGGGAGCAGGGCGGCGCGCTGGGGTGGTTCCGCCGCGGCGTGATGGTCAAGGAGTTCGAGGACGTCGCGTTCCGCCTGAGGCCCGGCGCCATCTCCGACGTCGTGCGCACGGAGTTCGGCTTCCACATCATCCAAGTGGAGCGCGCGCAGCCGGCGGAGATCCTGGCGCGCCACATCCTGATCCAGCCCACCATTTCCGCGGCGCAGATCGCCATCGCCCGGCGCCAGGCCGATTCGGTGCACGACGCGCTCGCCCACGGCGCGTCGTTCGACACGCTGGCCCGTCGCTACGCCGATCCGAGCGAGCCCAAGCTGGCTGACGCCCTCCCCGTGTCCCAGCTGCCGCCCGATTACGAGAAGGCGATCGGTAAGGACACCGTTCCGGGGCTGAAGCCGGTGTTCGAAGTCGCCGCCGGAACGGGGCGGCCGCGGTTCGTGGTGTTCGAGCTGTTGAAGCGCCTTCCCGAAGGCGAGCTGGGGTTCGACGAGGTGAAGGATCGCATCCGGGACGGGCTGGGCCAGCAGCTCGCCATCAAGCACCATCTCGACTTGCTGCGTCGCACCACATACGTCGACGTCCGTTTCTAGCCGCCGTCCCCGACTTGCGGTCACGCTCGGCGACCCGCGGGGGATCGGGCCGGAGGTGGTGGAGAAGGCGCTCGCGCTCCGCCCGCTCGAGGCCGACGTCACCTTGCTGGGGAGTGGGCAACGCGAAGCCACGCCCGAGGCAGCGGGTCGAATCGCCGGCCAAGCAGTAGAGGAAGCCGTCCGCCTGGCGCTCGCCGGCGACGTGGACGCCATCGTGACCGGCCCCGTGCACAAGCACGCGCTGCACCTTGCCGGATTCCGTTACCCCGGCCTCACCGAGCTGCTGTCCCATCTCGCGGGCGACGTGGACGCCGCCATGATGCTCGCCGCCGGCAAGCTGCGCGTGGTGCTCGTCACGACGCACATCCCCCTCAAGGACGTCGCGGCGCAGGTGACCACGGATCGCGTGGTGCGCTGCGGGCGGATCACCGAGCGCGGCCTGCGTGACTGGTGGGGCATCGCGGCGCCGCGGCTCGCCGTTTGTGCCCTCAACCCTCACGCGGGCGAGTCCGGCCTGTTCGGCGACGAGGACGCGCGCGTGCTCGAGCCCGCGGCCCGGACGCTCGGCGCGGCGGGGCCGCTGCCGGCGGACACGGTGTTCGTGCGTGCGCTGAGAGGTGAGTTCGATGCCGTGCTCACGCCCTATCACGACGTCGGTATGACGGCGGTGAAGGTCGCGGGATTCGGCGCGGGGGTGAACGTGACGTTGGGGTTGCCGTTCCCGCGCGTCGCCCCGGACCACGGCACCGCGCTCGACATCGCCGGCAAAGGGGTGGCCGACCCCGGCTCCATGCGGGCGGCGTTGGAGCTCGCGACCGAGCTGGCGCGACGGGTGCAGCGGACCGAGGGGAGGGCGCCGCTCGCGCGCTAGGCTTCCGCGGCCGCTCCGCGCCGCAGCACGCGCACGGTTCCGACGCGGCGCCCCTCGACCTCCACGATCTCGAACACGGCGCCCTTCACGGCTACCTGGTCGCCCGGCCGGGGGAGGCGGCCGATGGCTCCGAACAAGAATCCCCCGATGGTCGTGTAATCCTGCTCACCCAGCTCCAGGCCGAAGGCGCTATTGACCTCGCGGATCGGGACCGAGCCGGCGATGACCGGTGCCACGCCAGCGGGCGCGACGCGCAGCTCACCCGAGGGTCGATCGTATTCATCGTAGATCTGGCCGACGATCTCCTCCAGCAGGTCTTCCATGGTGACGAGACCCGCCGTCCCGCCGAACTCGTCCAACACGATCGCCAGGTGGATCTTCTGCCGCTTCATGTCGGCGAGCACGTCTTCCACCTCCCGCGTCCCGGGGACGAACACGGCGGGGCGGAGCACGGCGCGCAGGCTGCCGCCCTTGGCCGAGCGGAGGCCGGCGAGGATGTCCTTGGCGTGCACGATGCCGAGGATGTCGTCGAGCGACTCCCCGTACACCGGGTAGCGCGACCGGCCGGCGACCGCCACCTGATCGGCGGCTTCTTCGAGCGTCAGGTCCGCCGGGAGGGCCACCATCTCGGTGCGCGGGGTCATGACTTCCCGGGCGGTCTTCTCGCTGAACTCGAACACGCCCTGCAACAGGCGGGCGTCGTCGGCGTCGAGCTTGCCGCGCTGGTCATGACTTCCCGGGCGGTCTTCTCGCTGAACTCGAACACGCCCTGCAACAGGCGGGCGTCGTCGGCGTCGAGCTTGCCGCGCTGCCGGCTCTGCTCCACCAGCATGCGCAGCTCCTCGGGAGAGTGGATCGCCTCGAGCTCGGCACTGGTGCCCTTCAGCCCCAACAGCCGCACCACCCGGTTGGCGCTCCAGTTGAGGAGATCGGTGAACGGCCGGGTGATCCACGAAAAGAAGATGAGGGGGGCGGCGATCCAGCGGCTGGTGCGCTCAGGATGGGTGATGGCCCAGGCCTTGGGCGCCTGCTCGCCGAACACGACATGAAGGAAGGAGACAATTGCCACCGCGACCGTGGAGGCGACCCCGCCGCGGGCGAGGAACTCGAGAGCACGTGGCAGCGTTGCGAACCAGTCGCGGAACAGCTGGGCGACCGTATCCTCGGCGACATAGCCCAGCAGAATCGAAGCGACCGTGATCCCGAGCTGCGCCGCGGACAGCTGCCGGTACAGGTCCTTGAACGCCGCCTGCACCCGCCGCGCCTTCCGATCACCGCGCCGGACCAGCGCCTCGATGCGCGTGCGGCGGGCGGCCACCAGCGCGAATTCGGCCGCCACGAAGAACGCGTTCGCGAGCACGAGCGCCAGCACCGCCAGCAGGCGGAGGCCGACCGATTCCGAGGCGGGGCCGGGCATAGAGTCGGGAACATAGAGCGTGTTGCCCGAGGGCGGAACGGCCGGATATCTTGGGGATTGGGGGCAAGGGATTAGGGACTCATGAGCGCCACGGTACCGCTGGAAGTCCAATGCACACATCGAGCTCCGCTGCGCGAGGAGAGCCGGCGGCGGATGAAGCTCGTGCTGGCGATCACGGCCGGGGTGATGGTAGCCGAGGCCGTGGGCGGGTCGCTGGCCCACTCGCTGGCCCTGCTGGCCGACGCGGGCCACATGCTGGCCGACGTGGCCGCCCTGGGCTTATCGCTCGTGGTCACGACCCTCGCCCAGCGGCCGGTGACCGCCGAGCGCACGTTCGGCTTGCTGCGGCTCGAGATCCTGGCTGCGCTCGTGAACGGGGCCGCCTTGATCGTGATCGCGCTCGGGGTCGGCTTCGAGGCTTACCATCGGCTGCGCTCGCCCACCGAGGTACAAGGGACGCTGCTGCTGATCATCGCGGGCGTAGGACTGGTGGCCAATGCCACCGGCACGGCGATCCTGCACCGCGGGCACAACCATTCGCTCAACCAGCGCGGCGCGTACCTCCACATCGTGAGCGACCTGCTCGGCTCGGTCGGCGCGGTGCTCGCGGGCGTCATCGTGCTGGCCACCGGGTGGGTGCAGGCCGATCCGGTGATCTCGGTGCTGATTTCCGTCCTGATCCTCGGCAGCGCCTGGAGACTGGTGAAGGAGAGCACGGACGTGCTGCTCGAGGCAGCGCCCGCGCACATCGCCTTGTCGGACGTCCACGACCGGATCGCGTCCATCCCCGGTGTGGCATCGGTGCACGACCTCCACGTGTGGACCGTCACCAGCGGGGTGATCGCGATGAGCGGTCACCTCGTGGTCCAAAACCCGGCCGACAACCAGCGGGTGCTCGAAGCCGTGCAGGCCTGCCTCGGGGACATGGGCATCCGCCACGTGACCGTACAGATGGAGCGGGATCCGACGTGTGAATAGGTGCGTGGTCCGTAGTACGTGGTTGCTGGCGGCCCGGAGGCCAGCCTCGCAACCGGGAAAACCACGCACTCACCACGTACCACGATTTCTGTGATCTCCCCGCTTGTCTTTTCCGAGCCCCCCTCCTATACTGCGCCCCTCACAGACTGCGCCCCTCACATAGGTATCGTCAGGACCTAGCCCCTTGCAGATCCGCAACATCGCCATCATCGCGCACGTGGACCATGGGAAGACCACGCTGGTGGACCAGATGCTCCGCCAGGCGGGGGTATTCCGCGCCAACCAGCAGGTGAACGAGCGGGTCATGGACTCGAACCCGCTGGAGCGCGAGCGCGGCATCACCATCCTGTCGAAGAACACGGCCGTGCGCTGGGGCGACACCAAGATCAACATCGTGGACACGCCAGGGCACGCCGACTTCGGCGGCGAGGTGGAGCGGATTCTCCGCATGGTGGATGGGTTCCTGCTGCTGGTGGATGCTGCCGAGGGCCCCATGCCCCAGACGCGCTTCGTGGCGGGGAAGGCGCTGGCGCTCGGTCTCAAGCCGATCGTGCTGGTGAACAAGATCGACCGCCAGGACGCCGAGCCGCTGCGGGTCCACGATGAGGTGCTGGAGCTGTTCCTGGACCTGGAGGCCACGCCGGAGCAGTTCAACTGCCCTTTCCTCTATACATCGAGCCGCGCGGGGACCGCCACGCTCGACCTCAAGGCCCCGGGCACGGATCTCAACCCGTTGTTCCAGACGATCTTGGACACGATCCCGGCGCCAAAGGCCGACCCCAACGGACCGTTCCAGATGCTCGTCTCGACGCTCGACTACTCCTCGTATCTGGGCCGGATCGCGATCGGCCGGATCGAGCGGGGGCAGGTGCGGGTGGGGGAGACGGTCGCGTTACTTCCGCTGGGCGAACCTGGTCCTCTGGGTGATAAGCCCTACGAACAGGCCAAGGTGGTAAAGCTGTTTTCATTCGACGGGCTGGAGCGGGTCGAGGT
>WNFD01006433.1_pt1 | contig 18395 bp, 17 predicted proteins | sample 5400491 | NCBI WGS metagenome assembly WNFD01 (sample SAMN13153343, study PRJNA577476) | soil metagenome | isolation source: 120 cm saprolite under Douglas fir tree site 2 hole 2 replicate 2 | place: USA:California | collected 2015-04-18 | reverse complement strand
AGGTGCGGCAAGCGCGGAAATACATGCTGGAGTTTTTGCTGACGAATCATCCGCTGGATTGCCCGGTGTGCGACAAAGGCGGCGAGTGCGAATTGCAGGACATGGTGTTCCGCTACGGCGCGGACACGAGCCGCTTTGTTGAGGAAAAAATTCACCGGCCGGAAGAAAAATGGTCGGAGCTGGTTTATTACGATGCGCCGCGCTGCATTTTGTGCTTCCGGTGCGTGCGCGTGTGCGATGAAGGGATGGACGTGAAGGCGCTGGGAGTGGGGATGCGCGGGGCGAACAGCGTGATCATCCCGAACCGGCAGGATCATTTGGAGTGCGAAGAGTGCGGGATGTGCATCGATATTTGCCCGGTGGGAGCGCTGACGAGTGGGACTTATCGATATAAGACGCGGCCGTGGGAGATGGCGTATGTTTCGACGGTGTGCACGCACTGTTCGAATGGATGCAAGACGACGCTTAGCGTCCGCAACCACGAGATTTTGCGTTCGAATAATCGCGACCTGAGCGGAATCAACAAGGATTTTCTGTGCGTGAAGGGGCGGTTTGGATTTGACTTCACGAAGCACGCGGAACGAATTAAACAGCCGATGGTGCGCAAGGGCGACAAGCTTTATCCCGTGTCATGGGAAGAAGCCGCGCAGACAGCGGCAGCGAAGCTAAAGGCGGTTTACGACGCGGGCGGCGCGGATGCCATTGGCTTCATCGGTTCGAACCGCACTTCGAATGAAGAGAATTATTTGCTGCAGCGGATGGCGCGCGCGACGTTTGGAACGAACAACATCGATCACCACCGCACGGCGGATTACACGGGATTGGTAACTGCGCTGGGCGATGGCGCAGGCGATTCCCTGCTCACGATGGAGCAGTTGTATCAGTCGAAGGCGGTCTTGCTGGTGGGGAACGATCCGACGAATCAGAACCCGCTCGTTGGGTGGCAGATTCGCAGCGGCATCCGCCATCACGGCACGAAGCTATTCGTCATCAATGCGAACGAGATCAAACTGAAGCGCAAGGCCACGCAGTATGTGAAAGTGGCGGCGGGCCAGGAAGAGGCCGCGCTGCGGTGGCTGGCGCATGAGGAAGGACAACTCTCGCCGGCGCTGGTCGAACAACTGGTGCAACTGAAGGCCGGGCTCGAGGCAGAGAGCGATGTTGCGGTTGTTTTTGGCGCGGAAGTATCCGGCGCGGCGATCGCGCAGCTGGTGGCTTTCGGTTCGAAGCTTCCAGGCAAGACGCGGTACATGGCGCTGGGCGATTACGCCAATTCGCGCGGCGCGGCGGATATGGGCGTGTTACCAGATCGCTTGCCGGGATACGCGTACGTCGACAATGCGGGCGCGCGCGAGGGGCTTGAAAAACTTTCGGGCGGCGTGATTCCTTCGAAGGCGGGGCAGACGGCGCCGCAAATGGTGGAAGCTGCGCAGGCCGGCAAGCTGAAAGCGCTGTACGTGGTGGGCGCGAATCCGCTGGCACATTTCGGGACTCCTAGCTTGGGGCGCGGCGATCTCGAACTGCTGATCGTGCACGAGATGTTCCTGACGGAAACGGCGAAGGTGGCGGACATCGTATTTCCGGCGGCTTCAGCGTACGAAAAGGACGGCACGGTCACAAACACTTCGGGCGAAATTCAAATGCTGCACAAGGGCGCGGAAGTGATGGGGCCGCGGAGCGATTTCGATCTGCTGAGAATCCTGTCGCATCAATTGGAAAAGCTGGGGTTGGGGAAAGCGTTTCATTACAAGACGCCGGCCGCGGTGTTTGAAGAAATTCGCAAGGCGGTGAGCGGCTACAACGTTCAGCCGGCGGGGCTACTGACCGGCGGCGCGGAGCCGACGCGCGTGGACTTTGCGAGAAACGGACACGCGCCGTACGACGTGCCGGTGGGACTCATCCGATCCGCAAAGGACACTTTGTTTACGAGCGGGACGCTCGGGCGCTTCTGCACGATGATGGAATCCCTGCCGGAGGCCAAGACCGAGCCGTGATTTCTTTCCTGTACACTCTCGTGTCGTCAAACGCTGAGCTGTTTATCACGGTCGTCAAGATCGTGCTGCTGCTGTTCATCGTGCTGACGGTAAATGCGTATCTGACGTGGTTCGAACGAAAAGTCGTGGCGCACATGCAGTCGCGCTGGGGGCCGCACCGCGTGGGCCCGCACGGATTGCTGCAGCCGCTGGCGGACGGCGTGAAATTTCTTTTCAAAGAGGACCCGACGCCGGCGGGCGTGGATAAATTTGTCTACTATCTTGCGCCGCTGCTGGCCTTGGCGCTGGCGCTGACGTCGATTGCGCTCATCCCGTTTGGGCCGGACCCGATCCGCTTGTTCGGGCACGACATATATTTGGGGATCGCGCCTCCCGATGTGAATATCGGGATCCTGGCGCTTTTTGCGATCACAGCGATGGGCGTTTATGGCGTGGCGCTGGCGGGATGGTCTTCGAACAGCAAGTATCCGCTGCTCGGCGGGCTGCGCAGCTCGGCGCAGATGATCAGTTATGAGCTGGCGCTGACGATGTCCGTGGTCGGCGTGCTGCTGATGGCGGGCAGTTTTAACTTGAAAAAAATCATTGAGGCGCAGGCGCACCATCCCGAGTGGGGAATATTGGGCTGGAATGTCTGGCCGCAGATTCTGGGCTTCTTTTGTTTTTTCGTTGCGGCGGTCGCGGAGACGAATCGCGTGCCGTTCGATCTGCCCGAAGCGGAGTCGGAGCTGGTCGCGGGCTTCCACACGGAGTACGCCAGCTTCAAGTTCGCGATGTTCTTTATCGCGGAGTACACCAGCATGATCACGGTTTCATGCCTGTGCGCGATTATGTTCTTCGGCGGCTGGCTGTCTCCCTTCCCTGGTTCATGGACGTTCACACATTATTTGCCGTCGGCGATCCTGATTCCGTTCGGATTGTGGGTCATCTGGGATGGGATCCGGTATGAGACGATTTTTGGCCGAATCATACTGCCGGGCGTGGGCACGGCATTCACGGCGCTCGGCGCGGTATTTGTATTGCTGCCGAACGTGAATGAATTCATTCAGGGGCCATTCTGGCTGCTGTCCAAGATTTTTGTTTTTCTGTTTGTGTACGTATGGATGCGGGGGACGTTGCCGCGTTTCCGCTATGACCAACTGATGGCGTTCGGGTGGAAATTACTGCTGCCGCTGTCGATCGTGAACGTAATCCTCACCAGCTTTGCGATCCTGGCGAAGATGCAGTGGTGGGGTGCGAAATGACGGCGCCGCTCGCGGTTTTCTTCGTGCTGGCGGCCCTCGCGGTGATCGGCGCGGTCAGCTTGATCCTGCAAAAGCACCCGATTCATAGCGCGCTGTCGCTGATCGTGGTTATGATTGCGCTGGCGGGGCTTTATCTGCTGCTGGGCGCGGAATTCGTTGCTGCCGTGCAGATCATTGTTTATGGCGGCGCGATCATGGTGCTGTTCGTGTTCGTGATCATGCTTTTGAATGCGGGCATCGAGGAGCACACCAGCATTTCAAAGATGGCGGGAGCGCCGGGTTTGCTGCTGGTTATCGCGCTGGCGGGCTTCGTGGCGGCCACCATCGCAAGGTCGACGGAGAGCGTACAGGCCACGCCGCAAACCGGAGAGATTGCTTCGACACTCGGGATTTCAAACATGATCTTCAAGGACTTCGTCTATCCGTTCGAGCTGACATCGTTCCTGATTCTCGTGGCGGTCCTGGGAGCCACGGTGCTGGCCCAGCGGGAGAAGAGTTGAGATGGTGCCGACGAACTATTACGTGATTCTGAGCGCGATCCTGTTCGGGCTGGGCGTGTTTGCGTTTATTTTCAAGCGCAACGTCATTACGATTTTCATGTCCATCGAGTTGATGCTGAATGCAGTTAATCTGGCGTTCGTGGCGTTCAGCCAGGCGCTGGGGAAACTGGATGGGCAGGTTTTTGTGTTGTTCGTGATTGTGGTGGCGGCGGCGGAAGCGGCCGTAGGACTGGGAATTATCATCTTGATTGCGCGCAACCGGCAAACGCTGAACGTCGAGCGCGTGGACCTGCTCAAACTCTAATGCCGACACACCCGATGCTCGAATACCTGTGGATTGTTCCGCTGCTGCCGCTGCTGGGCTCGGCGGTGAATGGACTTTTTGGCGCAAAATGGCCGAATAAAATCGTTAACGGCGTGGCGATCGGCTCGACGGGACTGTCGTTTCTCTGCGCGCTCGAAGCGGTGCGCGAGTTTTTCGAGTCAGGCCAGGTTCCCATCCACAAAGAATTCTTCACCTGGATTGCGGCGGGCAATTTCCGCGGCGGGTTCGATCTGCAGATGGACCAGCTCACCGTCGTGATGGTGCTGGTGGTGACCGGAGTGGGCTGGCTCATTCACATCTACGCGACCGGATACATGGCGCATGAGGGCGGGTACTACCGCTTCTTTTCGTACCTCAACTTGTTCATGTTTTTCATGCTGATCCTGGTGCTGGCTGCGAATTACGTGCTGCTCTTCGTTGGTTGGGAGGGCGTGGGGCTTTCGAGCTACCTGCTGATCGGATTCTATTTTCTGAAAAAGTCGGCTTCCGACGCAGGCAAGAAAGCGTTCATCGTCAACCGCATCGGCGACTTTGGCTTCATGCTGGGGATGTTTTTGCTGTTCCGCACATTCGGGACGCTGGATTTCGTGCAGCTTTTCGCTAAGGCCGATCCCTGGCCGGCGGATGCAATGGGACATCTTGGGACGTTCACGATCGCCTGCCTGTTACTTTTCATGGGGGCGTGCGGAAAATCGGCGCAACTGCCGCTGTACGTCTGGCTGCCGGACGCGATGGAAGGGCCGACGCCAGTTAGCGCATTGATTCACGCGGCGACGATGGTGACTGCGGGCGTTTATGTTGTGGCGCGCTCGCACATTCTTTTTGCGCATGCGCCGACGGCCATGCTGGTCGTCGCCATCGTCGGCTGCGCCACAGCGTTCTTCGCTGCGACCATCGGACTGGTGCAGACGGACATCAAGCGCGTGCTGGCATACTCCACGGTCAGCCAGTTGGGCTACATGTTTCTCGCGTGCGGGGTTGGCGCGTTTTCCGCGGGCATTTTCCACTTGATGACGCATGCGTTTTTCAAGGCGCTTCTCTTCCTCGCTGCGGGCAGCGTGATTCACGCCATGGGCGGCGAGCAGGACATGAACCGCATGGGCGGGCTGCACAAAAAGATTCGGTGGACGTACCTAACGATGCTGACGGCCACTCTGGCAATCGCGGGATTTCCGCCGTTTGCGGGGTTCTTCAGCAAGGACTCGATTCTGCTCAGCGCCTTCCAAAACGAATACGGGGGGCGGAACGTCGGATACGCGCTCTATGCGTTCGGCCTGGCCACGGCGCTGCTGACGGCGTTCTACATGTTCCGGCTGATATTCCTGACGTTTCATGGCAAGCAGCGCTACGACGAGCATCACGTTCACGTGCATGAATCGCCGAACAACATGCTGGTGCCGCTGATGATCCTGGCGGTGCTCTCGATCGTGGGCGGCTGGTTCGCTGCACCTGCTTTCCTGCCAGGCGGAACGGATTATTTCGCAAAGTTTCTGCAGCCGGTTTTCAACCGGAAAAGGCAGACGGACTCGCCAAGTCCCTGAAGCCCGCTTACACAACTTTGCTGAACAAGTATTACGTGGACGAGCTGTACGCCGCGGCGGTGGTCAAGCCGCTGATGTGGCTTTCGACAAATGTGCTCTGGAAAGCGGCCGATGTGGCCGGCATCGACGGAGCGGTGAACGGTATTGCTGAAGGCGCGAGCGCTATCGGCGACGGAGTTCGCCATACGCAATCTGGGAACACGCGCAGCTACGCAGTCTGGGTGGTCGTCGGAGCGGTGCTGGTGATGGCGGTCATCTTCTTCTGGCCGTCCGGCGGAAAACCGGTCCTCGGGATGGTGCGCTGATGCTGCCGGGCGGACATTTGCTTTCGGTAGTGATTTTCTTCCCTGCCGTGGGCACGCTGGCGCTCTTGCTGCTGCGCGGCGACGATCAGAAATTCATCCGGATCATCGCGCTGATCGTTTCCCTGGCCGAATTTCTGTTCTCACTCTTGATGATCCGGGCAGTCCCTGTCGGCGCCACTGGCTATCACCTCGAGGAGTACCACAAGTGGATCAACCAACCGCCGATCAATTATCACTTAGGCGTTGATGGAATCAGTTTGTTCCTCGTCATCCTGACGACGTTTCTTACGCCCATCTCCGTCTTGGCGTCTTGGAAGAGCATCGAGCATGACGACGTTTCTTACGCCCATCTCCGTCTTGGCGTCTTGGAAGAGCATCGAGCACCGCGTCAAAGAGTTTTTCGTGATGCTGCTGATGCTGGAAGTCGGCGTTGTGGGCGTTTTTCTTTCGCTAGACCTTTTCCTCTTCTTTCTCTTCTGGGAAGTGATGCTGATTCCCATGGCGTTCCTGATCGGCATCTGGGGCCACGAGCGGCGCGTGTACGCAGCCGTGAAGTTCGTGCTGTACACCATGGCGGGCTCGATCCTGATGCTGGTCGGCATCATCTGGCTGTACAACGCCACGGGAACATTCGACCTGCCGACGATTCAGACGCTGCTGCATACTCCTGCGGCGCAAGGCGGCTTGGAGCTTTCGACGACGACGGAGATGCTGCTCTTCCTGGCGTTCTTTTCCCGCTGCACACCTGGCTGCCGGATGCGCACGTGGAAGCGCCCACGGCCGGCTCGGTGATGCTGGCGGGTGTGCTGCTGAAGATGGGTACGTACGGCATGATCCGGTTCTGCCTGCCGCTTTTCCCGCAGGCCTCGCGCCGCGCGGCAGGCTGGGTGGCCGCGCTGGCGATCATCGGCATTATTTACGGCGCGCTGGTGGCGATGGTGCAGCCGAACCTGAAGAAACTGGTCGCGTATTCGTCGGTCAGCCACCTCGGCTTCGTGGTGCTGGGCATTTTCGCGTTCCATAACATTTCCATGCAAGGCGCGGTGTACCAGATGCTGGCGCATGGTATCTCCACAGGCGCGCTCTTCTTGCTCGTGGGCATGCTCTACGACAGGCGCCATACGTTTGAAATCAGCGAGTACGGCGGGCTTTCCACGCCCATGCCGAAGCTGGCGGCGTTCTTTCTGTTTGTCGCACTCTCGTCGCTGGGCCTGCCGATGCTCAATGGTTTTGTCGGGGAATACCTGGTCCTGCTCGGCACGTACCAGAAGCACTGGCAATGGGCTTCGTGGGCAGCGCTCGGCGTGATCCTCTCCGCCTGCTACCTGCTGTGGTCGTATCAGCGGGTGTTTTTTGGCGAGATTACGCGGGAGAAAAACCGCACGCTCCCGGATGCCTCAGCGCGAGAGAAGTGGATTCTGGTGACCATAGCGGTCGTGACGCTGTGGATGGGTATTGGCTCGACGTTTATCACGGCGCGAACGGCCGCTGCCGCGCAAGATGTGATTGATCAGGTCGAACCACAGCGGCCGTATGAGGCCGCGGCGCCGAGCGTGGCCACGCCGGGTGGGGCCACGCCGCAGGCAAAGCGCGATGCCTCAAACGCGCTGAAAGCCATCTCAAGTGAAAGGCTGGGAATCCGCTAAATGCTTCCCCGCACCATCGACATTTATCGCGTGCTTCCGGAACTGATGTGGTGCGGCTTCGGCGTGCTGGTGATGCTGATGCAGCCGTTCGTGCGCAGCCGCCATTTTTTTACGTTTCTTGCGCTGATCGGCACGCTGGCGGGAACGGCAGCATCCGTCACCGCGGCAATGCATGCGGGCCCCGGTTTCGGCGGGCTGGTGCAGTCCGATTCGTTCAGTTTTTTCTTTCGGCTGCTGGTGGGCACGGTGGCGTTTCTGGTCGTGCTGGCGGCGGGGCCGTACCTGGAGCGAGAACGGCTTCCCTTCGCGGAGTTTTACGCGCTGCTGTTTTTTGCCACGGCTGGCATGGGCGTGCTTGCTTCGGCGCAGGAACTGCTCACCGCCTTCATCGGCCTGGAGATGAGTTCGATCTCCAGCTACGTCCTGGCTGGGTACCGGCGCGACGCGCTGAAGTCCAGCGAATCGGCGATGAAGTATTTTCTGCTGGGCTCGTTTGCGACGGCTTTCTTTCTCTACGGGATCGCGCTGGTGTACGGCTCGAGCGGCACGACCATGCTGATCAAGATGGGGTCCGAGGATCTACTCCACAGCACGTTTTTCGAGTTGGGGCTCGCGATGATCCTGATCGGGCTGGGCTTCAAGGTGGCTGCGGCGCCGTTCCAAGTGTGGACGCCGGACGTCTACGAAGGCGCGCCCACGCCGGTCACTGCCCTGTTTTCCGCGGGACCGAAGGCCGCGGCGTTTGCTTTGTTGCTGCGCATCTTTGCGACGGTTCCCGCCGCCAGGCACTTCTGGTTCTGGGCTTTCTGGGCGCTCGCGGCGCTCACGATGTTTGTCGGGAACCTGGGCGCGCTGGTGCAGACAAACGTCAAGCGGCTGCTAGCGTATAGCTCCATCGCGCACGCCGGATATATTTTGGTGGCTTTTGCGGCCGTTACCTCCATGGCCCGCAGCGGATCGGCGGAAGCAGCGCCTGCGTATGCGGCGGTGCTCTTTTATCTGCTCAGCTACGCGCTGGTGAAGCTGGGGGCGTTCACGATCGTTTCGCAACTCGGCGGCGCGGGGGAAAAGAATCTTTCGCTGGACGATTACGCGGGGCTTTCACAGCGGCAGCCGTGGGTGGCTGCGGCGCTCAGCGTTTACCTGCTTTCGCTCCTCGGGTTACCGGTTACGGCGGGCTTTTTCGGGAAGTTCTACATCTTCAAGGCGGCGGTGAATTCGCACCTGCTGTGGCTCGCGGTGCTCATGGCGATTAACAGCGTGATCGGGGCTTACTACTACCTGCGCGTCATTGTGGTGATGTACATGCGCGAGTCCAGCGCGGAGGCCACGTCGGCCGCTCCCGTAGGATTTCCGCTTACGGTGAATTTTGTTTTGGCCTTCACGGTGGTGGGCACGCTGTACTTCGGGCTTTTTCCCAACCAGGTGCTGAACTTCATTCTTCAACCAACGCTTCTCGGGCACTGATATTGCAATCGCGGAGAAGAAGGCCGGACTAAAGTCCGGCCTCTACATTCTTCAGCCAAGCCTTCTCGGGCACTGACATCGCAATTCCCAAAAAAGGTGGACTGAAGTCCGCCCCACATCGAATGACAACCATCTGAACTGAAAACGGCCCGGAGGCTTGCGCCGCCGGGCCGTTTGAAAAGCCTTTTTGCTGGCCTTAGATCTTCACGAAGATGATAACCAGGGTGAAGAGCGCGAGCGTCTCGACGAACACCAGACCGAGAATCATCGCCGCGCGGATAGCCGCTGCCGCTCCGGGATTGCGGGCCATGCCTTCGCAAGCCGCCGAGGCGATGCGGCCCTGCCCCAGCGCGCCGCCAAAGGCCGCCAGAGCCATGCCGAAGCCCGCTGCAATTGCCATCAGGCCCTTTCCTCCAGCTGCCGCACCTGCTGCGTCCTGCGCGAACGCGGACGGAGCAATCAACATCACCGCCGCGAGCGCCACCAACACCATCGTCCACTTCTTCATCACTTCCTCCTTATGAATCGCCGCCAGGGGGTGGTTCCCGGACACCGTGCAGCCGGGCTCACACTGAAACGGCACAACAACAGACTTGGCCCAGAAAAACCTGAGGAACCCGTCTAGTGTTCCTCCCCCGTCGCGATGCCCAGGTACACAGACGGGAGCACCGTAAATATGTAGGTCTGAATGATAGCCACAAAAATATGCAGGCCGATAAATAGAAGAGGAATGAGGGCGGGAAAAACTGCCAGCACTATCCCGAGAACCGGTGCCTTGTTCCATCCCCAAAGCGCAGGGGCGAGCAGCAGGCTCAAAAAGATCGAGTACAGCAGATCGCTGGCAAAAATATTGGCCCATAGACGCACAGTCAGTGAGAGCACACGGGCGCAGGTACTGATGATCTCGACGGGAAAAATCAGCGGGGAAAGCAGCGGGACAGGCCCGGCGAAATGTTTAAGGTAGGCGATATGGCCGTGATGCCGGATTCCCTGCCAGTTAAAATAAAGGAAGGTAAGTATCGCACAAGCGAGAGGGACACTGACGTTTGCCGTCGGCGCCGCGAAAAGTGGAAAAACGCTAAAAAGATTGGCCAACAGAATGAATACGGAAATCGAACCAATCCAGGGCACGTATTTCAACCCCGCGTGCCCCACGTTTTCTTCCAGCAAATCCTTGATCCCGAATCCAAGAGGGTTGGTAAGCAACAATTCCGCGACCTGTTGAAAGCCGCCAGGGCGCTCCACGGAAAGCCGCGAACGAAGCAAAAACGCCAGCAGCGTACCGATGATCAATACGAGGAAGCCCATCACAACGTGCTCCGGGATGGGAATCTCCCGGTTCTCCGGCTTGATGTGGAGCCAGGAGAGCAACGCCAGGGCAAATTGCCCGAGGTAGTGATTCACAAACTCCGTCAGTCCGGTAACGTGTTCAGCCATTCGTCAGTCCACAGGATGTAAGATTTCGTACACACTCGCCGCAACTGTTGCGGCTCCCAGAGCACACAACCCCACCACCATGCTCGCGAGGGGAACTCTCAGATATTCAAAAATAACATACACGGCGAGGGCTATCAACCCGTAGCGGAAGAGCATGCCGAAGTAGCTGGCGATCGGGACAATGGGTTTCTCTTTGCCGGCTTGTGCAGTGGAGGCCAGCACCAAAGCGTCCAAGCCCCGCCTGAGCCAGCGAAAATTCAACCACGCTAATGCAGCGCCAATCGCCAGGCCCGCGCCCCATAAACGGTCGCGAAGCAAGGCGAACAAGAGAGCGGCCACCAAGCCAATCAGGAGGGTCAGCCAGGAGATGCGCCGTTCGGTCACGGCAGCTGACGGAGAATCAGCTACGCTAGATGCCATCGCCGCTTCCCCCAAGCCGCCGGAGAACGTCGCGCACGCCTGCATAAAAACCGATGCCGCCAAGCACGAGCATGAAAACCGGCTTGGTGTGGAGCCAGTGGTCGAGAAAATAACCGAGTAGCCCCCCCACAACCACGGCCGAAACGAGAACGAAGGGCAGTTCCATAGCGATGGCAGCCTGGCTGGAAACGCCTTTCACCTTCTCCGTCACAGGCGAGGGTGATTCGGAGTTTTCCGACTTATTGTCCGAAGGCATATTGGGCGAGCCGCGTGAACGGCTCAGGATACAACCCCGCGGCGAGCGTGACAAACACGGCGACGCCGAGGGCCACGGCCTGCGCGCTGGTCATGACGGGACGCGGCGCTTCGCCCGGTTGCTTGAGCCAGGCGTGCACGACGATGCGGAAGTAATAGTAGAGCGCGGGGACGATGTACAGAACGGCAAAGACAGCAAGCACTGGATGATGCGTTTCGATCAGCGAGAGGAAAATGAAATACTTGCCCATGAAGCCGGCCGTGGGCGGGATGCCCGCAAGCGAGAGCATGAAGATCAGCAGCAGCACTGCGGCGGCGGGGCTGCGCTGGTACAGGCCATTCAAATCCTCGAGTTCTTCGCCGATCAGCCCCTTTTGGCGCAGCACGATGATTACCGCGAATGCCCCTACGGTCATGAAGACGTAGGAGAGCAAGTAGTAGGCAATTCCCGTAAAGGCGGTTTCGTTACTGGCGACGAGCGCGAGCAGGATAAAGCCCACATGAGATATCGAAGAGTAGGCCAGAAGGCGTTTCACGTTGGTCTGCGTCAGCGCGGCCAAGTTTCCCCAGGTGAGCGATGCAACGGCGACGCCCGCGACGAGAGGTATCCACGTATCCCGCGAAACCGCGAACACCGAAAAGAACAATCGCAGGAGCAACGCGAAGCTGGCCGTCTTGGACGCCACGCTAACATAGGCACTGACGGGCGTCGGAGCTCCCTCGTACACGTCGGGAGCCCACTGATGAAACGGCACGGCGGCAACTTTGAAAAACAATCCGACCGCGACCAGAACGAAGGCGAGGATCGGAAGAAGCTGGAGAACGACGGGATCGAAATGTGCTGTGGCAGGCTGCGGACCGCGGGCAAGGGACTGCACAAAATCGTTGCGCCGGCCCAGCATCATGCCGATCCTGCCGATGTTCGTGGAGTCGCTCATGCCATACAAGAGCGAAAAGCCATACGCCAGGATTCCGGAGCTGAACGCGCCGAGCAGAACATACTTTAGAGCGGCTTCATTCGAACGCTTTTCGCGGCGCAAGAAACCGGTCAGCACGTAAAAACTGAGGGCCATCGTCTCCAGGCCGAGAAACATCACGATCAGGTCTACGCCTGATGCCATCAGCATCATTCCGACGCAGGCAAACAGCAGAAGCGCGTAGTATTCGCCCTCTTGCTCCTTTTCGATCTCCAGGTACCTCACGGACAGGAGAATCACGAGCGCGGTAGCGGCCAAGAAGAGCGCGGCGAAGAAGACAAAGAACGGATCGATGACCGCAGAGTCGTGGAATCCAAAGAGGTCACCCCTTGCCGAGATCGCTCCACGGAGTCTCCATAGCGTGAAGGCGCTGAAAAGAGTGCCCGCCAGCGCCAGCCCGGCATTCCAGTATTTATCTTTCTGCTCGATCCAGAAATCGATCAGCAAGATCCCCAGTCCGAAGAGGACGAGTTCCATCTCCGGAAGGATGACGGCGCCGTCGCCCTGGAGATAGCTGAGAATCGCGTTGATCAACGGGATGTTCATGCGGGCGGCTATTTCGACTCCGCCGCAGCGGCGTGGAGTTCCGCCGGAGGCAATTTTGTATGATCCGCTTGATAGAAATTTGGATTCACCTGCTCGACAATTTTCTGCACGGGGCTTTCGATGAGGGCGAAGAACGGCTTCGGGTAGATGCCGATCCAGAACGCCAGAATCACGAGCGGCACGAGCGTGGCGTATTCGCGCAGGTTCAAGTCCGGCAAATCTTCATTGGCAAATTGCGTGACCGGGCCGAACATCACTCGCTGGTAGAGCCACAGCAGGTACGCCGCGCCCAGCACAACCCCCAACGAGCCCCAAGCGGCCCAGGCCTTGCTCACCTGAAAAGCGCCCTGCAAGATCGTGAACTCTCCGATGAAGCCGTTCAGCAGCGGCATTCCCAGCGAGCTGAGGCTGATGATGAGGTAGATCGCAGCGAAATTGGGCATGGGCGTCGCCAGGCCGCCGAACTCCGAAATCAGGCGCGTGTGACGCCGTTCGTAGAGCACGCCCACGATCAAGAACAGCGCGCCGGTAGATATGCCGTGGTTGATTTGCTGGAGCACGCTGCCAGCGAGGCCGTTCGGCGTGAGCGCAAAAATGCCCAGTGTGCAGAAGCCAAGATGGCTGACCGAGCTGTAGGCAATCAGGCGCTTCATGTCCTTCTGCATGAGGCAGACGAGAGCGCCGTAAATGATGCCGATCAAGGAGAGCACGATGACGATATGAATGATTCGCGCGCGCATTGCGGCATCCGCGGGCAGGAGCGGGAGCGAGAAGCGGATGAAACCGTAAGTGCCCATCTTCAGCAAGACGCCGGCCAGAATTACGGAGCCGGCCGTGGGCGCTTCGGTGTGCGCGTCAGGAAGCCACGTGTGGAACGGGAACATGGGAACCTTGATGGCAAACGCGAAGAAGAAGCCCCAGAAGAGCCACACCTTCAGTGGGTCAGAGAAGTGCTGCGCGGCCGCGAGCAGCGTCGGGACATCGAAGGTGCGTGTCCCGCCGGCCAGCACGGGCGCATAGAAGTAGAGCGCCAGGATCGCCAGCAGCATGACTACGGAACCGGCCAGGGTGTACAGGAAAAACTTGATGGCCGCGTAGAGTCGCCGGTCGCTTCCCCAAACGCCGATCAGGAAGTACATCGGGACGAGCATCACTTCCCAGAACACGTAAAAGAGGAAGAAATCCAGGGAAACGAAAACGCCGATCATCCCAGTCTGCAGCAGGAGTAGCAGGATGTAATATTCCTTGGTCCGCTGATGAATCGCGCTCCACGACGAGAGGATGGCGATCATCCCGAGAAACGTGGTGAGCATGACAAGCAGCAGGCTGATGCCGTCGATGCCGAGATGGTATTTCGCGCCGATGGAAGGGATCCAATCGGCGGTTTCCTCAAACGTAAAGCCGCCCCATTCCGGCTTAAACCAGCGAAGCAGGGGAAGCGAAACAAGAAAACCAAGCGCGCCAAATAGGTTTCCCGCGATCTTGTGCGCGTGCTCGTTTTCGCGAGGAATGAAGAGCAGAAGCAAGGCGCCCACGAGCGGCGTGAACAGGACCGCGCTCAAGATGTGTTGTCCAAAAAAGTGCATGCTCTTTGCCTCTCAGCGCACGCTGCGCAGCAATACCTGCACATGGTGCCCGTAATACGCCAGAAGAACGACCAGCCCGACCAATATCAGCATCGCGTAACTCGAAAAAAGTCCGGTTTGCAGCAGGCGCACCGGATAACTGAAAAGCTGCATCATCTTCGCGCTGAAATTCAGCAGCCCATCAATAATCCACTTGTCCCACCACATCGATAGAGTTGATCCGAAGCGCGCCAGCCAGCCGGTGCCATCGACGCCCGCGCCATCGATCACTTTCGCGTCGAAGACACCGAGCGCGCTTCCCAGGTCTTTCGTTCGGTTGACGACCAACGCATCATAGATCTCGTCCACATAGTATTTGTGGAAGAGCATCTCATAGAGTTTCGGCCATTTTCCGGCAACCAGTTCCGGCGCGATTCTCTTGGTCCGGTAGAACTGGTACGCCAGCCAGATTCCAGCGCCGGCCATCGAGAGAGACGCCACCATCAAGAAAATCTCTTTTGCCGCAGCATGATGCGCGATCTTGACCGCTCCCGTCTCAGTCACAACACCAGACAAGACGGGTTCGAGAAACCGCTCGAAACGGTTCTCTCCTCCCAGCGAGCCCGGCCATCCAATCCACCCGCCAATGATAGAAAGTCCGGCGAGAATCATGAGCGGAACGGTCATCGCCGGCGGCGATTCGTGGATATGCTTCTCAACGCGCTCATCGGCGCGGGAGTAGCCGAAGAATGTAAGGAAGAGCAGCCGGAACATGTAAAAAGCCGTCATTCCCGCGGTGATGAAACCGACGAGCCACAAGGAAAAATAGCGGTCGAATGCTTGGCCGAGGATCTCGTCTTTGCTGAAAAATCCGGCCAGCGGGAAAATTCCAGCGATGGCCAGCGTTGCGATCAGGAACGTCTTTGCGGTGATCGGAATCTTGTTCCACAGGCCGCCCATCTTCTGCAGGTCCTGCTCCCCGGACATCGCGTGAATCACGCTCCCGGCACCGAGGAATAGCAGTGCTTTGAAGAAAGCATGGGTCATCAAGTGAAAAATTCCCGCCGCGAACGCGCCGACTCCCAGCGCAAGAAACATGTACCCAAGCTGGCTGATGGTGGAATAGGCCAGCACCTTCTTGATGTCGTTCTGCACCAGCGCCATGGACGCCGCAAAAATCGCGGTTACGGCTCCCACCACCGCCACGACGTCCATGGCGAATGGCGCAAGCTGGTAGACGGCATTCATGCGCACGACCATGTAAACCCCCGCGGTCACCATGGTTGCGGCGTGAATCAGCGCACTCACGGGCGTCGGGCCTTCCATCGCATCCGGGAGCCAAACGTACAGGGGAATCTGCGCCGATTTCCCAATCGCTCCGACAAACAACAAGAGCGCGATGCCGGTCAGCACCGGCGCGCCATAGGCCAATGCATGTGAGTCCATAGCGGCCTTCAGCGTCTGCAGAATTCCTGAAGCGCCTTCCGCGTCCGGCAAACCCTGTGAGGTAAACCGGATGGTTCCCAAAGTCACCGCCGTCAGGAGAATCCCGAGGATAAAGCCTGCATCCCCGATGCGATTCACGATGAACGCTTTTTTCCCCGCATCGGAAGCCGACTTTTTCAAGAAATAGAAACCGATCAGCAAGTAGCTGCACAGGCCGACGCCTTCCCAGCCCACGAACATGAGCAACATGTTGTTCGCCAGGACCAGCATCAGCATGGCGAACATAAAGAGATTCATGTAGCCGAAGAAGCGGTAGTACCCGCCTTCGTGCGCCATGTACCCGACGGAGTAGACGTGAATCAGGAAGCCGACGCCGGTGACAACCAGAACCATGACACAGGAAAGCGGATCCAGAAGGAATCCCCAGTCCGCCACAAACCGTATGGCGTGTCCACCAGTCATTTGCATCGGCCCCGGCGTCAGCCATTCGAACAGGATTTGTTGAGCGACGCGGTGCTCCGGATCGGCGGCGAGCAGTTGCTTCACCGATCCCACCGCATACATGAATGACAATCCGACACTGCCGACACACAGCAGGCTCACCGAGCTTTTCGGCAGGCGCTTGCCCACAAAGAGCATGAGCGCCGCCGTTGCCAGCGGAAACAGCGGGATCATCCAGAGATGATCGAGAAAGTAGCCCGTGGGCGTCATGCCGTTTTGGTTTCTTCTGTCATGTCGTCACGCTACCACTTCAGCAAATCCATTTCGTCCGCCAACACCGTTTCACGGTTCCGGAAAAAGGCGATGATGATTCCGAGACCCACGGCGGCCTCCGCAGCCGCATCGGCAATGATGAAAAGCGCGAAGACCTGCCCCGCCACATCACCGTACAAGCGAGAAAATGCCACCAGGTTGATGTTCACGGCATTTAGAATCAGCTCGATGGACATGAGCACGACGATTACGTTGCGCCGCGTGACGACTCCGATCACGCCAATGATGAAGAGCGCGAGACTCAGGAACAGGTAATGCCCTATCGGAAGCATCGCTGCGTTACGTCCTTTTCTTGGCCATTACGACGGCGCCAATCATGGCCACCAGCAACAAGACCGACGCAATCTCAAACGGCAATAGATACGATTCGAACAAACTTTTTGCCACAGCTTCGGAATTAAGCGGCAATCGCTCCGCGGCGGCCGCCGCCAGCACCGGCACCCCCTGCCCCGGCATTTTCCCGGAAGACCAGAACATGAGGCCGACCTGGCCAGCCAGTGCCAGAGCGACGAGGAGAGCCACCCACTTCTGCCGCGCGAACTGGATCTGCTGCAGCGCCACGTCCAAATTGACCAGCATGATCACGAAAACAAACAGCACCATGATGCCGCCGACATACAGAATGATTTGGACGATAAACAAAAACTCCGCGCGCAACTGCAAGAAAATGCCTGCGGTGGCGAGCAGCGCGGTGATCAGAAAGATGGCGCTGTGCACCACGTTTCGACGCGTCACCATGAGCACTGCGCTCGCCACGGCGATGCCGGCAAAGAAATAAAATAGGACCCTATCCAGCATAAAAATCCGAAGCGGCGGTTTGATCCTGCCGCGCGCCGCGTTCTTTTTCGACGGCCAAAATAAGAAACGCGACGACAAGCGCAATCGCGGCCGCGGGAGTCGTAACCAGAAGCAGTCCCCATCCTTGCAAGTGAAAGTACGCTCCGGCGATCAAGGCCACGCCAACCAGCAAAACGTTGATGATGGATAGGGGGATCAGGAAATGCCACCCCAGGCGCATCAACTGGTCAAAGCGGTACCGCGGCAGCGTGAATCGCAGCCACATGAATAGATAGATGTAGAGGCTCACTTTGAAAATGAACCAGAACGCGCCGTGGATGCCGGCGTAAAAAGGCGCCACGGCTGCGCGGAGCGACGGCTTGATTAGCGGCAAAACGACCGGCGCCGCGAGCACCAGCGCAATCACAAAACAGAGACCCGCTACAGCCAGCATGAACATCTGCTGCACGCGCGTCGGCTGATTTGGTACACGCAGAACGCAATAGGCGCCGATGACCACCATCAAAAGCGGCGGGGCAAAATCCAGAACATTCAGCCAGGCGACGCTGGCGAAGGGCCTGAGCCAGCCCCCCAGAAACAATGTCGTCGCCACGGAAGCCACCACGATCATGTTCGTGTATTCCGCGAGAAAATAGAGCGACCAGCGGAATCCGCTGAACTCCGTCATGTACCCGGCGACGAGCTCGGACTCGGCTTCCGGCAAATCGAACGGCGCCCGGTTGGTTTCCGCGATGGAGGCGACAAGATAGGTAAAGAAGGCCACCGGCGCAAGCAGCACGAACCAGATGCCCTCCTTGCTCTGCGCTTCCACAATCGATTTGATATTCAGCGTGCCCGTAAGTAAGAGCGCGCTCACCAGCGCCATCCCCGCGGCGGTCTCGTAACTCACCAACTGCGCCGAACTGCGCAGCGCCCCCATCAGCGAATAGTGGCTGTTCGAGGCCCATCCCCCCAGCACGATGCCGAAAATTCCCATCGCGCTGACGCCTACAACGAACAGGATGCCGATGTTGATGTCCTGAGCGATCTGAAATGCCGGTCCGATCGCCAATCCGGCCAGAGCAAGCAGCCCCGCGCCGACGGAGAGCACTGGTGCGAGCCAGAAGACGAGTTTGTCGGCATTGTCCGGGATGATGTCTTCTTTGATGAGCAGTTTCA
>WNFD01004110.1_pt1 | contig 18395 bp, 16 predicted proteins | sample 5400491 | NCBI WGS metagenome assembly WNFD01 (sample SAMN13153343, study PRJNA577476) | soil metagenome | isolation source: 120 cm saprolite under Douglas fir tree site 2 hole 2 replicate 2 | place: USA:California | collected 2015-04-18 | reverse complement strand
TTTTCAACCCCCAGGGGGGACCCCTTCGGGGAAGATGGATTGCCGCGGCCGCCGGAGGCAGAAGTGAGGAGCAGCGGCGCGTGTTCGATGTCGGTCTCGTCGGTCCACAAGCCGTCGTCTTCGCCGAGCCAGTAGTTGACCCACGAGCTCTGGCCCCACTTGCGCTGGTCGATCGGACGCTGCAGGCGGCGCAGGTCGCCGACGCGGCCCTCGGCGTCGGCGCGCTCGTAGGCGATCAGCCAGACGCAGCGCATACCTGGGTAGACTTCGCAACTGCCGTCGGGGCTGACCCCACCGCATGGGCCGTTGCGCAATTGCTTGGGGCAGGTCATCGGGCAGGCATAGGCGGTGACGGGCAGGGCGCACTGGCCGCACATGCGGCAGGCGAAAGCCTCTCCACGAGCGTGAAGGCGCGGTAGAGCGGCGGTGTCTTTAACAGGAAGAGCGCCAAGGCATGCCAGAGGGGGTTGCGCTCGAGGACGCGATGCAGCGCATTCATGGCCGACGCATCGACGCGTGGCTTGAACGGACGCGGCAGGTCAGTCGTCGGCGCGACGGCGGGCATACGTGTTCTAGAGGTTGCCATCGCTGAAGGACTCGCCGCATCGGCTTTGGGCCACAAAGTTTGTCCGCCTGGTTTGTGGGATCACCACGAATGTGCCTTCTGACCAGTTGAGATCTGCCGACCGCTTCGCTCCTTATCGAGTGTCATCCAGAGGAATATGCGACTTCGCTGAGAGCGAGGTCATTTGTGGTGTTACCACTGTAAGCGCACTGGCGATGTGCTACGCTGCCAGCCATCATGCGCGCAGTCCGCGGCCGGAAGAACACGGCTCCGAGCGGTCTGGACGTCCGCCAGCGGCTGGCGACTGAGGTGCTCGTCTGCGACGGCGCCATGGGCACCATGCTCCACGCGGGCGGCGTCTCGCTCGACCGCTCGCTGCCCGAGCTGAATGTCTCGCACGCCCATTTGGTGCGCTCGATCCATCGGGCGTACATCGCCGCCGGTGCCGACGTCATCGAGACCAACACGTTCGGCGCCAGCCGGCCGCGGTTGGCTCGGTTCGGTCTGGAAGCGCGTACGGCCGAGCTGAATCGAGCCGGGGTGCGCCTCGCGCGCGAAGCGCTGAGCCAGGCGGGCAACGCGGCGCTGCTGGTGGCCGGCTCGGTCAGTCCGGCCACGCCCGCGGGACTGGGCCACCGCCTGGCGGTGCGCGACTTACGAGACGCCTTTCGCGAGCAGATCGAAGCCCTGTTCGACGGCGGCATCGACCTGTTGCTGTTCGAGACATTCGGCAGCTTGACCGAGCTGGTCGAAGCCATCGGCGTTGCGCACACCCTGGGCCCGCTGCCCGTGGTGGCGCAGATGACGTTCGTCGAGGACGGTCGCACGCTCGGCGGCGACAGCCCCGAGGAAGTCGCCATCACACTCTCTGACCTAGGGGTGGCAGCGCTGGGCGCGAACTGCACGCTCGGTCCACAAGGCTTGCTGGACGTACTCAGCGAGCTGGCGCGATACACCGAATTGCCGCTGACGGCGCAGCCCAACGCCGGGCCGCCCACACTGGTTGACGGCCACTTCCAGTACACCGCCGCGGACCCAGGGTACTTTGGCAGACACGCCCGCCGTTTCGTGGAGCTTGGGGCGACCCTGGTCGGCGGCTGCTGCGGCACGACTCCGGCGCACATCGAGGCGGTCGCCGCGGCGGTGGCGGGCAAGGAACCAGCGCCGCGGCGCCGGCCAAACGGCGCCACGACGCGCTTTGCAGCTACATCCATTGCGGCCGAGCAAGCTGAGGCGGCCAGCGCGGCGAACCCGCTGCTCGATCGAGTCGCCAATGGCGAGCTGGTAGTGGCGTGCGAGCTGCCGCCGCCAGCCGGCGCCGAAGCGGACCGGGCGGTGGCCGACGCGGCGCTATTGAAGGCGGCGGGCTGCCACGCGGTGATCGTCGGACCGGTCGGAAGTACGCGCGCCCATGTGAGTCCGGCCAGCCTGGCCTTGCTGGTGCAGCAGCGCGTGCCCGGGCTCGACGTCATCCTGACTGCGACGACGTGGGAAAAGAGCTTGATGGTGCTTCAGGCTGACCTGCTCGGGACGTATGCATTTGGCATTCGCCACGTCTTGTGCCGCACCGGCACGCCGCCGCTGCATGGCGACTATCCCAACGCCGCCGGCGTGTGGGAGGTCGACTCGCTCGGGTTGATCGACGTCTTGCACGGACTGAACGAAGGCCGCGACTACAACGGCATTCCGGTCGGCCGCCCGACGACGTTTGTGATCGGCGCGCGGGTGAATCCGGCGGCCAGCGATTTCGACCACGAGGTGCTGACGGCACGCCGCAAACTGGTCGCGGGCGCCGACTTTCTGGTGACACCGCCGGTCTATGACCTCGATGCGCTCGAGCGGCTGCTGGAAGCGATCGAGCCACCCGACGGCATCCCCCTGCTCCTGGGGCTGATGCCGCTCCAGGACCTGCGCCACGCCGAGTACCTGCAGCACGAAGTGCCGGAGATGGCCGTGCCGCGCCGCGTGCTGGATCGCATGTGCCAGGCGGGCGAAGCGGGTCCGTCCGTAGGCCGTGACATTGCGCGCGAGTTCTTGTCGGCGGCGCGACAGCGGGTGAAAGTTGGTGGCGTGGTGCTCAGCTCAGCCGCGGGTTCGGCCGCCGAGCTGGCGGAGCTGCTACCGACGCTGCTCGCCTGAGCATGTCTTTCGCCAGGCTTTGATGGTTTCGGGCAGCGAGCCGAACGAGCTGCCAGCGCTGCAGGCCACGGTCAGCGCGCTGCAAATGCAAAACGCGGCGCTGCGGCAGCTGGTGGTGATTCACGATCGCCTGGGTGCGCTGGTGCTGCAAGGCGCGGACGTCTCGGCCATCACGCTGATGATGGCCGACCTGGTCGGCCGACGGATCCTCCTGCTGGACGCCTTGCTGCAGGTGGTGGCGATGGCCGTACCCACGGGCTTTTCGGTGGATGGCTTTGAGTGGGCGCCTGGCCAGGAGTATGTGCGCGCCGTGCTGGCGACGCTGGCCCGCGAAAGGCGACCGCTGCGCGTACCGCCGATGGTCGACTTCGGCGTCGACGCCAGTTGCGTACTCGCGCCTGTGGCAGTTGGCGAGGCTATCCTCGGCTATCTAGCGATCCTGGCGTCCGGCGAAGAAGCGGGTGGAGAGGATCTTGATCTGCAGATCGTCCAGCACGCGGCGACGGTGTATGCGCTGTCGATGATGCGCGAGCGCACCGCGGCTGACGTTGCGCGGCAGGTCGAAGACGAGCTCTTTGAGGGCTTGCTGCTGGGTCGGACCCAGGATGAGCAGGTGGCCCGCGAGCGGGCGATGCGGCTGGGGTACAACCCGCAGGTCAGCTACCGCGTGCTGGTGCTCACCGCCAGCGAGTTCTCGACGCAGTCCGCGCAGGCGTGGCCCGCCACTGATGGCCGCTCCGACGATCGTCCCGAGACCAGCGCACAGCGCCGACGTCTACTGGAAACACTGGCTGAATTGTGTACACGGCGGTCTGCTGAGGTATTTGCCGCTGTGCGCGCGGACGAGCTCGTCGCGCTGGTCCCCGAAACTGCAGCTCCGCGTGAGTTGGGCCGCACGTTGCTGCGCCAGGCTACAGCCCTACTGCCTGCCTGGCAGGTCACCGTCGGTATTGGCGGTCCGTGCGGCTCTGCTGGAGCGATCGCGCGCTCCTATGCCCAGGCGCGCCGCGCCCTGGCCACCGCCCAGCGGTTCGGCAACCAGGGCGACGTGGTCGCCTTCGAAGACCTCGGCGTATACCGCCTGCTCTTTCACGTGCCGCTGATCGAATACGACCAACGTCACCACGCCGATTTCGTCCACACGCTACGTCGTTTTCTGGCCCACAACGGCAACCTGCAGGCCACAGCCCGCGAGCTGAACCTGCACGTGAACAGCGTCACGTACCGCATGCAGCGCATCCAGGCCATCGCGGGACTCGATTTAGAGGAAGCCGAAGACCGGCTACTTGCTCAGGTCGCGCTCAAAATCCTCACGGGTGTCGTGCAGAACTAGATCCGGGTTAGGGGGAGCGCTGCGCGCCCCCCTGGGGCCAGTCGTTGCTCCGCTCGTGCCTCGCTGCGCACTCCTTCCCGCCCCCACCCCCCGCGAGGTCGCGCTGCGCGCGATTTTTCTTGCGCAATCGGACCATTGAGGAGTGCCGAACACCCTTGCCGAAACGTAAATACGCCGATGGCCACTAGGAAGGTCCCAGGTTCGAGTTAAGCGGGGGGTCGCCGCGGGAAGGAGCGCGGAGCGAGGTACGAGCGCAGCAGCGACTGGCGGCGGGGGGCGCAGCGCCCCCGACCCGGATTCCGTTATCCCCACGCTTTTCGGGCTGTTTCGACTACTAGTTCAAGTTTGCGGCGCTGGTCATCCTGGCTCAGCAGGTTGCCTTGCTCGACGCTGGCGAAGCCGCATTGGGGGCTTATCGCTAGATTCTCCATCGGGACGTACCTGGAGGCTTCGTCGATGCGGCGGAGGAGGTCGTCTTGGTTCTCCAGTGCACCGACCTTGGTAGTCACCAGACCCAGGACGACCTGTTTCCCGCGTGGGACGAACCGGAGTGGCTCGAAGCCGCCAGCGCGGTCGGAGTCGTACTCGAGTAAGAAGCGGTCCACGTCGAGGCCGCCGAAAACTTTTTCGGCGAGGTAGTCGTAGCCGCCTTCGGTATGCCAGGCGCTGCCGGCGTTGCCACGGCAGATGTGGTTTGCCAGCAAAATTCTCGAGCGGTCAATGCCCGCGGTGGCCAAATTGTCGGCGCGGATGTCCTCGTCCAGCGCCGCATCGGGGTCAATGCCAATCGCTCGCCAGGCGTCGCGCCGATCCGCGGGGATGTAATCGGGGTAGTGCGCGTTGTCGATCTGGATGTAGGGCACGCCTTCGGCCGCCAGCGCCTGGACTTCGGCGCCCATGATCCGCGCAACATCCTGCGCCAACTCCCAGCGCGAGCCGTACACCGTGTCGGTGATGCCTGGCTTCCAGCCGCGCGCCACGACGTACGACGTCGCCGGCATGGTGATTTTGAACACCCCTTGTGCGTGCTGCTTCAAGAAAGGCACTTCGTGTTCGGTCAGCCGATGGCGCAGGCGAAGTCGCTCGCCGATCACCCGACCAGACTGCTGGGGCATCTCGGCGATCGCCTGGCGCAACGTGCTCTGGCCTGACGCCGCGACTGCCTCAGGCAGCTTCCACTCGAAGCGGATGGGCGGCTGAGCCGAGACGTACCCCTCAACGGACGACGTGAAGTCGCCCGCCCAGTCGTGGCGGCGGAACTCGCCGTCGGTCAGCACGTTGACGCCAATCTGGCGCTGCATGTCCAGGACGCCCAGGACGGCCCGATCCTCGATCTCTTTGAACTGCTCCGGCGAGATGCGGTGCTCACGCAACTCCTCGTGCGCCTGCCGCAGTTCGGGCGGCCGCAATAGGCTGCCGACATGGTCGGCACGGTAGTTCTGGGTCACGTTCTGGTCCCTCCTCCGGTAGCGATCGGCAGCGCGTCGCGCACATTGTGGGCGGCGCGCGCCATTACCTCCAGTTTGGCAAATGCGGCGACGCGCGGCAGGTACTTCATGCCGCAGTCTGGTGCGAGCACCAGTCGTTCCGGCGCGATGTGTTCCAAGGCCGCGCGAATGCGCTGCTCGACGAGGGCCTGGCTTTCAACCTCGGCGGTGCTCAGGTCGAGCATGCCGACCATCATCGTCTTGTCACCCATGCGTTCCAGGACCGACAGATCCAGGTTGGGCTGCGCCGCCTCGATTGAAATCTGATCGACGTTGACTTCGGTCAGCTCCTCGAGGAAGGGGTAGCCCAGGCCGACCTCTTTGTTCTTGACGACCAGGCCGTAGCCAAAACAGGTGTGCAGGACGGTCGTCACCTGGACACTCTGCAGTGCGCGATTTATGACATCGATGGCATATTCCCGCGCCTGGTCGGCGCGCGCCTGCAGATAGGGCTCGTCGATCTGGATCACGTCGGCGCCCGCTTTGACAAGGTCATGGATCTCGTTGTTGACGGCGACCGCGAAGTCCATGGCCAGGCGCGCTTCATCGCAGTAGTAGTCGTCGACGGCTTGCTGGGTCATGGTGAACGGACCGGGCAGGGTGATCTTGATCTCTTTTTTGGTGTGCGTTCGCAGGAACTGGACATCGCGGACTTCCACGGGCCTCGTCCGCCGGATTGGCCCGACGACGCGTGGGACGATGTCGGGGCGGCCGCTGCGGCTCAGGCGTTCGCCGGGTTTGTCGAGGTCGATGCCTTCGAGGGCGGTGGCGAAGCGATTGCTGTAGCTCTCGCGGCGGATCTCGCCGTCGGTCAGGATGTCAACGCCGGCGCGCTCCATGTCGCTGATGGCGACCTGCGTCGCGTCATCCTGGGCCTGCTCCAGAAATTCTTCGGGAATGCGCCAAACGTCGCGTGCGCGGACGCGGGGCGGCAGTCTCGCCAGCAGCTTCGCGCGATCGACCAGCCAATCGGGCTGGGGGTAGCTGCCCACGACGGTCGTGGGCAACAGATGGCTAGCCACTCGCGCGTGCTTGATGGTCGGTGCCTGAGGTTCGGCGGGCCTCGATTTCATCGCACAGCGCCAGGCCTTGACGGGCCCAGACAATCTCGACGCGTGCCTGGGCGATCAGGCCCTCGAGGGCGTGGATTTTGAGCTGGATGATGCTGTCGTGCTCTTCAACTGGCTGGCGGGCGAGCCAGACTTCGACCAGTTCGGCGCGGCGCTCACGGATGGCCTCAGCACGGGCCTGCCACTGCTCGAGACGCCACTGGAACCCAGTGACATGGGCTCTGAGCTGTTCGCGGACGGAATCCAGCGGGGCAAGGTCGAAGAAGGCGGCTTTGAGGTGGACAGGATCGCGCTGCGCGGGCAAGGGCATGAAGTCCGTCGCCCAGCGGCGCAGCTCGGCCATGCCATCTTCGGTGACCGAGTAGATGCGCTTCTGCGCTCTCAGCCCGCGCGGTGCAACCTGGGCCTTCACCAGCCCCGCGGCCTCCATCCGCCGCAGCTCCGGGTAGATCTGGCTCTGCGGCGCAGACCACAGAAAGCCCACCGTGCCCTGGAAATGGCGGACCAGGTCATAGCCGGTTAACGGCTGATCTTTGAGTACCCCCAGAAGCGCATGTCTCAAACTCACCGCAACATCGATTCTATCCTTACTTAGGTACGGGTTATGGGGGCCTGCGGCCCCCCTGGGGCCAGTCGTTGCTCCGCTCGTGCCTCGCTGCGCACTCCTTCCCGCCCCCACCCCCCGCATGAGGACGCGCTTCGCGCGATTCTTCTTCCTCCATCGGACGTTGAGGAGTGCCGAACGTCGCTGGCTAGCACGCGCATGCCCCATAGCTCTTAGGAAGATCTGATTTCAGAGTTAAGCGGGGGGTCGCCGCGGGAAGGAGTGCGCAGCGAGGCACGAGCGGAGCAACGACTGGCGGCGGGGGGCGCAGCGCCCCCGACCCAAAGTGGCGCATAGAATCAAAACCGATAGGTATCTACATACTCATGAAAGTATTTGTTTTTGATCTGCTGCCGTACGGCGAGAACCTCGAGCATCTGAAGAACGGCGCTACTGAGCTGCCGTGGCCGCTCGAGAAGAAGTACTTCAAGCCTGAAGTCGCCGTGCGCACCTATGCGGAGCATCTGGACGCTTGGGAAGAGCTGGACAAGCTCGGGTATGACGGCGTGGGCTTCAATGAGCACCACACCTCGCCGTACGGGTTGATGAACTCGCCCAACTTGCTGGCCGCCTCAGCTGCGCAGCGGACCAAGCGGCTCAAGCTGCTGATCTACGGCAATCTCTTGCCGATCCACGAGCCGCTGCGCTTGGCCGAAGAGATCTCGATGCTCGACTGTCTCTCCAACGGCCGCATCATCTCGGGCTTCGCGCGGGGCATCCCACGCGAACACAACGTCTACAACATCCCGCAGAGCGAGTCGCGCGCCCGGTTCGAGGAAGCCTGGGAGATCATTCGCCGCGCGTGGACCGAGGAGTCCTTCTCTTACGACGGCCAATTCTGGAAGTACAAGGATGTGGCGCTCTGGCCACGGCCCGTCCAGCAGCCGCACCCGCCGGTGTGGGTGCCGGTGACGGCGAGCAAAGAGACCATCGAGTGGGCCGGCCAGCACAACATCCCGATCACACCCGGCGCGAGCGCCCATCGTGGCGTCCGCGAGGACGTCATCCGCTTCTACGCGAGCGAGCTGGAAAAACACGGCCACAAGATCACGCCGGACCACCTGGTGATCCAGGCCGACGTGTACGTCGCCGATAGCAAAGCCCAGGCAGTCGCCGAGGCGGCGCCATACACGCTGTATTTCAACCGCACCTTGTTCAGCCACGGCAACATCACCGAGCGTGATCTGCAGGCCCAGACCGGCTACGTCGCCTCGTCGTCGCATGATTACCTACGACCCGAGCACGTGCCGTTCATCTCCGGCAATCGCGAGCGCTACCGCGGACTGACCCTGGAAGGCATCCGCGAGCAAGCCGAGCACATGCCGTGGGGCACCCCCGACGAGATCGTCGAGCGGATCATCAGCGCCGCCGACCACGCCGGCGCCGCCCAGGTCAGCGTCAGTTTGAATCGCGGCGCGATGCCGCACGAGACGTTCATGCACCAGATCCGTCGGTTCGCACGCGAGGTGCTGCCCCGATTGCAGGCGCACCAGGTAACACGGGTGCCGGTCGTCGAAGGGGCGGCGGTGTCTTAGCGACTTTTTGGAGGGGAGGTTTACAAATATGAGGTCGATCTCTCGTCTTGTGCGGGTGCCGGTGTTGTCGGCGCTGACCTTCTTGATGGCCGCGTGCGGCGGCAGTGGTACTCCCGCGACGACCAGTGCGCCAACTCAGCCCGTAGCGAAGCCAACGGTCGCGGCTGCCGCGCCAGCAGGAGCGACGTCGGCGCCAGCCAGCGCGCCGGCCAGTGCAGCGAAGTCGAGCAAGGACACCCTGACCATCGTCTTCCAGGCCAACCAGGGCTCGCTGGACGGACACTTTGCAGCGACCAACCAGGAGCTGCTGGTGACTCGCAACATCTACAGCTCACTGCTCAAGTACAAGCCCGATACCACCGAGCTCATTGGTGACCTGGCCACCAGCTGGGACTCGACGCCTGATGGGCTGAGCTACACCTTCAAGCTGCGCCAGGACGTGGAGTGGCAGAAAGGCTTCGGCCACTTCACCGCGGCCGACGTGAAAGGATCATTCGACCGCCTGCGCGCACCTGAGACCAAGTCACCGTTCGCCGGGGCGATCTCTATGCTCCAGGAGGTCCAGGTCGTCGACGACTACACCGTCAAGTTCATCTTGAGTCAGCCGTACGCGGCGTTCCCGCACCTGCTGACCAACTATCGCGACGGGCCGATCATCAACGTCAAGGCCGTGCAGCAGTTCGGCAAGGACTACGACTGGAACCCGGTTGGCACCGGGCCCTACCAGTTCGAGAGCGGCGTGCCCAAGCAAGAGGCGATCGTTACCGCGTTCGACAAGTATTACGGCGGAGTCGCGCCGATCAAGCGCGTGGTGACGCGGACCATCCCCGACATCAATGCGCAGGTGGTCGGGTTGGAGAACGGCCAGTACGACATGATGTACGTGGCACCCGAAGATCCCGCGGTGGCCAAGCGCTTGACCGACAAGGGGTTCGTGCGCACCAGGTTCAGCCGCAACTTGCCCGAGGTGCTGCTGATGAACATCACCGTGAAGCCGTTCGACGACCTGAAGGTGCGTCAGGCGATTGCGTATGCGCTGGACCGTCAGCAGCTGATCGATCTGGTGTATGCGGACGCGGCCAAGCCGTGGTACTCGCCCGTACCTGAGGGCTTTTTTGGAGCGACGACGGATGTGCCCAAGTTCGAGCACGACGTTAATAAGGCCAAGCAGCTCCTTGCCGATGCGGGGTATCCGAACGGGCTCGACGTGACGCTCAACGTGTACGACACACAGAAGTTGGCGAGCGACGTGCTCTCCGAGCAGCTCAAACAGGTTGGCATTCGCGTGACCGAAGAGGTGCTGGACCAGCCGACGTTTATTGGTCGGGTGATTCAGAACCAGGGCATCAACTTCGCGATGCATTGCTGCGTGCGGCAGCCGGACGCGGACATCATCCTGTCGGACATGTTCAGCCCCAAGTACCGCGGGGCGATCTACATCAGCCACGCTGATCTAGAGGCGGACCTTGCTCTGGCCCGCAAAGAGTTGGATGTGGCCAAGCGGCAGCAGATGTACGTGGATCTGCAGAAGAAGATCCTCAACGACGTGGACATGATTCCCGTGGCGATGGTGCTCGACCGGTCCATGAACGTTTCAAGCCTGAAAGGGATGCCCAGCGTCGAGCCGTTGTGGGGCCTCGACTTCACGCGACTCTATTTCCAATGACGTGTTCCGGGTCGGGGGAGCTTGCAGCCCCCCGCCGCCAGTCGTTGCTCCGCTCGTGCCTCGCTGCGCACTCCTTCCCGCGGCGACCCCCCGCATGAGGCGCGCTGCGCGCGATTGGTTGAGGGCTGGGACGATCCAGGGACCGCGAACATTGCCGCTGGCTGGTGAGTAGCGTAGCTCCGTGAGGCGCGTCGGGAGCCGGTTGCTGCAGTTGGTGCCGACTACTGTCGGCGCTTTGGTGTTGGTGTTCTTTCTGATGCGCGTGCTGCCGGGGGATCCGGCGGCGGCGATGTTGGGCAATAACGCTACGCCCCAATCCGTGGCGGATTTGCGCGAGCTGTTGGGGCTCAACAAGTCACTGCCCCAGCAGTTTTTGGACTACGTCACGAGCCTGGCGAAGCTAGATCTCGGTCGGTCCCTGGCTGTCCGCACGCCGGTCACAACGTTGCTCGGCCAGGCCCTCTGGCCAACCCTGCTGCTGACCCTCTGCGGGACGCTGGTGAGCGTCCTGGTCGGCGTGCCGCTCGGTGTGATCGCAGCGCTCAAGCGGCGTACCTGGCTGGACTATCTGGCCAGCGTCGGCGCACTGCTCGGTATCTCGATTCCGGTCTTCGTCTGGGGCGTGCTGCTGCTCTTAGCCTTCAGCCTGCAATGGCCAATCTTGCCGTCGGCGGGCGCGGGCGAATCGCCCATCGACGTACTGAGATCGTTGATCTTGCCGTCGATTGCGACAGGCTTCTTCCAGGTGGGACTAGTCGCGCGCATTACCCGCTCGAGCCTGCTTTCAGTCCTGGCCAATGACTACGTGCGGACCGCCCGCGCCAAAGGCCTCGCGCCGGCATCGGTCATCGCCGGACACGCTTTGCGCAACGCATTGATCCCGGTGCTGACGGTGATCGGCCTGAATGCCGGAACGTTGCTGGGCGGCGCCGTCGTCGCCGAGACCGTCTTCACCCGCCCAGGCCTGGGTCGCCTGATCCTCGACGCGATCAACGCGCGCGACTACCCGGTGATCCAGGGGGTGATGATCGTGTCGGTGATCCTGGTTGTCGTGCTCAACCTGGTGACCGACGTGCTCTATACGGTGGCCGATCCCCGAGTCCGCGCGTGAGCGTCCGCGCGCGCTTGCGCCGAGCGCTGCTGGGCAATCCGCCGGTGCTCGTCTGCGCCGGGTTCATCGTCCTGCTCACCGTTCTGGCGATAAGCGTGTCCGTGCTGCCGCTACCGGATCCAACGGGCCAGTCGGTACTGTTTCGGTTGAAGCCGCCGTCGGCCGAGCACCTGCTCGGGACCGATCGCCTCGGCCGCGACATCTTGAGTCGGGTGCTATTCGGGGCGCGGTTGGCGCTGATCGTCGGCGTGGGCGTAGTCGGTCTCAGCGCCGCTTTGGGCACCCTGTTGGGGGTGGTGGCGGGCTACTTCCGCGGCTGGCCGAGCGAAGTTGTGATGCGCATTACCGACATCTTCCTCGCATTTCCGCCACTGATCCTGGCGATGGTGACCGTCACCGTCCTCGGCAACAACCTGTTCACGGTCGTGCTGGCGATCAGCGTCGGCGTGATTCCGCGGTTCGCGCGTGTGGCGCGCGGCACCATCCTGTCGATTCGCGAGCGCGAGTACGTCGAAGCGGCGCGCGCGCTCGGTGCATCTGCGCCGCGGATCATCATGAGCCACGTGCTGCTGAATGCGGTCGATCCGCTGATTGTCTTGTGCACGCTGTTGATTCCGACGGCGATCCTCACCGAGGCCTTGCTGAGCTTTCTCGGCCTCGGCATCACCGAGCCCCAGCCGACCTGGGGCAACATGATCAACAGCGGCCAGATCGTGCTACGGGAAGCGCCATGGCTAACCCTGTTCCCTGGCGCAGCGATCGTGCTCACGGTGCTCGCGTTCAACTTGCTCGGCGATGCGATTCGCGACGCGCTCGACCCCGCGGTGCGCGAGGTGGCTAGACCGTTGTCAGGCGGCCCAGGCCGGCTGGCTCGCCCCGAGCAACACGCCCAGCTTGGCCACGGCCGCCGAGCGGATCTGGCTCACGCGCGACTCTGAAACCGCGAGATCGCGGCTGATCTCTCGAAGCGTTCGCTCTTCCTTGTAGTAGTGGTTCAAAACCATCTGGTCGCGCTTCGACAGGGACCCGATGGCGGCGGTCATGCGATGGACGATTTCGTCCGGTTCGAAGAGTTCGTCCTCAATGGCGCGGGCGTTCGGATCGTGCAGGAGCTCGCGCATCGACAGCACGTCGCCGTCATCCTCGTGGGCGTCGTCGAGCGACACGACGAAGTGGTTGGAGTCCACGAGCATGCGCTCGAGCTCTGGCCCGGACACATCCAGCTCCTCTGCAAGCTCGCGCCGCGTCGGGGCTCGGCCGAGGTGTTGCGTGAGCGAGGCGATGGCGTCATCCAGCACCTTCAGGCGGCGCAGGCCGGTGCGCGTGATCGGGCTCAGCGCCCGGATCGCGTCGATGATGGCGCCGCGGATGCGCTGCAGCGCGTACGTTTCGAAGCGGACACCCTGGTCAGGGTTGTAGCGATCGATTGCGTGCAAGAGCCCGATCGTGCCCGCCGCGAGGACGTCGTCGACGTCGAACGCGCCCGAGGGATTGATGGCCATGCGCCCGATCACGTACTTCACGAGCGGCATGAACTGCGCGACCAGTTCACCGCGCGCGGTCAGGTCGCCCGCGCGGAGGCGCACCCAGGTCGGGTAACTGGGCTCGAGCTGAAGATCCGCGGGGGTATGCAACACCGTGGCCTAGCTTGGACCAGCGCCAGGTCGGTTCTGGAGAGCCGATCCGGCCGGTGTCGATAGCCATTCGGCCCCCGCGGACGGTGCGTTCTACCTTCAGAGCTGTGAGCTGGCGATGCGCGCGCCCTCGACCATGGCGCTGAGCTTGGCGAAGACGATGTCGGGATGGACCATCGGCGCGCCGGCGAAGGTGCCGAAACCACAGTCGGCGCCGGCGATGACGTTCTCGCGGCCGACCAGCTTGGCGTAGCGCACCAGCCGCTGGGCCACTAGCTCGGGATGTTCGATGTAGTTGGTGGTGGTGTCGAGCATCCCCGGAATCAAAACTTTGCCCTCGGGCAGCTTGATGTCCTCGAAGATCGCCCACTCGTGCTCGTGGCGCGGATTGGCGGCTTCAAATGACAGGCCCATCGGCCGCGCGGTGAAGACGTCGCCGATGATGTCCTTCAGCGGTACGTCGAGGTGATGCGGACCTTCGTAGTTGCCCCAGCACAGATGCATCCGCATGCGGTCCGGCGGAATATTGCGTACGGCGTGGTTCAGCGCTTCGATGCGCATACGGACTTCCGCATGCTCCTGGCCGGGCTGGACGGCGCGCGAAAGGCCGGTCAGGTCCGGGCAATCCAGCTGGAGGATGAAGCCTGCCTGGTAGACCGCCTCGTACTCCTCGCGCATGGCCTCGGCCAACGCTTCGATGTAGGTGGGGACATCTGGGTAGTACTGATTGGGCTGAAACTGGGAGATCACGCCCGGTGAAGCGGCGGACATGAACGCCTCGGTCGACGGCGCACCACTGTTCGCGAGCGCGGCCTTCAGGTTCTGGATATCCGTCTCGAGCTGCGCCTGACCGACGTACTTGACCGGCCCGGTACAGGCGAAGCGCTGGATCCGTGAGGCGGCCGACTGCTGCTGGGCGTCCCACTCGGCGTAGCGCGGGAACGCCGCCGCGTCCGGCCGCGGCCGTCGGGGCACGTGGATGTGCTGCTCGAAGCCGGTCAGCCGCGCATTCACATAGGTCGAGTACGAGACTTTGCTCATCTCACCGTCGTCGACGATGTCGATACCGGTCTGGAGCTGCTGCGCAACGCTCTCCGCTACCGCCGACCGCACCCGCTGGTGCAGCGCTGCTGGGTCGATGCCGTCGCCGCTTTCGGCGGCGTAAAGCAGTTCGACCAGGTCGTCCGGGCGGGGCAAGCTGCCCGTGTGTGTGGTGAGGATCGCGTCAGTACTGCGCTGCATGTGGCGCCGCGATTGTAGATTGTTCGGCGGCAGAGCCCTTTAGATGCGCGTCTGGTGCTCGCAGCTGAGCCCGCCTGCGCGGGCGATGCGGATGGCGTCGTACAAGGTGACCGCGGCCCGAAGGGCACCGCGCGATTCGAGGTGCGTGGCCTGGTGCTGGAATTCGCGCAGGGCGGCTTCCCAGCCGGCCTGGACGAAGGTGTTGTCCTGCGCTGCTTCTAAGTGACCGTTCTCAGGGGATGACATTGTGGTGGTACGGGCCTCGGGTTTTGTGCTTTAGCCCGGCTGAAAACGGGCGGAACGGGAGCCTGGCACCAGGTTGTTGGCAACTTGTTGCGATCCAGTGGGTGCCGCGTTCCGGGTGATGCCTCAGTGGGGTCGCCGGGGACGCTGAAAACCCGGGAGGGGCTACTCTGTCCTTCACCTATGACCGCTGATCTCGCGGCGCGTTTGGCGCGCCTGGACACCTGCGGCGTCTCGGACGCCATGGATCGACTCGGCCTCCAGGGCGCGGTCCTCGGCTTGCGACCGATGTGGCCGTGCCCGCGCATCGCCGGCGAGGTCATCACCGTGCGGTTGCGCCGCGCCGAGCATGGCGAGCACGCGCCCCGTCACCTGGGCACCGCGGCCGTCGAAGCCGGTGGCCCGGGCATGGTAATCGTCATCGAACACCACGACCGCGAGGACGCGGCTGGATGGGGCGGCATCCTGTCGCTCGCGGCGCATATCAAGGGCATTGAAGGGGTGATCGTCGACGGCACCTGTCGCGACGTCGACGATAGTCGTGGTGTTGGTTTTCCGGTGTATGCCCGCGCCGCAACGCCGATGACTGCCCGCGGCCGTGTCGTGGAGGCGTCGATGGGCGAGCCGATTCGCGTCGGTGACCTGCACGTCCAGGCGGGCGACTTCGTCATTGCCGACTGGAGTGGCGTCGTGTTCATCCCCGCGCCGCGTGCTGAAGATGTCATCAGGACCGCCGAGACGCTGGCGGAGCGCGAAGCACAGATGGCGGAGGCGGTCCGCGCTGGACGGTCAGTGGTGGAAGTCATGGGCGCCAACTACGAATCCATGTTGAATATGAGCAACACGCATGAGTGATGACGCTATTGTCCAGGGCCTCGGCGAGCTACCGACCGCGACGATCTCCGATGCGCTCGATCGATTGGGGATTGTCGGCCAGTGTCTGGGGATCGCGCCGCTCGATCCGAAGTTTCGCCTGGCGGGGCGAGCCTTCACTCTCCGTTATCGACCGACCGGCCTGGTGGAGCGTGGCAATGTGGGCGACTACATCGATGACGTACCACCTGGCGGCGTCGTGGTGCTGGACAACGCCGGCCGGCTGGACTGCACGGTGTGGGGCGACATTTTGACGGCGGTGTCGCATCGCCGCGGAATTGGCGGGACGGTCATCCACGGCGTCTGCCGCGACGTCCAGCGCGCGCTGGACCTGAGCTATCCGATCTTTTCGCGTGGCAGATATATGCGCACCGGTAAGGACCGGGTGGAGGTGGAGAGCATGCAGTCGCCCATCTCGCTGGGCGAGATCCAGGTCCGCCCGGGCGACATCCTGATCGGCGACGCCGACGGGATCCTGGTCATCCCCCGGGTCCGCGAATCAGAGGTGTTTGAGACCGCGCGCGAGATCGAAGAGGCGGAGCAAGCGATCGAGCGCGAAACGGCCAAGGGTATTCGGCTGGACGAGGCGCGGCGCGCTTTTCGTTATCACCAGTTACAAACGCACGGCACCAAGCCGTCATAGATCCGATCAGAGCTTGAGTGCGCTGAAGAGCTGATCCACCGTTGCCTCGAATCCGGGCAGCACTTCGGAGAGGTCGATGGCATCGGTGGCACGTAACGCCCGCGGAAGCGCATTCGGTCGAAACAGCAGCACGGACCGATCGACCGGGTCAACGAGCAGCGCCAGGATCACGCCATGCTCGACGTACCAGATGCACTTGCGCACCAGCGTGGTGACTGTCTGTCCTGGTGAGATGATCTCGACGGCGATATCCGGCGGCTCGGTAAAGTCGTCGGGAACTTCACCTTCGGCCGTCGGTGGGATACGTTCCCAGCGATACACCGCCACATCGGGCACGTAGGCTGCGCCGCCGAAGACCGTTCGTAGTTCGGGGAAGGCGCGGGCCATCTGCCGTGGTATTCCGAATGCGTCGATCAGCTTGATGAACCCGCCTTGCAAGCTGCTGTGTCTTCCTTTGGGTGACACTTTTTGGGTAACCGTCCCATCAGCCTCGAATTCGAGCGCTGGCTCCTCTTCAGGCAGGGCCAGAAATTCGTCGAGGGTCATGCTGCGCTGTTCGATTGCCATGCCCTGTTCTCTCGCAGACGATGATAACCGAGCTACCGGCCGCCAACTTATTTGATGACTGCTGGTCCTCTCGAGGCACGGCGCCGCGCAGCGGTTGTACGCTGCGGTATTCAGGGAGCGACCATGCAGATTGCAATTGGTACGTACGACCACACCAAGGCGTTGAAAGATGGCAGCGTCAGCTTGCCAGGCGTTGCGTTCGACTTCGTCGAGGTCTCGCCGATCACGCGCGCATTTCGGGACATGGCGACGAAACAGGCGTACGACGTCTCGGAAATGGCGCTGGCCACGTACATGCTGGCGCGGGTCTATGACAAGCCGATCCTCGGACTCCCCATCGTGTTGGTGCGCTCGACGCTCTTGCCGGGGCTGGTGACTGCCACTGATTCGCCGATAACAGATCCGCGTGAATTGAATGGCAAGACGCTCGGGATCCGCTCTTATACACAGACGAGCGGAGTGTGGGTACGGGGCATTCTCCAGGACGGCTTTGGGGTGGACCTCGGCTCGCTGAAGTGGGTGACGTTCGAAGGCGCGCACCTCGACGAGTACCAGGATCCGCCCAATGCCAGCCGGGCACCCGCGGACAAGAACATCGCCGACATGGTCAAGAGTGGCGAGCTGGCGGCTGCGATCGGCGTTCCGCTCGCTGATGGCTTACGCACGCTGATTCCAGATGCGGCCAAGGCTGAGGCCGAGTGGGCCGCTCGTTCTGGCGTCCGCACCGTGAATCACATCGTGACAGTGAAGCAGTCACTTGTTTCGGCGAACCCAGGTCTGGTGGCCGAGTTGACAGAGTTGTTTGACCGCGCCCGCGGCGCAAATGGCGCCAGCGTCCCGCCAATCGGCGTTGAGCCCAATCGCAAGGCCTTCGAAACGCTGGCAAGGTTCGCGCACGAACAGAAAGTTACGCCCAGACTATTGACAATTGACGAACTGTTTCCCGCTTAACGACGTTATGGGTTATGGGGGCCTGCGGCCCCCCTGGGGCCAGTCGTTGCTCCGCTCGTGCCTCGCTGCGCACTCCTTCCCGCCCCCACCCCCTCATATCCGGACAGTTTCTGGTGGCGCGAGGGTCCATCGGAAAAACCTGGGTTTGGGTGGCGCGGCGAGCCAGTCCAGACCGCGACGCACCAGGCTGACCGCGTGTGGACGTCGTCCATAGGCTGGGATCTCACCGGCGCGGATGGCGGCTTCACCCAGTAGCACCGCGCACCAGATGGCCAGCATGATGCCGAGCAACAGCCGCTGGGCACGCTCGGCGCGCACCACCCGACTGAGCTCCCACTCGAACCCGCCGCTCTTGGCATCCCGAAATAAGGCCTCGACATGCATGCGGCGCGCGTACAGCTCGGCCAGGCGTTCGCCCAGATCGAGATTGCTGACCAGCAGCCAGGGTTCCTGATGGCCACGCCCCCAGACAGCCAGCGCGTGCGCCCACACCCGCTTCTTCTGAAAAACCCATCCCGTCAGCTGCACGGCTGGTCCACCCGGCTCGTTCAGCAGTTTGCCCAGGTGCAGCACTCGGCGCGGCTCGTCCGGCAGACGCATAGTCGCGTCGCTGGTGACGCGGAGCAGGTAGTCCCAGCCGTGCTTTTCCACCAGGCGGATGAGGGCCGGTGAGGCCAGGCCGCGATCGGCGACCACGACTGGGCGCACCTGTGGTGGCAGCAGGCGCCCAGC
>WNFD01016688.1_pt1 | contig 18396 bp, 17 predicted proteins | sample 5400491 | NCBI WGS metagenome assembly WNFD01 (sample SAMN13153343, study PRJNA577476) | soil metagenome | isolation source: 120 cm saprolite under Douglas fir tree site 2 hole 2 replicate 2 | place: USA:California | collected 2015-04-18 | reverse complement strand
ATGCTGGAGGCCTGAGGACAAGCTCCACCGTCAGGTTGTCCGGAAAAATTGTGCAAGCTCACAGGTGCGGGCTAATTGAATCCGTGAACGACTTCCGTTCGCGGATTCGATTTAGTTCGAAACCCTCGATTCAGGGCTCTTTTCACCTTTTCCTTGGAGGAAAGGGGGAACAGACCCGGTGGTCGTCATATTTTTGTAAGCGAATTGCCAAACTCAGATACGCCCAGTTCCGAATAAAGCGGCGCCACCACCGACCAGATCAACTGGTTATTCCACCTTGGTTCAATCGCTCCACAGTTGCATTTTATTCATGAGCTCCAAATGTGAGTAAGTTGGAGAAACGCAGCTTCCGGCAGGAGAATCCTGATACCCCACAACTTTTTTCAACGAACTTAGGACTGACACTCGCACGCCCCATTAATAACTCTACAAATGCTTCGAAGCTTTGCGAGGACGCCGACGCATCGCCTCGCGCTGCACCACCATCGCACGGGTGACAGTGTCACCCGTTTGTTCTGATCGGTTGGCGCAATATGCTCGGCATTTGCGCAGCCAGGAGCGCGGGTGCGTTGGTTTTCTAGAACCCCCGGCACCTCCGCTCTACCGTGCCTGCGAAAACCAGGAGTCAGGCACTGATGCCGCCACGCTCAAAGGTAATAACCATGCTGCCCCCATACATCCGCCAGGAAGTCGACCGCCGCCTGTTCGAGAATGGCTTCCGCGACTACGAGGGCCTTGCACAATGGGTGAGGGGTCAGGGCTATGAAATCTCCGACGACAGCTTATGGCGCTATGGGCGGACCCTCATGGAGCACCTCGCTGCTACTGAATTGACCGTGCGTCACGCCCGCGCCCTGGCCAAACTCGGAGAGGATTACGAAGGCTTGACCGCAAAGGCCCTGATAACGCTAGCTCAACAGAATGCGCTGGAAACCCTGCTCGAAATGGAAGAGGTCAAACCCGCCGACCTGAGCGCGGTCGCGACCCTGACCAGGGCCGCGTTCGCGCAGCAACGATGGGCCGCCGAATTGAAGGTGCACGCGGAGCAGCAGAAGCGGGCAGCGGATACGCCACAGGGCGGGACACCGAACGAACCCCCGCAGACACCGCCCAATGCACAGCCCGCCATCGCTCCGCCCCAGCAACAGGCGCCAACCACCACCCCGACGATTAAGGCGGCACGCCGCGACGGTCCGGCCGCCGCTCATAACCCCGGCGACGGCAGTGACCAGTCAACTCGAGCCATGAGCATCCCGCCTGTCGGTGATTCGCTGGCGGCGCCAGATAATACGCCGGCGGCTGCCATCGTCACCGCGCGACTCCGCGGTTCTCCGCGGATAGGAGAGATGCCTATCCCCTTTGCGATTTCCGATTCGGCTGCGGACGCCATCGTCGGCGACCGGGGAAGAGATCAGCCGGATCTAATCCCGGGGCGCACGATTGCGAGTTTTTTGAAGAGTCTCGCCCGCAGGAGCGCAAGAGCCGATATGCACGGCATTGAGAACCCACCGCTGATCGGTTCTGCCCCGCGCGCCGCTCTGCATCTCTGCGCCGGCTGAGGGTGCGATCGCAACGGCGCCGCCGAAACGCATGCCGACGCAGATCGACGCAGATCAACGCAGATAGGCGGATATGCCGCATCTTCAATCTCGACGCAGATCGACCTGCGGCTGTCATGTAACTGCCCGCAGCTCACGAATCCTAAATAGCAGCGGCGACACATCTAAAGGTTATTTAGGACGATCGCTCTAAACCGGGGATCGGTGGCTTCCCATCGAAGACGCGATATTGTTTATAGTCTCGCTTCCATTCTCTCCGGTGTTCGGTGCAACTTAGCCTCGCATGCGACCCCCGGGAGTTTCATTCTGCACTAAACTCTTGCGGCATATTGCAATACTGAATCTCGCAAGGGTTAAAACCTCAGTCATTGCAGTGCCTTATACAGGGCACGCATAGTGCTCATGCAATCTGCACATGCTTGACCTCGTCTTCATTTCTGCGAGCTGCGCGTTTTTCGCAATTGCGATCGCGTACATATGGGGATGTACTCGTTTATGACACCGTGGGAGTTGATCCTGGGCTCGGTGATGGCGCTTGGCCTCACTATTTACCTGGTTTACGCCATGCTACGTCCCGAAAAGTTTTAACGGAGCGGCATGCATGCTTGTTAATGCTGTCATCCAAGTTGGGCTTTTTTCGCTTCTAGTCACGGTGATCAGCGTCCCGCTAGGCCTTTATATGGCACGGGTATTCTCTGATCAACGGACGTTTCTGGATCCGGCGCTGAGGCCGGTCGAACGCGCCATCTATCGAGTTTGCGGCGTGCATCCAGGCACTGAACAGGATTGGATTGAATACGCGGTTGCGATGCTACTGTTCAGCGCGGCCGGTATGCTGCTGCTCTATGGCATGGAACGGCTGCAGTACTATCTGCCGCTGAACCCGCAGAAATTTGGCGCCGTCGCGCCCGACCTCGCGTTTAACACCGCCGCGAGTTTCACGACCAATACCAATTGGCAAGCCTACGGCGGCGAGTCGACCATGAGCTATTTCACCCAGATGGCGGGACTCGCCTTCCACAATTTCGTGTCCGCCGGCGCCGGGATCGCGGTAGCAATTGCCGTAATCCGTGGTTTCGTGCGCCGCAGCGGCAAGACCCTAGGCAATTTCTGGGTTGACTTGACCCGCGCCACGCTATGGGTGCTGCTCCCCATCAGCGTCGTGTTCGCGCTAGGGCTGGTTTGGCAGGGAGTGCCGGAAAACTTCAGCGCCTATACTCATGCCAAGACCGTCGAAGGTTCGGAACAGGTCATCGCTCAGGGGCCGGTTGCCTCTCAGGAAATCATCAAGGAGCTCGGCACCAACGGCGGTGGCTTCTTCAACGCGAACTCCGCGCACCCGTATGAGAATCCGACGCCGCTCACTAACCTAATCGAGTTGATCGCAATTTTCGCGATCGGCGCGGGATTGACTCATACGTTTGGCCAGATGGCAGGCGACCGCCGCCAGGGTTGGGCGCTGTTCGGCGCGATGGCGATTCTCTTTCTGATTGGCGCGGCTTCAGCCATCTGGTGCGAGCAGCGTGGCAATCCCGAGTTCGCCAGGCTGGGCATCGACCAGCGCGCCACTGCGACCCAGAGTGGCGGTAATATGGAGGGCAAGGAGGTCCGCAACGGCATCGTCAACTCCGGCTTATGGGCGACAGTCACGACCGATACTTCCTGCGGCGCCGTGAATTCGATGCACGACAGCTACACCCCGCTTGGCGGCCTGGTGCTGCTCGTCAATATGCAGATTGGCGAAATCATCTTTGGCGGTGTCGGCTCGGGACTTTACGGAATGCTGGTGATGGCCGTGCTGTCGGTGTTTATCGCGGGACTGATGGTGGGCAGGACGCCGGAGTACCTGGGTAAGAAGATCGAGGGCCGCGAGATGAAGCTCGCAATGTTGTTCATTCTGATCTTCCCGGCGGTGATTCTCCTTCCAGTTGGCGTAGCGGTCGTCACGAGGGCGGGGCTGGCCGGGATCTCGAATCCTGGTCCGCATGGCTTCTCTCAAATTCTGTATGCCTTCACCGAAGCGTCGGCTAACAACGGCTCGGCCTTCGGCGGCCTCAATGCCAATGCACCCTTCTATAACGTCACGATGGCCTTCGTGATGCTGTTCGGGCGCTTTCTGATGAAAGTGCCGGTGCTGGCGCTGGCCGGTTCGCTGGTCGGTAAGAAAGCGGTCCCGCCCACTGCAGGCACTTTTCCTACTAACGGCGCGATCTTCGTCGTACTGCTGGTTGGCGTGATTATCATTGTTGCCGCTTTGACTTTCTTCCCCGCGGACGCACTCGGGCCGATCGTTGAAGAATTAGTGATGCGCGCGGGCAAGCTCTACTAAGACAAGGGAATCCACCTCAATGGCTGATCGGAAAGCAACTCCGCTATGGGAAGGAAAGATCGTTCGCGGTGCGTTGGTTGATTCGATACATAAATTCGACCCGCGCATTCAAGCGCGCAACCCGGTGATGTTCGTCGTGGAAGTAACGGCGGCGGCGGTCAGCCTGATTCTGTTGCGTGATTTCTTCTCAGGGCGCAGCGGGCTGGCCCTGTTCGAACTGCAGATTGCAATCTGGCTGTGGTTCACCGTCGGCTTTGCCAATTTTGCGGAGGCGATGGCTGAAGGGCGCGGTAAGGCGCAGGCTGACAACTTGCGCAAAATGCGGACGGAAACGCCGGCTACATTGCTCAAAGAAGGTCAGGAAATAAGAGTTCCCGCTCCTTCTTTGCGGCGCGGTGACGTGGTGATTGTACGCGCCGGCGAAATAATTCCGGGCGACGGCGAAGTAATCGAAGGCGTGGCCGCGGTGAACGAAGCAGCGATCACGGGCGAATCGGCCCCGGTGATTCGCGAGAGCGGCGGCGATCGGAGCGCAGTTACCGGGGGCACCGCGGTAATCTCGGATTGGCTCAAGGTGCGCATTACGGCCAATCCGGGAGAAACCTTCCTTGACCGGATGATTTCTCTGGTCGAAGGCGCGCAGAGACAAAAGACCCCGAATGAGATCGCACTGAGCATCCTGCTCGCCGGCCTTACCATCATCTTCATGTTGGTCTGCGTGAGTCTCTATCCGTTCGCGCTTTATGGCGGCACCCCGCTCTCTTTGCCGGTGCTGGTAGCGCTTTTGGTTTGCCTGATTCCCACTACTATCGGCGGCTTATTGTCTGCGATCGGCATCGCTGGCATGGATCGGCTGGTGCAGCATAACGTCCTGGCGATGTCCGGGCGCGCGGTCGAAGCCGCTGGCGATGTCGATACCCTGTTGTTGGACAAGACCGGGACCATCACGCTCGGCGATCGGTTGGCAACGGAATTCATTCCGGTGGGCAGTGTGTCTAATCGGGAACTCGCCGATGCTGCTCAGCTCGCCTCGCTCGCCGACGAGACTCCGGAAGGCCGTTCCATCGTGGTCCTTGCCAAGAACCAATACAATCTGCGCGGACGCGAACTGGCGGAGACTGATGCGCATTTTATCCCGTTCTCCGCCCAAACTCGTATGAGCGGCGTTGACATCGCGGGCCGCCAAATTCGCAAGGGCGCCGGCGACCAGATTGTAGACTTCGTGCGGGAGAATCGCGGCACCGCCCCCGCTGAACTGGCACCAATCGTCGAACGGATTGCCAAAAGCGGGGGAACCCCGCTGGTTGTCGCCGACGGTGCGCGTGTGCTTGGCGTAATTCATCTGAAGGACATTATCAAAGATGGCATCCGTGAACGCTTCGCGCGGTTGCGCGCGATGGGTATGCGCACGGTGATGATCACTGGTGACAACCCGCTGACTGCTGCTGCGATCGCGGCCGAATCAGGAGTTGACGACTTCCGCGCCGAGGCCACACCCGAAACCAAGCTTCAGTTGATCCGCGCGGAACAGGCGCAGGGCAAGCTCGTCGCGATGATCGGTGACGGCACCAATGACGCGCCGGCGCTGGCGCAGGCCGACGTCGGCATCGCGATGAACGCCGGCACCCAGGCCGCGCGCGAGGCCGGCAACATGGTCGACCTCGACTCCAATCCGACCAAGATTATGGAAGTGGTCGAGATCGGCAAGCAATTACTCATTACGCGCGGCGCGCTCACGACGTTCTCAATCGCCAATGATGTGGCCAAGTACTTCGCGATCATCCCGGCGATGTTTGTGCTCGGCTATCCGCAACTACAGACGCTCAACATCATGCGCCTGGCGACGCCGCAGAGCGCGATCCTTTCAGCGGTCATTTTCAACGCACTGATCATCATCGCTTTGATTCCCTTGGCGCTGCGCGGGGTGCAGTATCGGCCGGTGGGCGCGGCCGCGATTCTTACGCGTAACCTGCTGATTTACGGCCTCGGTGGTGTGATCGTGCCTTTCATTGGTATCAAAGCAATCGATCTGGTGGTTGCCGCGTTGCATCTCGCCTAGCAGGATGTTGAAGAAGTCTTCACAGCCTGCTTCCCCCTCTGTAGTCTCCCCCACACCAATGCGGGAGAGAACTAGAGGAGAGAAGCCAACTTTCACGCAGGGTGTTGAGGCCGATCTCGGAGCGAATGTCATCGATAAGCCTTTTTCAACACCCTGCCAGGAGGCCAAGTGATGCGTATCTGGGTCGCCTGCAAAATGACAATCGCACTCACCTTGTTGACCGGCGTAGTATATCCGGTCGCGATGGTTGGACTTGCGCATCTGCTGTTTCCTGATCAGGCGGAAGGCAGCCTGATAGTCCGCGACGGGCAGGTGGTCGGCTCGGCATTAATCGGACAAAACTTCGCCTCATCCCGCTACTTTCATCCTCGTCCGTCGGCCGCCGGGGACAAGGGCTACGATGCTGCCAACTCCAGCGGCTCCAACCTGGGCCCGACTAATAAGACGCTCATCGAAACAGTTCGTTCGCGCGCCAGCACCTTGCGTGAACATGAACCGGGAATCAATCACGGTGAGATTCCGGTCGATATGGTAACCGCGTCGGGCAGCGGCCTCGATCCCGAAATCACGCCCGCTGCCGCTGAGATTCAGGTACCGCGCGTGGCCAAAACTCGCGGCCTCAGCGAAGATGCGGTGCGTTCGCTAATTGCGACCCGTATCCGAGGACGAACGTTGGGAGTTTTGGGCGAACCGGGGGTCAACGTGCTTGAGCTCAATCTGGCGCTCGATACTCTCGACACCAGCGGCCATTCAAAATCTCGCGAATGAAGCGGAGGTGTATTGGTGTTCCGGTTGATAGCAGCGTTAATAGCCGCAGCAATACTGGAAGCCGGCGGCAACGCATTACTCAGACAAGGTTTGCTGCGAGCATGGTGGCCGTTGCTGGTGGCGGGGGTCACCACGCTCGGGCTTTACGGTTTGTTGGTCAACCAAAGCGGACTCGACTTCCATGATCTGCCATCTGCACGGACGCTCTTCGGCGGTACACTCATTGTGCTGGGCGGCTTGACGATCCTGATCCAAGTATAATCAGAGGGTAATCGTTAGAGCATCTGGAACATTACCATGAACGACGAGGATCGCCGCGATCCTGAAACCTTCCTCGACCTCGTCCCGCAAGCGAAAAAGGGCACTCTAAAGGTCTATTTCGGCGGCGCCGCCGGCGTCGGGAAGACCTATCGCATGCTCGAGGAAGCACACCGCCTGCGCATGGACGGTCACGATGTGGTGCTTGGCTTAATCGAAACGCATAATCGAGCCGAGACCGCGGCGCGAATCGGCGACTTGGAGATCGTGCCACTGCGCGAGGTAGCTTATCGGGGGGTAGTGCTCCATGAAATGGATGTCGGAGCCATCCTGGCGCGCCAACCCGAATTTGCGATCGTCGACGAACTGGCGCACTCGAATGCGTCCGGTTCACGCCACAGCAAGCGCTACCAGGATGTCGAGGAACTAGTCGCCAACAGCATCAATGTCATCACCGCCTTTAACATCCAGCATCTGGAAAGCCTCAACCAACTAGTCCGCAGGATGACGGGCATCGAGGTCAGAGAAACCGTCCCCGACACCTTTCTGGCGCGGGCGGATCAGATTGTTACGGTCGATATCTCGATCGAGGAGCTACGCGAACGTTTGCGCGAAGGTAAAATCTATCCTCCCGACCAGGTCGAGCAGGCCCTGAGAAATTTCTTCAAGCCCGGCAACCTGGCAGCCCTGCGCGAACTGGCGCTACGCGAGGTAGCGCGCGGCCAGAGCCGCAGCCGGGCGGAAATGGAACTGCGCAAGCGCGAGCGTGGCCGCCGCACGATGGTAGGCGAGCGCCTGATGGTCTGTTTATCCTCCAATCCTGATGGCAGCGACGAATTGTTGCGCAAAGCGGCGCGGAGCGCGGACCGCTTCAACGCCGACTGGTATGCGGTCCACGTTGAGACCCCGGACGAGTCGGTCCAGAAAATCAGCACTGCCGATTTTCGCGCGCTGCTCGACAACATAAATCTCGCGGCTGATTTAGGCGCGGAGACCGTGTGGCTCAAGGCCAACGACGTGGTCAAGGCACTCATCGAATTCGCGCGCGAACATAGGGTCACCCGGATGGTAATCAGGCGCACGCACCCGACATGGTGGAATCGTCTGTTGCGCCGTTCGATCGCTCGCCAGTTAATTTCAACGGCGGCCGATTTCGACATCGAGCTCGTCAGTCAAGGAGACAGCAGGCGGAGCGAAGTGTAGCCGAGCAAACGAGTCTGCCATCAGGTAAGCGAAGCGAACCGAGCGAAGGAGTCTGCGACGAGCGTTCGCTAAGAGGTGCGCATGCTACAAAGAGTCTGCGACGAGCGTTCACAATCGGTGGGCACATGAAACGAGTCTGCGACGTGCGTTTTAAAACCGGGCAAGTGTCATGACACCGCCATCGCTGCGTTCGCGCATTCGCAACGGTTCTTTGTTGATGTTGGCCATCGCGCTGGCGCTGGGTATTTTCGCAGTACCCACTGTCTACAGACTCGGCGGCGCCATCCGCGAGACGCTATATCGCAACTACACCAGCATCGAAGCCTCGCAGTACATGCATGCGGCCCTCTACAATGTCCAGCTAGCGCGAGCCAACGGCGGGTTGCCCGCGGCATTGGCGCCCAATGGCAAGCTCTTCACGCACTGGATCAATGTCGAACTGAGCGACATCACCGAAGCCGGCGAAGCTGAGCTGGCCACTGATATTCAGCGCCGCGGAAATCGGATATTCGCCCAACTTTCCGGCGGCGTGCACCCTCCAGCGGCGGAGGAATATGACGAACTCAACCGGCGCATCGACCAGCTAATAGCGATGAATAAGGCGGCGATGTTCCGCGCGGACAGCCGCTCCACCCAGATAAGTGATCGTCTGGCGTACGAATTTGCGGCCGGGCTGCTGGTGCTATTGCTGCTCGGCACGATTCTGTCCTGGACGCTGGCGTCGAACCTATCGCGGCCGTTGGCCGAGTTGTCCGATCACCTGCGCAGCTTTAGCCTCGGCGGCCCGTCGCTCAGGCTGGGTGAGCAGCCGCTGGCTGAACTCCAAACCGTGGCTTCGGAGTTCAACCGGATGGCTGAGCGGCTTGAGCAATTCGAACGGCTCAATGTCGATCGGCTCATCTATGAGAAAGGCAAAACCGAAGCGATTATTGAGAGCCTCGAAGACGGCATCGTACTGATCGACCCCGACGGCATCGTTACGCACATGAATGAGATTGCCGGCATTATTCTCGGCATCGAGCGCGAAGAAGCCCTCGGCAGCTCGTTCGACGATCTCAACAGCAACTCCCCGCATTACGTCAGGATACGCTCCGCATTAGCGCACGCTGCGGCTCAGCCCCCGGATTCGCAACGGGTTGAGGTCGAGCTCCATGTGCGCGGCCGCGATCACACTTATGTGCTGAAGCCGGTGCCCCTGAGGCATACCGGCGGAGGTTCTTTCGGTACCATTTTGATTCTCCAGGACATTACCTACCTGCGTGACAAGGACCGCGCACGCGCCAACCTGGTCGCTACGTTGTCGCACGAGCTGAACACACCGTTGACTTCTCTGGGATTTTGCGTGGAGCTCTTGCTCCGCAAACGCCAACTCGACCCGGAGCAGCACGAACTGCTGACCTCGATCCAGGAAGATGCCGCTCGTATGCGCCGTTTGGCCAGCGACCTGTTGGAGCTGGCTCGCGGACAGGGTCCGGCTATCACGGTCCAGAGCATGCCAGTCGATCTGGTTGAGATGGCGCACGCCGTGCTCAAGGGCTTTGCGCTTCAGGCCGAGCAAAAGCAGGTCCGTCTCGAAGCGAAAATCGAACAACCGGCGCCGCAGATTCGGGCGGACCCGCTCAAACTTTCGTGGGTCGTGTCGAACCTGATTGCGAACGCATTGCGCTATACGCCGAGCGGCGGCACGATTTCGGTCTCGTTGAGCGGGACAGGGTCTGGGGCACGTTTGCGCGTGACCGATACCGGGCCAGGTATTCCACCTCAAGTGCGTGAACACCTGTTCGAGCGCTTCGCTCAATGGCGGGTCAACGGTTCGGAACCAGGCTCCGCAGGGCTCGGTCTTGCCATTGCCAAGGAGATCGTCGACGCCCATGGCGGCCGGATCTTTGTTGACAGCGAGTTGGGTCAGGGCACCAGCTTCACGGTGGAATTGCCGCTATCGGCGGAGGACGAATTCAATGGCAAGTCTGCTGGTCGTCGATGACGAACGGAACATTCGTGTTCGTCTAGCCGGCTTTTTCGAAAGCTGCGGCCATACGGTCCTAACCGCGGAGAGTGGCACACAGGCACTCGATTTGTTCTCCAGCGGACGCCCGGTCGATCTGGTCGTCACCGATTACAAACTGGCGGAGCTCAACGGCCTCGAGCTGCTGCAACGGATCAAACGTCAAGCGCCTGAAACTCCGGTCGTCCTCATGACCGCCTATGGCACGATCGAGAACGCGGTCGCAGCGATGAAGGCCGGCGCCTACGACTACCTGGCAAAGCCCTTCTCGCTCGAACAAATCCAGCATGTGGTCGAGCGAGCGTTGGAAATCCAGAAGCTTCGCACCGAAAATCGCGCGCTACGCGACACACTTGAAGAGCGCCCACTGCTTGACTCGCACAGCACCGCGATGCGGCGGCTACTCGACACCGCGCGGCAAGCAGCACGGAGCGAGGCCACCATTCTGCTAAGCGGTGAAAGCGGCACCGGCAAAAACGTGCTCGCCCGTCAGATTCATCACTGGAGTCCCCGCAGCCGGCATCCGTTCGTGGTCGTCAATTGCACCACGCTGTCCGAACATTTGCTGGAAAGTGAGTTGTTTGGCCACATGCGCGGCGCATTTACCGGTGCGGTAAAGGATAAGCCCGGCCGCCTCGAAGCGGCGGACGGCGGCACCGTATTTCGTGACCTGGCGGCGGAGGTCGCGGCACATCTTTTCCGCGAGGATCTTTTCTACCGGCTCAACGTCATCACGCTGCGCGTACCGCCGCTGCGCGAGCGCCGCGAGGATATTCTGCCGCTCGCCGAGCGCATGTTGCAGGCCGAAGCGATCCGGAATCATCGCCCCGGGCTTAGTTTTTCACCTGACGCTGCCACTACGCTGATGCGCTATCGCTGGCCCGGAAACGTGCGGGAACTACGCAACGCGATCGAGCGGGCAGTTGTGCTGGCCAGCGGCGATACCATCATGTCAGATCACTTGCCGGATAATCTGTTTCGCGAAGCGTCTGATTCAGCGTCCGCGGCCGCTCCCAGGAACATCGAAGAAATGGAGCGTGAGCTGATCATCCAGGTCCTGGCCGAGTCCCCCACTCTCGAGGATGCAGCGCAAACCCTGGGCATCAACGCCTCCACGCTGTGGCGCAAGCGCAAGCGCTACAAAATCGAGTGAGCTAAAAAACGGGAGGACCGGCGTCCCTGCCCATTTATGGTCGCGCGCGGGTCTGCGGGCGCCGGCTGCTGCTTGCTGCTGTTGCAAAACGCAGCAAGGGATTGCTGCGCCTTGAAATCCGCTCCGCTCCGATTCCGCCGAAAACATTGAGTTTACGCGCCTGCCGCGCAGGCACGCGCTATGCCTATCTGAAATATACGTTTGCGCTGCCGCCTGAGCACCTCTGATGCGACATAACTTTGCGATTCAGTCATTAGGTCGTCGGCCCGGATGGCTCATGCCACAAAGATACGTTTACTACTGTGTCCGTTGCCGTTGGATGTTCCTGGTGGTAGGTTCGAAGGTCTGTGCCTTAAACGATTCTTCCGCTCCGTTACCAGAACTAGAGAACGGCCGGCGAACAGCCACCTTCGAGATTGGCCCCTGCCCCGCGATACCGCCGGAATGCATGTCGCTAACGCGCGGAATCGAGTCTCCGAACGGCCGAAAGACTTCCCGTCTGGTGTCGCTAATTGGCAGGTTCAAACGAGCGAAGCCATTCTCGCCCGCGGCCACGAATCCGTCACCGCAACACAATGTCGTATCTCTGGAGAACGCCACTCAAACCCGCGCCGCCATCGGAGGAAACTACTCAAAGGCCGATAATTGGAAGACTCCGTTGCGCGATGACAAAAATCGGCGTTCACAGATTCGGAGGCTCCCTCGTTCGCCCCCCCTCACTGAACCGCGGCAAGGCTAGAGTCACGGTTTACCGCACAATCCCCGTAATGAGAATGGCTCGGCTTGCGCCCCCGGCACTTTATTTCAGATGGCCATGGCGGAGGTTAGAATGGGGCATTTAGAACAGACCAAGGCGCCGCGTGCAGGAAAAAACGAATTTCCGTCGCTCGGCTGCGGGGCTCGTCGCAATCGCTGTGCTCGCTTGCTCGGCGGTTGCTTGTGCTGCCGAATCCGAAATCGATCATCTTGTTCGAATCCTTGAACTCAAGCCTGGTTCTTCAGTCGCTGATGTGGGAGCGGGCTCCGGTGAGATATCGCTCGCGATAGCAAAGCGGGTGGGGCCGCGGGGAAAGGTTTACTCAACTGAAATCAACCCAAAACTGCTCGATAAAATTCGGAGTTTGGTTCAAAAGGAAGGAGCACAGAACATAATCCCGGTTGCCGGCAAGGAACATGATACGGAGCTGCCACCTGGCTGCTGCGATGCGATTTTCCTGCGCGAGGTGTACCATCATCTGACCGATCCGCTGGGCATGGATCGCTCCCTCTACCGAGCGATACGGCCTGGTGGACGACTGGCGATTATCGACTTCGAACCGAATCAGCTACCCGGCCAACCGGTCCCACCTGGGGTACCGGCGAATCGAGGTGGGCACGGGGTTCCCCAGAAAATCGTCGCGGAGGAACTGACTCACACTGGCTTCGTGCTGATCGAGACGCTCGAGTGGCCAATCAGCGGGGTTATCCGGCATTACTGCATACTGTTCATGAAGCCGTCCGTACGGCGACAACCAACTGCCACGCCCGGTGATCGAAATGAGGCACGAGTCTCGTATGACCATCGGCAGCTTGATAGCCGGCGGGGACAGCGTTGGTTCCGCTATCCGCGCCGAACATCGGGAGCCTCTTATTCGGCGAACGCCCGGGTTACGACGATATCGATTATGTGGTCCGAAAGTTCATGCTCCGCACGCAAATGCCGCCTGATGCGTGATTTCACGAGACCGCGCTGACGGTCTTGCAGACTGGAAATGACTGGAGTCGGTGGGAGTATCAATTTGCCACAGGGGCACTTTAAATTCAGCACGCTTGCGGTTTTGAGCGATTTAGTCCTGGCGGCCAACTCGGCGAGCAACTTGGCTTCAAGCTCGGCAGTGATGTGTTGTTTCACCGGTCAACAATACAGCTCAAAGCGGCTCCTGTCGAGGAAGCTAGACCTGCCTGCGCATCCCGTCGTCTTGCGGGAGTTCTCCGCAGCGTATCGGTTCGCGCCATCAGTGCCGGCATTTGCTTTGATAGCCGGGCATTCGCTGACGCTCGGCCTGCTCCTGCCGATATCCCTGCTGATCGCTTGCATCGTTTTCAGCGCGCAATATCCGAAACGCTATTCCCAGCGCTTCGCGCCTGATTGGGCCGCGGCGCAGGCTGCAAAGCAGGGATTGTGAATGACTAGTCGCGTGACGCTGATCTGATCGCTATAGCCATCGATGTGAGCCGTCGGCACCGTTCTTTATAAGGTCACGCCGGAACTGAGCGCCCAAGTCGGGGAAGGGCTCTAATTGATTTCCCGGCTTTCGCTCGGGCTACGCGAATCTCATAAGGCTTTGCAAGTTGAGCCAAAACTCAGCGCTCGCACCAAAAAAATGTGCCAGACGCAAGGCCGTGTCTCCGGTAATTGCGCGCCGCCCGTTCAGGATGCTTGTGATGCGGTTGGTTGGCACGTCGAGTTTGCGCGCCAGTTCAGCCGCGCTCATGCCAAGTTCCTTTAACTCTTCGGCCAGATGCTCCCCTCGATGAATTGCGGTAACCGTCATTAGCCTCTCCTAATGATAATCAACGATCTCCACGTTTACCGGGCCTGGTGCTCCATGTAACCCTGCATCTGGATGGCGACAAGGGGTATGGTTCCGTTGAACAGGGACACGATATTTAAGAAGCGGCTGGTGATGTCCTCAGCGACCAGAACCGCACAGTGATCGTACTGAGGATAGCGTTTCCTCTCGATGTCCCAGTACTCGAGGGTCCGAATGATGTGAGATTCATCGAGAGGTCCGAGTTGGATCTCAACCTCTTATCGACGTTTCGTATCGGCATCCTGAAAGAGCAGGTCAAGGCGGCCACCGCTGGGCTGGATCCGCTCTTGTTGAAGAAGGACCAGGTCGCCGAGCCCGAGGATTTTTGGATCTTCCGCAACTCTAAGCTGCACCCACTTCTCATTGTACTCGGGATGATCCTTAAGGAAGACACGCTCGGGTTTGATATACGCCGCCATAATCCTGCACGCGCTACTTGACAGAAGGCTACCTCGCTGAGGTTCGGCGGTTCCCGCTTCGTTCTCTCCTCACCAGTCCAGCGCGGCGGCCATTTGGCGCTTGTGCCATTTCGGATCGCCGAGATAGTTGAACAGCGTGCGCGACAACTGGGTATGCGGCACCAGTCCGTATTCGAGCGACGAGCCAATGCCGGCGTGAACTTCGTGCGCGGCGTTGCAGGCCTCGATATGCGCTTCGGCCGTCACTGCCTTGGCCAGATGCACGCTGGCAGCCGCCGGCCGGCCATTATCCAGTTTCCATATTGCTTCCCACGTAGTCCATCGCGCCGCATCAAGATGATTCACCAGTCGAATGATGTGGTCCTGAACGCGCTGGAAACGGCCGATTGGAACGCCAAACTGAACCCGGGTCTGGCTATACTCAACTGACATTTCAAAGATCGCCTGACAACTACCGACCTGGTAAGCGCACAATATCGGCCACGCGCGCTCCATTGCACGCGTCAACGCAGCCCAACCTTCGTTCTCGCGAGTGCCGAGCAATCCTTCAGCGGGAATCTCAACGTTGTCGAAAGTGACCTCGGCCTGCCAGCCAATAAAACCTGGAAGCAGCCGTGCCGACACGCCCCTGGTCTGCTTGTCAATCACCAGCAGACTGGCCGCATCGAGCGCGGGTCCGGTGCGGACCGCGACAATAAGATGCGTTGCCGCGACCGCGTCGCTGACAAACAGCTTGGTGCCATTAAGCCGATAGCGCTCGCCGTGGCGCTCCGCCGTCACCGCGATGCCGTGCGGTCCCCATGAGCGGGCGGGCTCAGTAATAGCGACAGAAAAGACCCGCTCGCCGCGTGCAATCGCCGGCAGGAAGCGATGGCGTTGTTCGTCGGTGCCAGCTTCGAGCAGTACCAGCGCGCCAAGAACGCCGGAGCTGAAGAACGGGCCCGGCAACGGACCACGGCCGAACTCCTCATAGAGTACGGCCGCATCGGTGAGCGAAGCGCCGCCACCGCCATATCGCTCCGGGATCAGCAGGCCAAGCCAACCCAACTCGGCGATGGTTTTCCAGGTCTCCGGCTCGTAGCCGAGTTCGGAGCGTTGCAGGGCGACGATTTTGCTGCGCGGCGCCCGGCGTTCCATGAAACTGCGGACGCTCTGCCCGAGCATCCGCTGGTGTTCGTTTAACGACAGATCCATCGTCGCACTCTCCTGGACTCGCGTCAGGCAATCTTGCCGGCGGCTTGGCGGGTGGTCCGTCCGATCCCTATGCGCCGCGCCATTTCGACCTTCTGAATGTCGGCAGTACCGCCGGGATGCACGGCCACGATGCCATTACGCTGCTGGCCCTCCAGGAATCCCTCATTGGAGCCCCAGCGCGGGTCGGTCGTGAGTGCGGCGGGGCCGACTGCTTCGAGAATCGCGCTGGTCATCCAGAGCCCGGCGTACTTGTAATAGAGCGAGGCCTGCGGACCCTCGTACGATTTCGGCTGCCTGGCATAGGTTAACCAGAAGTTACGCAATCCGAACAGGCGGCCAACCTCGCCCCTGATATAGATATCGGCCAGAAGGTCGCGGACGTCCTGATGAGCGGTCAGAGGTTGGCCGTCACGATAGTTCTTCCGGCAATGACTGAGTAATCCTTCCCATAGACGATTGCGGCCGATATGACCACCGCCGCCGTGCTCCAGTTCAAGATGGGTCGAGGCGACTTTCCAGCCGTTGTTTTCGCCGCCGACCAGGCAGAGCGCAGGAACACGGACGTCCTCGAAGAAGATGGTGTTCTTATGGCCGTGCTCGCCTCCGCCGCCGCTGCCTAGTAGTTCCATCGGCTGGACAGTGATGCCTGGCAGGCTCGCATCAACCATGAACCAACTGAGGTTTTGATGGCGCTCAGCGTCGGGAGCAGTCACCGCGAGCGTCCACATCCAGTCGGTACCGTTAGCGCTGCCGATAAAGATTTTCTGGCCATTGAGCACGTATTCGTCGCCCTCGCGGATGGCTCGCATTTTGACCCCGGCCAGATCGGAACCTGCGCTCGGCTCCGACAGCAACTGCCATACGCGCACGTCGCCGCGGTAGATCGGCCGCAGAAAAGCCTCTTTCTGCTCTTCCGTACCCCATACAGCGATAGTGGGGGCGCCCATCGTCGCGCCGCTGTCGTAGAACGGCGGCAGCGAGAGATCGAGTCGATCGGCTTCCTCTTCGAGAATGATTGCATCGTCGACGTCGAGCCCGCCGCCACCATATTGCTGGGGTCCGGTTGGAAAGAGCCAACCCTTGGCGCCGAGTTTTCGGCCCAACTCGCGCCGCATCTGATAATTCTCGTGCGATTCGGCAGCCGAGGCCGGTTCACGGGTGATTCCCGCTGGCACATTGGCCTCGAACCAGGCCCGCACCTCAGCCCGAAACCGCTGCTGTTCTTCGGTATAGGTGACTTCAAAATCCATTCCCGTTCTTCCTTAATGGCCTCTCCCGGACCGGGAAAGGCCGTCGCGCACTCTTTTGCGCGGCGGTGAGGGTCCTCCAGGAAAGGGCGGTTCGCGAACCGCCCCTACAAGAGGGTGCCGTTCACGTCTGGTCGACCCGCAAGCGCGTCAACTTGAGCGTCTTGATTAGCCACTTTCCATCAATCTTTTCGAAAGTCTCCTGATAATGGCCCCAGCCGTGCAGCGTCCTGCGACGTGATCCTTCCGGCCACCAGATAAGATCCTCCATTGCAAAGATGGCGCGCGCCGTTGTCGGCGACGTCACTTCGACCTCAGGCATATGGCCATGATGAACGGTGCAACGGAAGTACCGCGCCTTGACCTGTTTGATTTCCTCTATGGCCAGGATTTGCTCTGACTCGGTCATAAAAGTGACCTCCGGCAGCCAATCTCCGTGCCGAACCTAGCACAGGCGGAGCCGGCGTTGGATGGGGGACACGGGCCGTTTTTTGGCCCGGATCGGCGGATGCCGCCCCTTCTGTCATTCTGAGAGTCTGTGAGCCAATCGAGCTGAGTGGCGTCTGCCCCTTCTGTCATCCTGCCATGAAAGCAGGGACTTTGTCGGGTCGACAACAGATTCTGTCATCCCGACCGAAGCGGAGGGATCGTGCACCGTCTGCGGCGCGCAGGCGCGAGCCTCGCGCCTCGCCGGGCTGCCTCGATTGTGCAGAGTTCCGAGCATGCGCTCCCGAGGACGGGGCCGCGATCCCTCGACTACGCTCGGGATGACGGGCATATATGGTCTACTTTCGTCCAAGGTGGCAGGTCCAACGGACCCCGTAAATATCTGAGCGGAGTCCTCGGCTGAGCCAAAGCCCTGAGCACTTCACTAACTCAATCGCCAACTTCCTGCCGAAGGGGGTCGGGGCCTGTTGGGTTGGCCGGCGGCTTCGACCTGCCACAAGTATAAGGCGGTACCGGTCGGAACGCTGACTTTCGACACCCTCACCGGGGTTTCTCTCATTCTCGGGATTTACAAAGACCTGCACATTCTCTACCCGGAGAACGAGCTTGCGCATAGCTGGGTGAGACTGCCTAACTCCAATCCGCTCTTTGGTGAAAAACCACCTCTGGCAACAATGATCGACGGCGGTATTGACGGGCTGTACAAGGTTCGCCGTCTACTCGACGCACGCTGCGTTTAAGCTGACGCCCGGATGCGTGCGGGTCGGGTACTAGTGGGCTGTAACATTGAAATCGGTATCGCCGGAAATCCCTCCCCCTGACCAGGGGGAGGTTAGGTGGGGGTCGACCGCCTTCGTTTCGATACGACAAGTCCACTATCGTTTTCAACGTTACAGGCCACTAGTTTAGTAGTGGGACACTGATGTATCTCTGGCAAATAGCACTAACAGCCCGCGCCCTTATCTGTCATCTCGACCGCAGCGGAGCGGGCGCCGTTTGCGGCGCGCAGTCGTCACCTCAACCCGGGCCTCCAGCTTCAGGAGCCGCGGCTATCCGCGGAGAACTGCGGCCCGGCGTAACCATCATGCCGCTCACGGCTGGGCTGCCTGCCGCAATCGATGAATCGCCCGCGGCCCGGCTACTCCCTACCTGCGCTTCGGCCTCACCTCGCAGCCGGCCTTC
>WNFD01010305.1_pt1 | contig 18405 bp, 15 predicted proteins | sample 5400491 | NCBI WGS metagenome assembly WNFD01 (sample SAMN13153343, study PRJNA577476) | soil metagenome | isolation source: 120 cm saprolite under Douglas fir tree site 2 hole 2 replicate 2 | place: USA:California | collected 2015-04-18 | reverse complement strand
TGACGACCCAACTGCGGTCACCACGCGCCGCTGTCTGGAGTTGGGCGGCAGCTCTATTGCCTGCATGGGCAAAGGTTTCATGTCCGGCACCATGGACATGGTCGGTTTCAACCCCAGCGAACTCACCGGCCCCGGCCGCGCCGGCGTCGTCCTCGACGGCCTCTACAGAAATCCTGCGACGACCGCCAGCCTCTCCTTCGGCACCGACAACGTCTCCATCCAGGACTGCGGCAAGCTTGTCGCAGAAGGCCACGGCTACACCATCGACAAGCGCCCCGGCTCACTCCGTGTCATCATTCAGAATGAGCCCCGCCCCTTCGTCCTCACCATGCGTCCTGACGGCGGCCTCACCGGCCCCGGCCTCATTGACGTCAAAGGCAAAATCATCATCGGCTATCACACCGTCACCTCCACGCTCTACGTCAACGGCCAGCCAGCGGTCGGCGGAAGCTGCGGCGGCGTCTGCACCACCACGTCCACCGTCCCCGACTACGCTCCCAAAATCGAGCGCTGCACCATCGGCGCCCTTGCCGCGCCACCCCGTCCGAAACCTGCACCCGCGGCCGCGCAGCCAGCCAGCGACTCCGGCATCATGGGCATGCTTACCGGCTTCGCCAACACCATCGCTCCCGGCTCGGCCGAGCCTGGCCTCCGCATGATCGGCCAGTACGGCTCCGGCATGCTCCTGCTCGACTTCAGCCCAAACTCCGTCATTCTCGACTGCGGCCAGGCCCACGTCCGCCAGCCCTACACCGTCGAAAACGCCCCCGACCAGTTCCTCATCCACGTCGAGAACTCCAGTGGCCCCTTCACCCTTGCCCTCCTGCCCGACAACACACTGCGGGGCTCCGGCAGCACCACCGTCAATGGCCGCCTCGTCAGCGGCATGCACGGCGATGAGGTCACTTTCACCCCGCATTCCGAGAGCTGTAACGTCTCCACCTTCACCCCGACGAAGTCCGGCGCTTCCTCTACATCCATTGCCTCCAACAGCCCCGCGTCGCCTCCACCTGCTTCGCCCGTTGAGCCCGCACGGGGCCCCGCGCCCGCCGCCTATACCTCCTCACCCGGCGCCGCCCCCACGACACCCGCCTCGGCGCCATCCCAATCCCCGGTCAGAGCCTCCATGTGCGTCGCCATCACCTCCGCGTTCCCCTCTGGCGCCAACCCCATGGCCGGCCAGTCCGTCTTCATCATGCGCGAGCGCATGGACGAAGTCCTCCGCAAGCTCGGCGTCCCCGTCCCGCCCAACTCCACACCCGGCAAAGCCATGCAGACGCTCGCCACAGCCTGCCGCACCATGGACTGCCGTCCCGTCATGACCGGCCTCGGCCACTATTACGTCACCACCGCCACCCTCGACAGCGCCGGCAAAGCCACTCTCTTAGCACAAGCCGCGACCGGCCCCTACTTCCTCTTCGCCCTCGTCCGCACCCCAAGCGGTTCCCTGATTTGGGATATCCCCACCAATCTCTCCGCCGGCGACAACACCATTACCCTCACCGCTGCTAACGCCGAACTCGTCCACTAACTTCGGGTGTCCCATCTTCGCGACGGTCTTATCGTCGCCAAGGTGGGCATCTCCGAACGCATAGAGAACCAATCGAGTGATTCTCTGCGATAGCTCCCCAGGGTTCAACACCTCCGTCTTACGAACTTTCGTCAGCGCTCTGCGTAGAGAGCGGACACTCGATTTCGGCGTAAACCAATGATGAAAAAAGGCTTACGAATCAGCGATAGATAGTTTCGCACGTGACCTCCGCCGTCCGAGGCAAAGGGAATGCCAAAGATAGGTACCGAGCCATCCCCTTCCCCAGTATTTCCTTACAGTCTTAATGAGGCGATGGAAGGCGTATTGCCTCGGTGCCTCTCCCCTACGGAGTAACACGCCCCCCGCCCGATGTACGGGATCGCGACCGGCCAGTAAACTCACGAAAGGTCGATCGCGAAACGCTCTATACCTATACGTAGATGTGTCGACACAGATGTGAGGGTGAAATGACTGAACGGCTTTCTCGAAAGGTACTTTACGACCTTGTCTGGTCCGAACCGATGAAGACTTTATCCGCGCGGTTCGGGATCTCCGATGTTGCACTTAAGAAGACGTGTGCGCGAGCAGAAATTCCCGCACCCGACCGCGGTTATTGGGCAAAGAAGGAAGCGGGCAAGACAACATCACAAGTACGGCTTCCCGAGCGTGCGCCGGGTATGGCCGAAGAGGTTATTGTCGCTGGTGGCGTCAACTACTGGTACCGGGATTGGGACAAAGAGGAGCTTCTTGGCCCTCTTCCTCAACCTCCGGAATTTCCCGAACCAATCGAAGCGGTGTACGAACGAGTTGCTAAGTTCATCGGTAAGGTAGTCGTCCCACGAGATGTTCGTGAGTGGCATCCTGCAATCAGTCGTCTTCACAAGGAAGATGAAAGGCGTCGAGAGAAGCAACGTACCGCCACCTATCCGATGTCCTGGGACAATCCGTTGTTCGATTCACCATTCGAACGGCGTCGGCTGCGCATCTTGAACAGCCTGTCCGCCGCAACAACAAAAATGAACGGAAGACTTTTCATAAGCGGTTGTGAGGCGCGGAGTGTCGGCTTCACCATCTATCAGCAAAACGTCTGGATCTCGCTGGATCCGCCAAAACGAACTAATCGCCATAGTCACACAGAACCCTGGTCCCCCCGCGCCGATGATGCAACACTGTCTTTGTCCATTCTCCAGAGTGTCAATTCAGAAGCAGCGCGAATGACTTGGCAGGACGATGATGCAGGTAAGCTTGAAAGGCATGTGACGGACATCGCGGTTCAGCTCGTCTTGACTGCCGAGATCGAGCATCGCGAAGGTGCTGTCGGTCAATATAAATGGCGTATGGAACGGAAGGCCCAACTCGAGGAGGAAGAACGCAAACGCAAGCTTGAGGCTGAGCGTGTCGAACGCGAGCGGCAGGAGCGGCTCGAACAAGCTCGGATCGACCGCCTCCTTAGAGATGCGACATCATTTCAGCAAGCCGGCGAGATAAGGAAATATGTCGAAGCGATCCGACTAATGCAGTCACGCAATGGCGCCTCTTCAACTGAGGACATAGAGCAATGGAGCCGATGGGCATTAGCCCAAGCCGATCGAATTGATCCGGCCATGGACGCGAGATTCTTAGCAGCAATGCAAGACAAGGATGGCATAGAACACAAATCATGAGCCCTTGGTGGGTGGATCGCGATGGAGCGTGTGATAACCGGCGAGTATGGTCGGGAGCTCTCCGTCAGGGGTTGCCGGCTAGTGCCACCCAATCTAGCGCGGCCACCGCAGCAACCCTAAAATTCCCTGTTATTCCCTGTTCGAGAAAAGGCCCAATTGGTGAAACGGCCATAAACCGCGGGAATTGCCTAAGCGCGGGGCCGGGAGAATTCGAATTCCTTGTTAAATTCCCTGTTAACGGGGTTCGTCATCCGGAGACGCGTTCGGCGTAGACTACGTCCACCGCCATTGACTTTTCCTGCCAGGAACGACGCGGGCTTCCGTTCGAATCCGTCTGAAACCACCATAACCCAAAACAGGCCCCAAATGGTGACAGGAGCATCCTCCAGTCAGTTCAAGTGGTGACGGGGCGGAGGGATTTTTGAAGGAAACCTGCCCCTCTGTCACCTGTCAACTCGGAAGGTTTGTATCACCTCTGCTTCCGAGTAAAATGCAGAGTCTTCCGAATGAAATGCAGAGTCGTGGATCTGATCACCCTGCTCAGTAAGCCCAAAGGGAAAACGCGGGAGTTCAAACGTGATCTCTCCTCTCCGGAAGGCGCTAAAGACCTTCGTCGCCTTCGCCAACACCTCCGGAGGCCAAGGAAATTAAGCTCTCTCCACGAGCAGCCCGCACGCGACCCGTATCGCTGGTGGAGCGAGGACTGATTGTAGAGGTTGGAAGCGGGCCGCAGGAAGTTACGGTGAATGTGGATGCATCGATTCTCGAGCCACAGCGGACTTCGACAGCAACAGTGATCAACAAAGAGCGCATAGAGGAATCACCGGTCCAGAGCCGGAACTTCCTCAACTTTATTCTTCTGGCCCCTGGTGTCTCCGTGTCCAACCCCGCTTCGTCTCAGAACACTCCGCCCCTTTCCGGGAGCGGTTTCAGCTTTGGCGGCCTGCGACCACGCAGCAACGCGATCTTCATTGATGGCGCAAACAATAACGACGAGTTCACCGGCAGCAATCGCACGGAGATTTCGCTCGAAGATGTGCAAGAGTTCCAGGTCGTCAATCATGGCTTTGCTGCCGAGTCCGGTGGAACTGCAGAGGGTTCGATTGATGTTGTCACTCGCGCCGGAGCAAACACCATCCACGGAGATGCCTTCATCTTCGTTCAGAATGGCGCTACAGACGCCAAACCGCAGCTCCAGGCTCCCCAGGCAAAACCCGATCTGAATCGTGAGCGTGTTGGCTTTTCGATTGGCGGACCGATCCGCAAAGACCGGACTTTCTACTACAGTTCCTTTGAGCAGGAACATGCCCGAGGTGAAGACGCTCCCGATCTGAGTGATTCGACGGTTGCCACAGTGAATGCCGCGTTAGCCGGCCAGGGCCCCCGGCGTGGATTTCAGATTGCAAACGGCTTCTTCGCCACAGGGCGCGAGGAGACCGAGTTTTCACAACGCTTCGATCAGCAGATCAACCCCAGAAACTCCCTGATGCTGCGTTATGCGTTCATGAACAACCGTGAAGTCAACCAAGCATTCAACACGACCGACTTGGTGGATTCAAGTTCTCGGGGCAGCAGCTTTACTTCGGACAATGCGCTGATTGGCGGATTGACCAGTGTGCTCAATGCACAATCCAATCCGCGCACTTCAGTCTTTTTGCGCCCTTATTGTAGGCGCATCCACGATGACCTTCGCTCAGGTGGCTACCGTCCCTGCGGGGTGCCGTTGGGCATAGAGATCGATCACCGCTATCCGATGAAAGTGGTATCCATTTGGAAGGACATCTAATCGCTCCGGTGTATCTCGTCGATCATCAGGTGATTCCGGTGAATGCGCATATCTCGGGCACGATCGTCGCGACGCACCCTGTCAACAAGGGCATGCGTACCGATGCGCTGTTGAACGGCGACTTCACTCTACTGGCCACTCCAGAGGTGTTCCGGCACTATTGGGTCCTAGTGAAACTCTTGCTAACCATCTTTGCCACCATCGTTTTGCTGATGAAGATGCCTCTGATTGGCTACGCAGCCCGCCGAGCTGCAGAGACGACAGTCAGATCGATTTGATTTCCTTGTTCAGGGTTGATCCCTCATCTCGCGCCGCTGTTCCCCATTTGTGTTTCACTCCAGCGCCATCCATTGGATGTTCTGTCTCGAAGATCCATCCATAGAGAACGGGAAGGAGCAGCAAAGTCAACAGAGTTGAGGTGAAGAGTCCGCCGATCACCACACTCGCAAGGGGCCGCTGGACCTCGGCGCCCGTGGATGTCGACAGAGCCATAGGGATGAAACCAAAGCTAGCAACAAATGCTGTCATCAGCACTGGACGGAGTCTGCGGCGCGCTCCCGCCAGCACCGCATCATAGGTTGTCTGCCCGGACACACGCGCTTGATTGATTGAACTGACCAGAACGACCCCATTCAACATGGCGACCCCAAACAGGGCGATGAAACCAACCGATGCCGAGAGGTTCAGGTTCATGCCTCGCAGCCAAAGCGCGGCGATGCCGCCGACGAGAGCGAAGGGGATATTGCCGACCACCAGCAGCGCCTGCTTGAACGACTTGAAGGTGAGATAGAGCAGGATATAGATGAGGAAGATGACAATCGGGATGATGACCATCAGCCGTCTGGTCGCGCGTTCCTGATTCTCGAACTGTCCGCCGTATTCGATGGAATAGCCAACGGGCAGCTTCACCTGCCGGGCAATATTGGCCTGTACCTCTTTGACGAAGCTGCCAAGGTCGCGTCCGCGCACGTTGGACATGACGACCATGCGCCGCTGTCCTTCTTCGCGGTTGATCTCGACGGCTGCTCGTACAACCCTCACCTGAGCAACCTGGTCTAGTTTGACCTGTGCTCCTCCCGGGGCTCGCAATGTAATGTCTCGCATTGTCTGCGGATTGGCCCGGTACGATTCCGGCAAGCGCATGGCGATGTCGTACCGTTTCTGACCCTCGATGAATTGCGAGATCACAGCCCCTGAAGCGCCGGCCTCCACCGCCTGTTCCACGTCAGAGACATTCAGGCCATAGCGAGCTAATGCACCCCGATCCACACGTATGGTGAGATCAGGCACACCGGAGGTGAGTTGAATCTGTGCATCCGCTGCTCCGCGCACGCCGGAGACGGCGCGGAGAACCTGCTGCGAGAGCGAATCGAGCGTGCCGAAGTCGTCACCGAAGACCTTGATGGCGAGATCCGCCTTGACTCCCGAGACCGTCTCATCGACACGCATGGCCATCGGCTGGGTGAAGTTGTAGCTGAGTCCAGGAATCTTCGCGAGTTCCTTATCGATGGCCTCAATCAGCTCTTCCTTGCTGTGGAAGCGATGCCACCCGTCCATAGGTCGCAGCAGAAGGTAGGTGTCGCCCTCGTTGATGCCCATCGCCTCTGTCGCGAAATCCGGACGACCGATCTTGATGACCACATCGGCGATCTCCGGAAACGCTCGAAGCTTCTGCTCGATGCGCTTGCTGATCTCGACCGAGTCTGTGAGGGAGATGCCAGGCAGCTTGCGCGTCTCGAGCAGAATCGAGCCTTCGTCAAGTTGCGGCATGAACTCCGTACCAATGACTGTGAGCGACCAGAGGGCAACAGCCAGGATCGCGAGCGCCACCGCGACCGTCGTCTTGCGGTGTCGGATGATGATGGTGAGAAGACGCTGGTAATGCTCGGCGAGCCGCTCCATCCATCCTATGGAGGTCCGCGTACTCTTGCTGGGCAGGCCCTTGCCGAAGGCAAAAGAGGTAAATGCCGGTATCGCGACTAGCGCCAGCAGGAGAGCACCGAAGAGCGCGGAGCAGACTGTGAACGCCATCGGACGGAACATGCGGCCTTCGAGCCCTTGCAGGAAGAAGATGGGCAGGTAAACCGCGATAATGATGATGACACCGAAGGTCATAGGCCGAGCGACGTCATGGGCGGCCGTGCGAACGGCAGCGAGCCCGGATTCACCATCTCGGCGTTCCTCAAGACGATGGATGGAGTTCTCCATCATGACCACGGCCCCATCGACGATCATGCCGAAGTCAATTGCGCCCAGGCTCATCAGGTTTGCACTGAACCCGAAGAGCCGCATGTTGATGAAGCTGATAAGCATAGCCAGCGGAATAATGGAGGCGGTAATCAGCGCGGCGCGCACATTACCGAGGAAGAGGAAAAGAACGATCGTAACAAGGATGAAACCCTCAAAGAGGTTCTTCTTGACGGTGTGAATGGTGCCGTCGATCACACTTGACTGATCGTAGAAAGGTACGATCTTGACACCTGCTGGGAGGTGCATGCCACTAACCTTTTCCTTGACTGCGGCGATGACGCGCTTACCATTCTCGCCCTTGAGCATGATGACCATGCCGGAGATCGTCTCGCCGTTGCGCAGTACAGCTCCCAGGCGAGGTGCTGGACCAATGCCGACTTTGGCGACATCACTCAACAAGACCGGGACTCCACGACTCGAGAGGAGAACGATGTTGCCGATGTCCTCGATGTTCTGCGCACGACCCTCGCCGCGCAGAGTGTACTGCTCATCGTTGTGTTCAATGTAGCCGCCACCAAAGTTCGTGTTGTTCTCGGCGACCCGCTGCGCGACATCCCGCAAGGTCAGACCGTATTGCGTCAGCAAGGCGGGATCGACGGTGATCTGGTACTGCTTGACCTCTCCGCCCCAGTTGTTGATTTCGCTTACGCCCGGCACGGTACGAAGCTGCCGTTTGATCTGCCATTCCTGCAGATCCTTGAGTTCCATTGGGGTCATCGGGCCGCTGAGAGTGTACTGGTAAAGTTCGCCGAAGGCGGTCGCGGGAAGACCCAACTGTGGCTGAATGCCTTTGGGCAACTGGGCGGTTACCTGCTGTAAGCGTTCGTTGACCATCTGTCGCGCGAAGTACATCGACACGGAATCGTCAAAAACGACCGTAATGATAGAAAGGCCAAGCTTCGAGAGCGAACGAACCTCCTGTTGCTTCGGCATCCCCATCATCGCCTGCTCGACGGGATACGTGACGAGCTGCTCGACGTCAGTCGGTGGCATGGAAGGAGCTTCTGTCACGACCGTCACCTGATTGTTGGTGAGATCGGGAAAAGCTTCAACGGGCATGGTGTAAAGGGCGTATCCACCCGCCGCAACAAGAGCGATGACAAGCATCAGCACAATCCAGCGTGCGGAGAGGGCGACGTCGATGATGCGATTCAACATGCCTAGTCTCCGATGGAGGATTTGAGAAGCTGTGATTTGGCGATGAAGCTTCCGTGGGTGATGATCTGCTCGCCTGGCTTCAACCCCTGAAGGATGCGCACGTTGCCGCGCATGTTTTCGCCCGTTTGCACCGTCTGCACCCTGAACCGGTCCGACGCTACGCGAACAAAGACAACATCCTGGCCGTTGACCTGTTGGATCGCCTCCTGCGGGACGAGGACAGCAGGTATGCCTGCTCCGGTTGCGAATTCCGCGCTCGCCAGCATCTCAGGGCGAAGGTGATTGTCGGGGTTCTTAATCTCGATGCGTACCTGCATCAGTCTCGTCACCGGATCGAACTCCTGACCAAGGTTCGTGATCCTTCCGGCGTAGTTCGCATCCGGCACGTCCGGCAGTGTAACCGTCGCCATCTGCCCAGAATGTAGTTTGGACAGCGTTGCAGCATCGACCGAGGCCAGCATCCACAAGCGACTCAGATCCCCGATCACGAAAGATCGGCGTCGTCCGAGCTGTCGGCAGGAGCATCGGCTCGCAGCCCAAGAGTCTCTTCCAGGTGGGTCGTTTCGCGGCGCACAATATTATCCGCCTCGCGGGTCGCACTCTGGGCGCTAACAAGTTCCTGCTTCGCCATCTCTACTTGCGAGACCGACTCCGCCTTGAGCGCGTAAAGCCGCTGACTGCGGTCGTAGTTCTTCTGCACCAAAGCCTCGGCTGCCTGCAGCCGAGAGCGTTCGGCCACGGCATTAGCGTAAGCTGCCCGGGCCTCGTGCACATCATGGCTGTGCATACGAGCGAGCACCTGGCCCTTTTGTACCGAGTCTCCCAGATTGAAGTAGACCTTCTCCACTCTACCTTCGGCAAGTACGCCGACGCGCCAGGTTGCATTGTCCGGCAGGGCGATATGTCCTTTGGCACGCTGGCTCACTACGGCGGTGCCCAGTTCGACAGGGGCGACCTCAATCTTCTGCTCGGCCTGCGCCTGGGACGATAGAGTCACTTCATCCGAAGAGCCTTTGTTCTCGGCGTTCACGCTTGCCTCGTGCGAGGCCGCGCCCTTCATGTCCTCTTGCCCCTTACGGCATCCACTTAGAAGGCAAGAAGCCATCACACATGCCCATGCGGCTTTTTTTGTCATTCTCACTGATCCACTCCCTCTGCATAGTTGAGTGCGGCAACGCTGAGATGAAAGCCTTCCAATGCGCGCACATAGCTGAGTTCGGCGTCCACGCGTGCCCGTTCTGCATCAAGCAGTCTAAGCAAGTCCAGTCCTCCGGCCTGATACGCCGCTCGGCTGATGTCTGAAATCTCGATAGCTTGCTCTCGCAACGGCTTGAACGTCTGAAGATATTGTTCGCGACGCATCTCGTACTCCCGTTGCGCTAACGCTAGTTCCGCCGCGAGTCGATTGCGCGCCGCCTGATAGGTTTCACGCGCGGCATCTTCCTCCGCATGGGCCGCTGCGACAGCTCCTTGGTTCCGATTGAAGAGCGGAAGATCGAACTGCACTCCAGCTACCGGTGTATCGATGTCCACATCGCGTTTATAGCCGCCCGTGAAGAGCAGATCGGGCCTGCCGTTTGCCTTCGCCAGCCGGGTCTGCGCTTCAGCTCCGGCAATTGCTTGTTGGGCAAGTTGCCCTTCGGTTCGCCGCGATACGGCGTCCGTTCCCACTGTGACGGGTGTTGGTTCCTCCAGCGCCTCGAAGTCCTCAGAGAGCACCCAGGCACTGTTGGCCGACGCGTTCATCTCCTGCGCCAACATCAAAAGTGCCTTCTCGGAGTCGAGCCTTGCATTTGCCGCCGCAGCGCGAATCTGCTCCCCCTGCAAGCGCACCCGCAGTAGGTCTACCTCCGCTATCTTGCCTTCGCGGAAGCGTGCCTCGTGATATTCGATCACCTGCCGGAAATAGTCCGCATCTTGGGCGTACAAGGCAGCGAGAGACTGTGCGGCCTTCGCCTTCCAGTAGCTTTCTCGGACGTTCAGCACGATCTGCCGTCGTACAAGCTCGCCCTGCAGGCGGATCTGCTCCATACTCTGCTGGGCGACAGCAATACGGCCTCCTCGCTTGCCAGAGGTCTCGAGTAGCTGTTCGCCCTCCCAGTAAGTTTGCGAGTTCTCTCCGAACGGGGAGGTTTGCGTGCGAAGGTCTTCTTTGCGGAAGAGAAAGCGAGGATTGGGGATCAGGCCTGCCTGCGAGCGCAGCCGCTCCGATGCGGTTACCCGATCGTTCGCGGCCCGCAGTTCTGGACGGTGTGAGAGTGCGTAGGCGACCGCGTCGTGGGCTGAGAGAACTGTCTGTCCGTGACAGGGCCCCGCCCACAGGAACAATCCCGCAAATAGAGACAATAGCAACCGATTCATACGATTTGAGTCCTGCTTGGGATTCGCTAAAAGCTGCCGGGTGGATGTGGCAGCAGATGGAATAGGTGCCAGCAACAAATTCACGAAGATCGACCGGATGCACGGAGACGACGTTCTGTGAACGCGCATGTCAAAACACGACGTGCGCTGGCGGCGCAGCAGCGAGGCAGGACTAGACGGGAGGGGAACGTGGAGCGGAACACGACAAACGCGGCGGATCGTGCCCACTCAGGATGTTCGGCTCAACAAATGGCTCGGATGAGCATATGGGGGCAACGGTGTAGATCGAAGTCGGGATAAGTCGGGATGAAGAGCGGAGTGGAAAGATCGCCGAGCGTCGCCGAAAACCACTGCTGAAACACGGCGTCATCGTCAGGATCAAGACCGCGAAACTCCGCAGACCTGGAGTCTGACAAGTGATGATGCGGAAAGTGAGTGTGGAAGAATCCGTGCGGATGGTGTTCCGTGCTCTCATGCTGATGAACATGCAGAAACGGTGCTTGCAAAAACGTAAGCGCCAGCACCAGGTTCATCAGGATGGAAATGCAAGAGCGCACACTCACATAGTACCGTTCTATTGGCTCCAGAGTCGCCAATCGCCTGCTCAGAACATTGTATGCGTGAATTTATGAAGATACGATCGCCGCGACAGCGTATAGGGTACTCATGCAGTTCACGCGGAGGACGAGATCCAGTTCAGCTGACTAGAGGCTGCCCAAAAGATGGGCGTTCTGCTTTCGCTCGAGCGGCGTGGAGAGCACCATGCTGGTCGTAGGATTTCCGTACGGAAGTAGCTTTTCTATCAGGTCTTCCAGCTGTGCGACCGAAGACAGGACTATTTTCAGGAGAAAAGCATCGCCTCCAGTCAGGTGATGACATTCCTGTACCGCATCGAGAGTGGGCAGAAATTTGAGGAAAGGCCTGTAACGGTTACCGTCACAGGTGAGCCGCACGAACGCTGTAATCGAGAATCCGAGCGCTTGCAGGTTGATCTCCGCCCGGTAACCTCTGATGAATTCAAGGCTCTCAAGCTGACGGACGCGTTCGGCGGCTGCAGAGGGAGAGAGACCGACTCGCCGGCCCAACTCCGCAAATGGAATACGCGCGTCGGATGTGAGTTCCTGCAGTATTTTCTTGTCGATGAGATCGATTCCGCTGGATTGAAGCATTTGCTCACCTCCGATTTCGCTGTTTGATGGCATGAGTCCCTGTGAGACCGTGGTTTCGGTGAGTATAGACGAATATAGCCATTGATCCAAGCGTGGATTAGCTCAATAACAGGGGAACATGCATTCTCTTCACGAATCAATTTCCTTACCATCAGCAACATGGTTCATCTGGATGGTGCAGGCCTCACGATTGAAGATGTTATTGCAGTAGCCGAAAGAGCAGAGCTGGTGCAACTCTCTGCGACTGCAATTGAAAGAATGAACACTTCGCGTAAAAGAGTTGATGAGGCAATGTGCGGGTCAAAGCCTGTATACGCCCTCAATACTGGTGTCGGCCTACTGGCAAACATTCGCCTCGACGAGTCCGAGATCGAAGCAATGCAGGTAAACCTGATACGTTCGCACTGTTGCGGTGTGGGTTCTCCCCTGTCCGTGGCTGTCGTACGGGGCATGATGCTGATCCGGGCTAACGTTCTGGCGAAGGGGCTTTCCGGTATACGCCCGATCGTTGGCGAGCGTATTTGCGAGTTACTCAATCACCAGATCACTCCGATCATCCCGTCGCGGGGCAGCGTTGGCGCAAGCGGAGATCTGGCTCCTCTTGCTCATATGGCGCTTGTGTTGATAGGCGAGGGTCAGGCGGAGTATCAGGGTAAGGTGTTGCCAGGCGGAGTTTGCCTGGAGCGCGCAGGATTGAAGCCTTTAGTGCTTATGGGCAAAGAGGGCATATCGCTTTTGAATGGCACGCAGGCAATGCTTTCTATGGGCTGCTTGCGATTGAGCGAACTCGAAAGCATGTTCTATTCTGCGCAGACTACGGCAGCACTGACCATAGAAGCACTTCGTGGAACCGCTGCAGCACTCGACTCGCGTCTGCATGCGGCGCGGCCCCATCCGGGGCAGATATTGAGCGCGGCTCATCTTGCCAATCTGCTGAAGCGTAGTGCGATCCCGAGGACGCATGGAGAGGGCAGCCGCATTCAGGACGCATATTGTCTCCGTTGCATCCCTCAGGTGCATGGTGCTGTCTGGGATACGTTAGCGCAGGCCCGCAGGGTCTTCGAGATTGAACTGAACGGTGCTACGGACAATCCACTGGTATTCGAAGATGCGATTATTTCCGGAGGCAACTTTCACGGCGCTCCGCTGGCGCTTGCTCTGGACTATCTGGCGATCGCCCTGTGCCAGCTTGCGGGCATATCTGAACGACGGACGGAGCGACTGCTGAACCCTAGTCTGAATGAGGGCCTTCCCGCATTTCTCGCATCGAGCCCTGGGATTGAGTCCGGATTGATGATGGCCCAGGTAACCGCCGCGGCACTGGTTGCGGAGTTGAGGGTGCTGGCCTCTCCGGCATCGACGGGGTCTATTCCTACAAGCGGTAATCAAGAGGACTTTGTCAGCATGGGCATGACTTCGGCGCTCAAATTGGAGCAGGCTGTGAAGCTCGCCAGGATGGTCGTTGCGATAGAGTTGCTGGCAGCAACTCGCGCACTGGATCTCCGTGAAGAGACCAGTACCCTGGCTCTCGAAGAGGCGCGCGCGCGCTTCCGGGCGCGCATTCCAGCATGGCGTGAAGACTGCGTTCTCTCAGTCTTGATGGAAGAAGCGTCGAGTTTTTTGGCAGAGGATGCGCTGCAGAACATTGAAAGCGTTGAGACCGTGGAGGCAATGGAATGACAGAAGCCTATTCGCCAATCCGGGCCCCCCGCGGCAATACTAGAACGGCTCATGGGTGGATTCAGGAAGCAGCCAAACGGATGCTTATGAATAACCTTGATCCTGATGTAGCCGAAAAGCCTGAAGAGTTAATCGTTTATGGCGGACGAGGCAAGGCGGCGCGCAACTGGGAGTGCTATCACAAGATCGTTGAAACACTCGACCGGCTCGAGAACAACCAGACGCTGCTGGTGCAGTCCGGCAAAGCTGTCGCTGTGCTCGAGACACACCGGCTGGCACCGCGGATCTTGATTGCAAACTCCAATTTAGTGCCGCGTTGGGCGACGTGGGAAGAGTTTGACAAGCTGGATGCCGCCGGGCTGATGATGTATGGCCAGATGACCGCTGGCTCGTGGATCTACATTGGTACCCAGGGGATTCTGCAGGGTACTTACGAAACATTTCGAGGCGCGGCACAACGCTATTTCAACGACACGCTTGCAGGAACCATCACCGTCACTGCCGGCCTTGGCGGCATGGGAGGGGCGCAGCCCCTTGCCATCAAACTGGCTGGTGGTGTGAGCATCTGTGTCGAAGTTGATCCGACCCGTATTCAGCGTCGCTTGGAGACGCGCTATCTCGATAAGGCAACCAACTCTCTGAATGAAGCGATCCAGTTGGCGCAGCTAGCCAAGCAGCGACGTGAAGCGGTCTCCATCGGTTTGATGGGCAACGCGGCGGAGTTGCTGCCTAAGATGGTGCAGCTTGGATTCACTCCTGACCTCGTTACGGACCAGACGAGCTCTCACGATCCGATGTGGGGCTATCTTCCATCTGCGCACGCGGACGAGGATCTGAACTCGCTGCGAGCACAGAATCCTAAAGCGTACCTAGAGCGCGTACAGTCGTCGATTGCACAGCATGTACAGGCAATTCTGGAGATGCAGCGGCGAGGTGCCGTTGCATTCGATTACGGGAATAACTTACGCACACAGGCGAAGCTTGCCGGTGTGAACGACGCTTTTTCCTATCCGGGATTCGTCCCGGCGTTTATCCGCGATTCCTTTTGCGAGGGGCGCGGACCTTTCCGTTGGGTAGCACTGTCCGGGGATCCATCCGATATTGCAAAGACGGATCAGGCGCTGCTGGATCTCTTCCCGGAAGATAAGCGGTTGAACGAATGGCTGAGCTTCGCATCGACTCAAATTGCCTTTCAGGGACTACCGGCACGCATCTGTTGGCTTGGCTATCGCGAGCGTGATCGTGCTGGATTGCTCTTCAATCAGATGGTGCGTGACGGGCGTCTCCAGGCACCTATCGTGATTGGGCGAGATCATCTCGATGCAGGCTCCGTGGCCAGCCCGTTCCGTGAGACGGAAGGAATGCTGGATGGTTCGGATGCCGTCTCCGATTGGGCATTGCTCAACTTCGCAACCGGAATTGCGAGCGGAGCGGCGTGGATGAGCTTTCATCACGGTGGGGGAGTTGGCATGGGATACAGCCAGCACGCGGGACTGGTTGCAGTAGCCGACGGGAGCGATGAGGCTGACGAACGCCTACGGTTGTGCCTAAAGAATGACCCCGCAATGGGAGTCATCCGCCATGCTGATGCTGGATATGAAAAAGCCCTGAGCACAGCAAAACAACGCGGCCTTGATCTACCGAGCATTCCATGAAAGCAGACCTGCTGATTACCGGTATCTCGCAACTCGTCACGGCTAAAGGGAGTTGGGCAAAACACGGGTCAGCTATGCGTGAGTTGCATGTAATGGAACGCGCCGCAATCGCCATCGTCAACAACCGAATCATCTGGGCGGGGAAGGAGCGCGACTGGAACGGTGAGGCTTTAGCATTGGTTGATGTAGGAAATCGTGCAATTGTTCCTGGATTGATTGACCCGCATACCCATGCCGTATGGGCTGGAGAGAGGCTGGCTGACTTCGATGCGCGCACCTCGGGCGAGACCTACGAAGCAATCCTGGCTGCGGGTGGTGGGATACGAAGAACAATCTGCGCCACTGCTGCGGCCACGAAGGACGAGCTGTTCTCGCTTGCAGAACCACGCATTCATGCGCTGCTGCGATCCGGCGCAACCACCATTGAGGTGAAGTCCGGTTATGGCTTCACGCCTGCTCTTGAGATCGCAATGCTCGAAGTGATCGAGGCGCTTGCTGCAGGGACGCCCGCTCGCCTTTTGCCCACCTTGCTGATTCACATCCCCCCGGTGAACGCTGCAGACCGTACCGGGTATATCACCCAGATCTGCACCGAGCTCATCCCTGAAGTTGCAAGGCGGAAGCTTGCTACGGCAGTCGACATCTTCGTTGAAAAAGAAGCGTGGCAAGTGGAGGAAGCAACCTTGGTCCTGCAAAGTGCGAAGCAGTATGACCTTGCGACAAAGTTGCACACGGAACAGTTTGAGCGAGTCGGAGGATTAGAGCTTGGTGTACGGATGGGTGCGCTGAGTGTCGATCACCTTGAAGCATGTGGCCCTGATCAGCTTGCAAAGCTGGCTGCCAGTTCTACAATCGCGACGATCCTTCCCGGGGTCTCTCTACACCTTGGGATACCTGCAGCACCAGGACGGCAGTTGATCGACGCAGGCGCTGCAGTCGCGGTTGGGACTGACCTGAACCCTGGATCGAGTCCGCTATTCTCTATTGCAACAGCTCTTGCCCTCGCGGTGCGTTTAAATGGCCTGACAGCACAGGAGGCTCTGGTTGCCGGTACAGTAAACGCTGCTTGTGCTCTCGGACTTGCGGATGCCGGTCGGCTTGAGACGGGATTGCAGGCTGACTTTCTGGTGTTGGAGGGAAGCGACTGGCGGGAGCTGGTCTACACGCTCGGCAGTAATCCGGTGCGTGAAGTGTGGATCCGCGGAGAAAGGCTCCAGGCGTGACTGCCAGCACTTAACAGGGTTTCGTAACGTTGCTGGCGTGCGTTGAACCGATTCGGACGAGGATGCTCGATGAATACCTTTTACCTTCCGCAGTTGCTCTATTCCGGCGGTACATTCATCTCGAATACAGGAATTCTGGTGGATGAAACCGGCCAGATAATAAAACTGACCGCACACGCGGACAGCCCTCTCGACAAGGTGATTGAGCTGCCTGGGAAAGCGCTCATGTCAGGTTTCGTGAATACTCATTCGCATTCCTTTCAGCGTCTCATTCGGGGAAAGTCCGAATCAAGGATAGTGAGCGGAAAGGATTTCTGGAGCTGGCGGGGGACGATGTACCACGCCGCAGCCCAACTGAACCCTCAGGAAATCTACGATGTGGCAAGGATGGCTTTTCTTGAGATGGTCCTTGCAGGAACCACAACAGTTGGGGAGTTTCACTACCTCCACACCAGCGCAGACGGTCGGCCATATGAAGACCCCAATCTACTCAGTAAACAGGTAATCGCAGCAGCACAATCTGTGGGATTGCGTATCGTTCTGCTTCGAACCGCCTACTTGAGATCGGGATATGAGCTGCCTCGTGATCCAGGCCAAACGCGATTCTTTGAATCGACCCACGACTTTCTGCTCAACATGGATGCTCTCGTGGAAGGGTTCCCTGCGAACTCAGCGCAGGTCCGTTTTGGTGTCGCTCCTCACAGCATTCGGGCTGTGCCGCTACCTGATCTAGAGGAGATTGCAGCGTGGAGTCGTGCAAGAAACCTTCCTCTGCATATGCATGTGTCAGAACAGATTGCGGAGAATGCGGCATGTATCCGCGAATACGGATTCACCCCGGTAGAGCTCCTAAGCCGGAACCGCGTTCTCGGTCCCGACTTTACTGCAGTGCATTCAATTCACATCAACTCCAGTGAGATCGAGATGCTCTCTCAAGCTGAAGGCACTATTTGCTCCTGTCCCACGACCGAACGCAATCTCGGGGATGGTGTGATTGCTGCCGACCGAGTGATGAGAGCAGGCATCCGCGTAGCCCTCGGCTCAGATAGCCAGGCACAGATCGACCCGCTGGAGGACGCACGTGAGCTCGACTATCATCTGCGGCTCCGCGACCAAGAACGCGCAATCCTGGATCAGATAGAAGGAGAGACTCTTGCCTCACGTCTCTTTGCGTGTGCAACAGTGAACGGCGCGCGCGCGCTATCTGTCCCGACTGGAGAGTTTACATCGGGCTCATTCGCTGATTGTTTTACTGTCGATCTTGACGATCTATCGATAGCCGGACACTCCGCTGCTGATTTGTTGCCCATTACCGTGTTCTCTCTTAATCGGTCAGCGATTCGGGACGTGATCGTGAATGGCAAGGTCATCGTTTGCGATCAACAGCATCCCCTTCAGAATGAAATCGTTGCTCGTTATAAAGAGATTCATGGAAAGGTCTGGCAGAACAATGCTGTTGCGAGCGCGCACCGATGAAAACAGTCATTGAGCACCTGGAAAACTTAATTCGTATTCCGTCTGTTTCCTCTCTCTCTAATCGTCCGATCGTGGAATACGCGGTTCGGGTTCTGCAGGAGGCTCACTGCTCTCCCTTCAGCGATGTTGGCACTAATCAGCCGAAATCGCCGAAAAATCCTAGAGCCTGTAATGAACTACGATCCCAGTGGGATTGCTATCCCTGGGGGGTACCCCCCCGGGGGGGTACTTGACCGCAAGTTATCTGAATTCAGTGACTTAGACGGAGCTTTCGCTGCAAAATCGTCATTCTAAAGTGGTTACGGCTAAAATCGTCTTTCTAAAAGGTTTATCGGTTTAAAGAGAAGAGCCCCGGTTGGTTGGCCGGGGCTTTTCTGACTCTGTATTAACTATAGCGGATTGGGTGAAACTAATATGCCACTTTGCGGAAGATTATTTTCGGAGGCTAAGGC
>WNFD01008543.1_pt1 | contig 18408 bp, 17 predicted proteins | sample 5400491 | NCBI WGS metagenome assembly WNFD01 (sample SAMN13153343, study PRJNA577476) | soil metagenome | isolation source: 120 cm saprolite under Douglas fir tree site 2 hole 2 replicate 2 | place: USA:California | collected 2015-04-18 | reverse complement strand
ACGATCTTTTTCTACGTCGTGATCTACACCATGGCGCTGAAGCGCTGGACCGCGCAGAACATCGTGATCGGCGGCGCCGCCGGCGCGCTGCCGCCGGTGGTGGCGTGGGTGGCGGCGACCGGCTCGCTGTCGATGGAGCCGCTGCTGCTGTTCCTGATCATCTTCTTCTGGACCCCGCCGCACTTCTGGGCGCTGGCGCTGTTTCGCAGCGACGACTATGCGCGCGCCGGGGTGCCGATGCTGCCCGTCGTCGCCGGCCCCGACGCGACGCGGCTGCAGATCCTGCTCTATACCGTGGTGCTGGTCGCGGTCGCATTCGCGCCGTGGCCGCTCGGTTATTTCGACGCGGTCTATGGCCTGACCTCGCTGGTTCTCGGCGGCGGCATGCTGGCGCTCGCCATCAACGTCTACCGCCGCCGCGAAGGAAGCCAGGCGCTGCGCGCGACGCGCAAACTGTTTGCGTTCTCGATCCTTTACCTGTTTGCGCTGTTCGCGGTCCTGCTGCTCGAGGTCGTCGCCCACGCCCTCGCGCCATCGATCTGGTAGGGGGCATATGGCGAGGGCAATGGCCGACAACCGAGAACCGGATGGAATCGTCCTCACCGAGGCGCAGAAGAAAAGCCGCCGCGAGCGTTCGATCGCCATCGCACTGGCGCTCGGCGTCCTGGTGCTGCTGTTTTTCGCGGTCACCATGGTCAAGGGACCGGGCGTATTAGTGCGGCCGATGTGATGATCGATATGGAGAAGACGCCTGCGATGCCGCAAGTGCCGACCACGAGCCAGAAGGCAGCCACGCGCCGCGAGCCAGTTGCGCGTCTCGGTCGCGATGCCGCGGTGGCGGCGATCTGCGGCCTGGTCGTGGTGCTGATGGTCGGCGCATCCTACGCGGCCGTGCCGTTTTACAACTGGTTCTGCCGCGCCACCGGCTTCAATGGCACCACCCAGGTCGCGACCGCGGCACCGGCAGGCGCGCCGCTGGCGCGCAAGGTCGCGGTGCGCTTCGATGCCAATGTCGCGCCGGGGCTGCCGTGGAAGTTCGAGCCGGAGCAGACCGAAATCGAGGTTAGAATCGGCGAAGTCGTCACCGTATTCTATACCGTGACCAATCAATCGGCGCGGACCACGGTCGGGCAGGCAGCCTATAACGTGGCGCCGCTGACGGTCGGGGCGTATTTCCAGAAGATCAACTGCTTCTGTTTCACCGAACAGACCATGGATCCCGGTGAAAAACGCGAGATGCCGGTGGTGTTCTATGTCGACCCCGCACTGGTGGCGAACAACGACAATGACGGGCTCAACACCATCACGCTGTCCTATACTTTCTACCCCGTTCGCGAGCCGGCGCCGAAGCCGCTGGCGGCGAGCGAACTGGACAAACGCAAGGGAAGCCTCTGATCGCAAGATCTTCGGGATTTGATTTTAAGACGAATACGTGCCGAATAGCACGGCACCGCTAACGGAGAGACCGCAATGGCTACGGCGCAAGTCAAGCACCACGACTACCACCTCGTCGATCCGAGCCCGTGGCCGATCGTCGGCTCGGTCTCGGCCTTCATCATGGCGGTCGGCGCGATCACCTGGATGCATCATTCGTTCGCGGCGGCGCCGATCATTTTCGGCATCGGCACCATCGGCGTGCTCTACACCATGGCGAGTTGGTGGGCCGATGTGATCCGCGAGGCGCAATACAAGGGCGACCACACCCGCGTGGTGCAGATCAGCCATCGCTACGGCATGATCTTGTTCATCGCCTCCGAAGTGATGTTCTTCGTCGCCTGGTTCTGGGCCTTCTTCAACTCGTCATTGTTTCCCGGCGATCCGGTTCATGCCACCCGCGAGGCGCTGTTCGGCGGCGTCTGGCCGCCCAAGGGCATCGAGACCTTCGATCCCTGGCATCTGCCGCTGTTGAACACGCTGCTGCTGTTGACCTCGGGCACCACGGTGACCTGGGCGCATCACGCGCTGCTGGAGAACGATCGTCATGGTTTGAAATACGGTTTGATCCTCACCGTCCTGCTCGGCGCGACCTTCACCTGCGTGCAGGCCTACGAATATGGCCACGCGGCCTTCAGCTTCGCCGGCAATATCTACGGCGCGACCTTCTTCATGGCGACCGGCTTCCACGGCTTCCATGTGCTGGTCGGCACCATCTTCCTGATCGTCTGCCTGATCCGCGCCTATGCCGGGCATTTCAGCCCGACCCAGCATCTCGGCTTCGAATTCGCCGCCTGGTACTGGCATTTCGTCGACGTGGTCTGGCTGTTCCTGTTCATCTGCATCTATGTCTGGGGTCACGGCGCGGAAACCATGGCCCACGGCGCGCACTGATCTGCCAATACAAGAGACCCACTGTGTTACAAGGGGGCGGCCGCGGAGCCGCCCCTTTTTGTTTGGGGTGCCGTGCCCCGGATGCTGCGCAGCGCGGTAGCGGTGCGCTGCTGATCCGGGGCCCATCGAGTTTATCTTCATGTGGGTCCCGGCTCTGCGGAGCAGCGTGGAGAACGCTGCACCGCGTCCGGGACACGAGCCGATAGTTACCTCTCTCTCTCAAGGAGCGGGGAAAAGGAAAGTGCATGCCAGACCAGACGCACCCGACGGTGACCGAGAGCGCGATGCGCGGCCTCGCCTGCAAATGTCCGCGCTGCGGCAGGGGTAAGCTCTATGCGGGATTCCTCGACCTGCGGCCGAACTGCGAGGCCTGCGGGCTCAACTATGCCTTCATCGACACCGGCGACGGGCCTGCGGTCTTCATCATCATGATCGCCGGCGCCATCGTGGTCGGCTGCGCGCTGATCGTTGAGGTGAAATACCAACCGCCGTTCTGGCTGCACGCGGTGCTTTGGTTGCCGCTGATTCTCGCGACCACGCTATTGCCGTTGCGCGCGATGAAGTCGCTTTTGATCGCGCTGCAGTTTCATCACAAGGCAGCACCTGGCCAGTTGATTGATCGCGAGCCGAAATGATGGAGGTACAGGTGCGACGGCGCGGCGTCGCCGGCTTTGGCGTGTTCACGCTATTGATGGTGGCGGTGTTCGTCGCCCTCGGGGTCTGGCAGTTGCAGCGCCGGGCCGAAAAGCACGCTTTGATCGCGGCATTGACCGAGCGCCTTGCGGCAGCACCTGGATCGCTGCCGGGGCCGGCGCAGTGGAACGCACTGACGCCTGATCGGGACGAATTCCGCCGCGTCAGTTTTGTCGCGCGCTATGAGCACCGGCCGGATGCGATGGTCTACAGTTCCGGCTCCGCGGTGCGCGACGATGTTTCCGGCCCCGGCACCTGGGCCTTCATGCCGGCGCGCCAGCCGACCGGAGAGACCGTCGTGATCAATGCGGGTTTCGTGCAGAACACGATGCAGGATCGCGACCAAGAGGACCGCGCGGTGGCGCCGCTGATCACCAGTGAGCCGGTGGCGCTGACAGGCTATATCCGCTTCCCCGAGGCGGCCGGCGCGCTGACACCGCCCGAAAATCTCGCAAAACGGCTGTGGTTCACGCGGGATCATCTGGCCATGGCGCGGGGGCTCGGCTGGGGTCGGGATGGCCAAAAGATCGCGCCGTTCTACATCGATCTGGAGCAGCCGGTGCCTGCGAGCGGCGTCCCGAAACCCGGCCCGCTCGAGGTCCATCTCAAGGACGACCACCTGCAATACGCCATCACCTGGTTCGCCCTGGCGGGCGCGGTGGTGATCGCGTTCGGGGTGTGGGCGCGTGGGCAGCGGCGGGCATAGCCTATTTCGTTATGTGCCTGGTTGGCGTCACCGTTTTCGGCGCGGCCTCCGAGATCGCGAACGTCAACCAGGTGTTCCAGCCCGAAGGCCGGTTGGCGGCGTCAAATTCGCCATAGCCCTTCACGCCCAGAAATGCCTGGTTGTCCCCAATCGGGAAAATATATCCAAGTTGTGGGCCAATGCCGAGAACGCGCGAACGGAAGCCGCCGAGAACCGCCGGTTGGCCGAAGTCATCGGTGATCTGCTGATAGGCATAGCCGACGAAACCGACGAACACCTGCTTCGACAGGAAATGCGACACGCCCCAGTCGAAATGGAAGTCGATGCCGCTTTGGTATTGCGTATCCGGATTCTTGAAATTGTAGGTGAAGCCGGCGACGCCTGAGAATTCATCTCCCGTCACCGGATTTAAATAAGTGTAGCCGCCGCCGAGGTCGATGGCGCCGTGACCGATGCCGATATTGGCCAAACGATTTGGACTATAGTCGCCGACCGGAATGTCGCCGGCAGCGTAAAACATGTAGTTGTTGACGCCGCTGTTCCACTTCAGCTTGAAGGTCGGATACAAATCTCCATAAGAGACGAGGGCATCTTCCAGGAATCCCGTGCGCGTGGTGACGATCGGCCCGGCAGCCGCCGTTAGCGTCCCGGCAATACTGGCGGAGTTTCTGCCGTAGACGCCGGCTAACGTCATCGACGCCTGGCCGCCGAACAGCGGCGTCGCGAAGGTGTAAGTCGGAGCGACGAAGAGTAGATCGGCCTGCCCGCTCAAATTCAGATTTAGATTGATGTTGACGGTCGGCGAGAACCTTCCGACTTGAAATTCGCGTGCCGCCGCGGCGGCCCCCGACGCGTTCACGCTGGTGTGGTAGTAGATTGTGCCAAGAGACCAACCCGGTGTTGTGGGAGTTGCAGCGAGGCTGCCTTCCAGGCCGGGTAGCCAGAATGAAATACCGCTCTCGTCGGCGCGCGAGATTTCGGGGTAAAGCAGGAGAGCCGCAGCCGTTGCCACGCAGCCCATTCGCCGGATCTTTGACTCAACGGATGCCATTGCAAACCTCCAAACGGTATTTGCAGTGGCGGCTACCGAAGCAGGCCGCGAAGCGCGAAGGCCTCAAGTTCTGACGAGCAAACGAATTGCCCGGTTAGCACGCCACTTTAGATAGTAAGTCATAGGCCGCGCCAAAAATCCGTGGCAGATTGGTAACAACCAGGAATATTCAGCCATGACCGCGCGCATCCGCGGGTATCGTGTAGGTCAGGAGCGCTTCCCCATTTTTCACCGGCTTTCGAACCGACGATCCCCGATGTGTGCGAAATTGGCGCATCGCAGCGGCCTAAAATCTGCTTGGATTTACCGTCAATCTAAGGTTGACTTCTGAAGTCGAGACGGAGAACCGCAATCAATAGGGAAGAGGTGCTGACCGATACCTCGCCGCGCACATCAATGACGCGGCGGGCAAACATGAAAGGGCTGGAAATGCAATCGACAGTGATGACTCTCATTCGTCAACGTGGCTGCGCATCGAAGACTTTCAACGGCATGGCCTGTGCGGCCATCATTGGTTTGGCTGGTTTGGCGATCACGGCTTCGCCGGCGTCGGCTCTCGTTACCGGAGCCGGTAGTTCGCTCCAGCAACAACTCAAGCAAGACAGCCCGATAGTCGAGGTCCGCGCGCGAGGTGGAGGCGTCGCCGTGCGAGGTGGCGGCGCCGTGCGCCGGACCACAGTTGTCGGCCCGCGTGGCGGCGTCGCGAGCCGTACCGTGGTACGCCGTGGTGCCGTAGTGCGTCCGGGATTTGCCGGCGGCGGCGTACGTTGGGCACGGCCGGGTCGGTACTATTGGCCCAGGGGCGGAGCCATCGCTGCCGGCGCTGCCATCGGATTTGTAACCGCCGCTACGGCCGCTGCTTGGGCAGGCGCTGCTCCCGCTCCCGGCATGTGCTGGTACTACACGGACCCATCGCGCACGCAGGGTTTCTGGGATTACTGCCAGTAGCGCGCCAACGTCTGGAGCGGGCGCCATGACGTTGCCGCGGACCGACATCGAGCGGAATGATCGGCCGTCGGAAGATCGCCGGACCGGCGACATGGTCCGGATTCCCGGCGGCACGTTCCGCATGGGCTCCAACGATCATTATCCCGAGGAAGCGCCGGTCCACCGCGTGACGGTGGACGGCTTCTGGATCGACCGCACGCCGGTGACGAACCGGCAATTCAAGCAGTTCGTCAAAGCCACCGGTCACAAGACCTTTGCGGAGATTCCACCCGATCCAAAAGACTATCCCGGCGCGCTTCCACATATGATCTATGCCGGTTCGCTGGTGTTCTCGCCGCCGCCAAGCGTGACGAACCTGCGCGACTGGAGCCAATGGTGGCAGTTCATGAAAGGCGCCGACTGGCGCCACCCTTATGGTCCCAGGAGCAACATCAACGTGCAAGACAATCACCCGGTCGTGCACGTTTGCTTTTCCGATGCGCTCGCCTATGCGCGGTGGGCCGGCAAGGATTTGCCGACCGAGGCCGAATGGGAATTCGCGGCGCGCGGCCGGCTCGACGGTGCCGAATTCGCATGGGGCGACGAATTCGCGCCCGGCGGTGCGCAGATGGCCAACACCTGGCAGGGCGAATTTCCACTCCAGAATCTCAATCAGGATGGCTACGAGCGCACCTCGCCGGTGAAAGCCTTCCCGGCCAACGGCTACGGCCTGCACGACATGATCGGCAATGTCTGGGAATGGACGGCGGATTGGTACGCGCCGAAGCATGAGGCCGATGCGCCGAAGGCGTGCTGCATTCCCGAGAACCCGCGCGGGGGGCGCGCGGAAGATAGCTACGACCCGCGCCAACCCGACGTGCCGATCCCGCGCAAGGTGATCAAGGGCGGCTCGCATCTGTGCGCCCCGAACTATTGCCGCCGCTATCGACCGGCAGCGCGGCATGCGGAAGCGGTCGATACATCCACAAGCCATCTCGGATTACGCTGCGTGAGGAGGAATCTCGTCGTGAAATAATTTTCAGTCTTCATAGTGAAGCAGGAGAGTAAAATGCCAGGAGGAAGTAAGGAAAAAGGATCAAATAGCTCAAAGTCATCGGACAATAACGTACTAAGCCGCCGCAATATTTTACTCGCGGGCACGTCGATCGCGGCCGCCACGGCAATAAATGCCGTTGATCGTACTCAAGTCGCACAAGCCCAGCAGCCGCAGCAGCCTTCGGCCCCATCGGGAAGCAAACCAAATATCCTCGTTATTTGGGGCGACGACATCGGACTGGCGAATGTTAGCGCTTATTCGCATGGCCTGATGGGTTACCAGACCCCGAACATCGACCGTATCGGCCGTGAGGGCGTGATGTTTCTGGACTATTACGCCGAGCAAAGCTGCACGGCAGGTCGCGCATCGTTCATCACCGGGCAGGCCGGCCTGCGAACCGGCTTGACCAAGGTTGGCGTGCCCGGCGTCAAGGTCGGGCTGCAGGCGCGCGACGTGACCATCGCGGAGCTTCTGAAGCCGTTAGGCTACGCCACCGGCCAGTTCGGCAAGAACCATCTCGGCGACCGCAACGAATTTCTGCCCACCGTACATGGCTTCGACGAATTCTTCGGCAATCTCTATCACCTCAACGCCGAGGAAGAACCGGAGAACTTCAACTACCCGCGCGATCCCGCTTTCCGCGCCAACTTGGGCCCGCGCGGTGTCCTTAAGTGCAAGGCCACAGACCGCGACGATTCCACCGAAGATCCACGCTTTGGCCGTGTCGGCAAGCAGACCATTGAAGACACTGGCCCACTGACGAAAAAGCGGATGGAAACCATCGACGACGAAACCTCCGCTGCCGCGATGGATTTCGTCGATCGCCAGACCAAGGCCAGCAAACCGTTTTTCTGCTGGTTCAACGCGACGCGGATGCACCTTCGAACTCACGTGCGCGCGGAGCATCGGGACCAACCTGGGCTGACGGCGCGTACCGAATACGCCGATGGCATGATCGAGCATGACAATCATGTCGGCTTGCTTCTCAAGAAGATCGATGACCTCGGCATCACCAACGACACCATCGTGATCTACGCGACCGACAACGGTCCGCACATGAATTCATGGCCGGACGGCGCCATGACCTGGTTCCGCTCCGAGAAGAACACCAACTGGGAAGGCGCCTTCCGCGTGCCGTGCATGATCCGCTGGCCGGGCCGCATCAAGCCGGGTCAGGTTTCGCACGAGATTGTCAGCGCTCTCGACTGGTGTCCAACGTTGGTCGCCGCGGCCGGCGACCCGGATGTGAAGCAGAAGCTTCTGACCGGCCATCAGGCGGCCGGCAAAACCTTCAAGGTCCATCTCGACGGCTACAACCAGTTACCCTACCTGACTGGCCAGCAGGACAAGTCGGCGCGGCCCTATTTCATCTACTTCAACGACGACGCCGATCTCGTCGCCATGCGTTTCGCAAACTGGAAAGTAGTTTTTGAAGAGCAGCGCGCGCCGGGAACGCTGCTGGTCTGGGCCGAACCTTTTACAAAGCTTCGTCTCACCAAATTCTACGACCTGAACTCCGACCCGTTCGAGCGGGCCGACATTACCTCCAATACATACTGGGACTGGCTGATCGATCACGTTTACGTCCAGTATGGACAGAAGCCCGCGAGTTTCTCGGTCGATGGGCTGATGGAGAACATGCATCGGGTGGTCGACCCGAAGATCCCGAACTAGGCGGAGGATTGCGCCGGTCGGCAGGGATGCCGGCTGGCGCTTCTTACCACATAGGTGAGCCGTCGGAGGTAGCCATGAAGAGAACTGCTTTTGCAGCACTCGCGTTGGTATCCGCAATGACTTCAGCGCACGCACAAAACCTCTCTCCAGATGATCTCGCCCGCCGCGCCATCGAGCGGCGCGCGGTCGAGGCCGTCATCTGGGGCATGCCCGCGGTCAACTACGACCTGATGTATCAGGCGATGGTCCGCGAGACCAAAGGCACTTTCAACCAGATTGTCTACTGGTCGCGCTTGCCGGACTGGAAAAACCAGACGCTGACGCCAAACCCGGACGCGATCTACCTCATGCCCTTCTTCAACACGAAGGAGGTGGGATCCGTTGTGCTCGAGATTCCACCGGCCGATGAGGGTTCGATCACCGGGAGCATCGATGACGGCTGGCAAGCGGCGCTGGAAGACGTCGGCCCTGCCGGGGTCGACAAAGGTAAGGGCGGCAAGTACCTCATTCTGCCGCCGGGTTACGCGGAGAAGGTACCTGATGGCTACATCGGCCTGCCATCGGACACTTATCAAACTTACGCCTTGCTGCGTTCCATTCTGAAAAGTGGCAGCGAAACCGACATTGCCAAGGCCGTCGCCTATGGCAAGCGGGTCAAAGTCTATCCTCTCTCGCAAGCAGCCAGTCCGCCGCCGACAGTGTTTGTCGATGCCATCGATGTCGTGTTCGACTCCACGATCCCTTACGACCTCAACTTCTTCCAGTCCCTCGACCGCTTCGTGCAGTACGAGCCATGGCTGGAAAGGGACAAGGCGATGATCGATCAGCTCAAGTCGATCGGCATCGAGAAAGGCAAGCCATTCAACCCCGATCCCAAAACGCAAACGACCCTGAACGGAGCCGCGCGTGAAGCCAACGCATGGCTGGCGGCTCGCTATGACGACCTGTTCCACCCGCCGTATTTTGAAACCAGCCGGTGGGCGGTACCGGCGACGTCCGATCTCATCGAGGCGTTTGGAACGCACTTCGCAAAGCCCGACTCGTACCCGATCGACTCCCGGGGCCGCGCCTACTCGATGGGATTTTTCAGCGCAAAGCATCTGGGCGCAGGTCAGTTCTACCTCATGACGATCAAGGACAAGGACGGCAAGGACTTCGACGGCGGCGGCTCGTACCGCTTGACCGTGCCGGCAAATGCGCCTGTCAAGCAGTATTGGTCGGCCACTGTTTACGACCGGGCAACACACGCTCTCATTCGTGATCAAAAATGGTCAAGCCGCTCTTCACAGAACACTGACCTTCAAAAGAACGCCGACGGTTCGGTGGACGTTTACTTCGGACCCAAGGCGCCGGCGGGCAAGGAATCGAACTGGGTTCCCACGAGCGCTAACGGGCGGTTTGAAGTCCTCTACCGCTTCTACGGCCCGGAGAAGCCGCTGTTCGACAAGACGTGGAAGCTGCCTGACATCGAGAAGATTTCGGCCCAGTGATTGAGGAGAACGGCTCCATGAAAAGTTTCCGCGCGCAAATCTTTGCTGGCTTGGTGCTTTCGATAGCCAGCACTTCCGTGTTCGCGCAAACGCAATCTGCTCCGCAACTCTCGGCGGGCAACATCGTCCCGGTCACGGTCGATAACTTCATTCACGCGCTGCAGGACGCGATCGGCGTGAGCCAGAAGGGCGCCGCTAAATTTGAGCTGCCGAACTGGGACGCGGCCAGCCAGAAGAAGGTTCGCGACGCGTTGCTGGTGCTCGGCTCGACAATGCCCGACTTCAAAAAGTCGTTCGGAACCAAAGACCAGGTCGACCCGGTACGACACCTGGTCGCAACGGCCGCGGCGTGGGGCGGCAATCCCGACAAGGACGCGACCTATCTCAACATCACGCCCGCCAATAACGACGGCAACACGGTCTACAAGCTGAACGTCAACGACGTACCGGTCGACGCGTTCTGGTCTGTCAGTGTCTACAACGCCGCGGGCTACTACGAGAAGAACCTTCTTAACGCCTACACACTCAATAACCTCACAGCCCAAAAGAGCGGCGACGGCTCCATCGCCATCCAGTTCGGCGGTTGCGACGGCAAGGTGCCGAACTGTCTGCCGATCGTGAACGGCTGGAACTACACGGTGCGGCTCTATCGCCCGCGCGCCGAAATCCTGAATGGCAAATGGAAATTCCCGGAGCCACAGCCTGTGACATGAGGTGGCGGACATGAGTGGTCTCGATATCTTCGCCTGGATCGTCCTTATCATCCTGATCGCAAGCGCGGTCGGCGTGTTCTGCATCGCCGGCTGGCTGCCGGGGCACATCGCGAAAAGCCGCGGGCATCCGTGGGCCGATGCCGTGAAGGCGGCTGGCTGGATCACGCTGATCTGCGGCTTCGCGCTGTGGCCGATCGCGTTGATCTGGGCTTATGTGGATGTGCCGGCGCGGCATTCGGAGGAGCATTCCCAATGATCGTGGCGATGCTCTGCGTCTACTTGGTGTTGCTTTTTCGTCCTGGTGAGGCTCCACGTCATCCGCTTCAATTTGTTCTGGAAAGTTTCACCGTTTATCGTCCTTGTGCTGCTCAATCTCGGTTTGTTCATTCCGATGGGATGGGGCGCGCCGCAGGGACCCGCGCTTGTCGTGCGCAACTCGGTGGCGATCGTGCCGAGCGTTGCGGGCGAAGTGATCGACGTCCCCGTCGAGCCGAACAAGCCGCTCAAGGCAGGCGACACGTTGTTCCGCATCGACCCCGTTCCTTACGACGCGCAGGTCAAGGCGATCGAGGCGCAGCTCAAACTTTCCGATTTGCGCCTGGCGCAGATGACGCAATTGTACGAGCGCGATTCGGGCCGCGCCTTCGACGTGCAGCAGCGGCAGTCCGAAGTCGATCAGCTCAAGGCGCAACTCGAGGGCGCGAAGTGGAATCTGGACAAGACGGTGGTGCAGGCGCCGGCCGACGGCTACGTCACCAACCTCGCGCTGCGCAAGGGCGCGCGGGTGGCCAACCTGCCGCTGGCGCCGGTCATGGCCTTCATCGACACTTCCGACACCCTCATCGGCGTCGAGATCGCGCAGATCGACGCCAGATATGTCGAGCCCGGCCAACCCACCGAGGTGACGTTCAAGTTCATGCCCGGAAAGGTCTATAGCGGCAAGGTCGAGAGCATCCTGCAGGCGATTGCAACCGGTCAGGTGCAGACGTCCGGACTGGCCGTGACACCCAAGGGCGTCCCCTCGGCGCCGTTCGTGGTTCGCATCCGATTGGACGATGCGGAGATCGCGCGGGCATTGCCGGCCGGCAGCACCGGTGATGCCGCTGTTTACACCGATCACGTCAAACTGGCGCACGTCATCCGCAAGGTACTGCTGCGGCAGATCGCAATCACGAATTACGTCAACCCATTCTGACCGAAGGCGGATGCACGGCAGAAGATGAAGGAGCGGATTGATGACGCTCATCAACCCAGGGGCTTCAGCGAGAGGTCGGCCTGTCCAGCTCGGGTTCAAGACCTCCATCATTGCGCTGTTCGTCGCCATCGTTCTCGTCATCGGCCTGACGCTGGTCTATCTGAGTTTTTCCCGGATCACGGCGGTCACCGATTCGGCCGCCAGCCAGTTCATCGGCAAGGTGGCCGAATTGTCGGCGGACCGGATCGGCTCGCAATTGAAATTGGTCCGGGACAATCTCAAAATATTGAATGCGCTGCCGTCGGTTCAGTTGGCGCAGATCGAGGACAATCCGCGGCTGAATGCGCTGCTCGCAGCGATGCTGATGAACAACGACCAGCTCTTCAACCTCTATGTCGGCTATGACGACGGCTCGTTCATCGAGATGGATGCCATCGCTGGTTCGGCGCGAGAAACCCGTGCGAAGCTGGAGGCACCCGATCAGGCCGCCTTCCGTATGGTCGTGATCTCAAGGTCGGACCCGGCCCGAACAATATCAAGAAGGCTTTTTCTTTCCGACAAGCTCGAAACCGTCAGGGAATTGCCGGGTCCGCTCGACTACGATCCGCGCGAGCGGCCGTGGTACAAGGACGCCGATCGCCGCGACGGCAGCTGGCTGACCGGGCCGTACGTATTCTTCGCGACCGGCAAGCAGGGCTATACCGTCCAGCTGGCGCTGGAGCAGGGCAGGGGCGGTGTGATCGCCGGCGACCTGTTGTTGAGTGTGACGCAAGAACTCTTGAAGAGGGAGCAGCTGACACCTTCCGCCGTCGCCTTCATGTTTGACGACGACGACCGCATTCTGGCACATCCCCGGATGTCGGAATTGCTGGGGCGAGAGGTTTCCGGCACCATCCCTCGCCTTCGCGGGACTGATATGGCAGGCGTGCTCACGGCGATCCGCGCCTGGCGCGCGAACGGCATTCCCGAACAGTTCTTTCAAGACCCGGCGGGCCGGCTGCATGCCGCTGCCTTCCAGACGATCCCCCATTCAGGCCCGGCCAATCTCCGCGTGGCGGTCGTGGCGCCGGTCGATGAGTTCTTTGCCAGCATCGTTTCCGAGCGTGGACGGCTGTTTGCGGTAACGCTCGGATTCGTCGCGCTTATGGTTCCGGTCGTCTTTCTGATCGGTTCGCTGCTGTCGAGGTCGCTCCGGACGCTGGCTGCGGAAACCGACAGAATTCAACGGTTCGAACCCTCGGCGGCGCCAGCGGTGCATTCGGTCATCCGTGAAATCGACGAACTGGGCCGATCGGTCTCGACGATGCGGACCGTAGCGGAAACATTTTCGCATTTCGTGCCGCGGCGGCTGGTGGAGAAGTTGATCGAGACCGGAACGCCGCTGCAACTCGGCGGCACGCGCAGAGAAGTCACGCTGCTGTTTTCCGACGTCGTGAACTTCACGGAGATCACGGAGAAGGCCGATCCGGCGCGGGTGATGCAATATACGTCACGCTACTTCGCCGCCATGTCGCGGGAGATCATGACCCATTCCGGCACCGTCGACAAATTCATCGGCGACGCGATCATGGCGATCTGGAACGCACCGGCCGACGATCCCGATCACGCCGCCAACGCCTGCGCCGGCGCGCTGGCCTTTCAGCGCGCCAATGATCGCCTCAATGCCGAGTTCGAGCGAGAAGGATGGCCAGTCTACAAGACACGACTTGGTCTTCATACCGGAGAAGCCGTCGTCGGCAATATCGGCTCGGAAGATCGTATGAACTACACGGTGCTCGGCGCCACCGTGAACCTCGCGGCGCGCCTTGAAGGGCTCAACAAGAATTACGGAACGTCAATTCTGGTCAGTTCGGCGTTGCGGCAGCGCGCGACGTCCAGATTCCTGTTCCGCAGCGTCGATCGAATCAGCCCAAAGGGCTTTGCCGAGGCGTTCGAAATCTACGAATTGCGGTGCGAACGCGGCGATGGCGATGCCAGGGATTGCGAATTCTGCCGTGAATGGGAGATCGTTTATGCCGCGCTTCGCAATGGGCTGTTGGCGGTCGCCGAATCCGAGCTTGCTGCGTTTCTGGCGAAATACCCGCAGGACGGAGTCGCGCGCTACCATCGCAGTCATCGGTCCTGATGGGGCGGGGGACACCCAAGGGAGGAAAAAGAACCGATTTCCACTTCACCCGAAAACGCTTTATGGTGCCGCGCGGCTTTGTCATCGGCAAAGTTTGATAATCCTTTAATATCAAAGGCTTGGCGGGTGCCCGGACCTTTGGAGGGCGGTTTGACGCGGTATATCTCGACGCGGGGGGAGGCCCCGGCCTTAGGTTTCTGCGACGTGATGCTGACCGGGCTTGCCCGCGACGGCGGCCTCTACGTGCCCGAAGCGTGGCCGCGGCTCTCGTCCGAGGTCATCGCCGGATTTTTCGGCCGGCCCTATTGGGAAGTCGCGGTCGATGTGATCCGCCCGTTTGTCGGGGCCGAGATTTCCGACGCCGATCTCGGCCGCATGGCCAACGAGGCCTATGCCACCTTCCGCCATCCGGCGGTGGTGCCGCTCAATCAGATGGGCCCCAATCAATTCGCGCTGGAACTGTTTCACGGCCCGACGCTCGCGTTCAAGGACGTGGCGATGCAGCTGATCTCGCGGCTGATGGATCATGTGCTGGCCAAGCGCGCGCAGCGCACCACCATCGTGGTCGCAACCTCCGGCGATACCGGCGGCGCCGCGGTCGATGCGTTCGCGCGTGCCGACAATGTCGATCTGATCGTGCTGTTCCCGCACGGCCGAATCTCCGACGTGCAGCGGCGGATGATGACGACGACGGGCGCCAGCAACGTTCACGCCCTTGCGGTCCAAGGCACCTTCGACGATTGCCAGGCGATCGTGAAGGGGCTGTTCAATCATCACAGCTTTCGCGACGCGGTCGCGCTGTCGGGCGTCAATTCCATCAACTGGGCGCGGATCGTCGCCCAGGTGGTGTATTATTTCACGTCCGCGGTCGCCCTCGGCTCGCCCTTGCGGACGGTGGATTTCACCGTGCCGACGGGAAATTTCGGCGACATCTTCGCGGGCTACGTCGCCAAGCGAATGGGACTGCCCGTCAGGTGGCTGCGGATCGCCGCCAACGTCAACGATATCCTGCCGCGCACGCTCAAGACCGGCATTTACGAAGTGCGCGAGGTTCACGCGACCGCGTCGCCGTCGATGGACATTCAAATCTCGTCGAATTTCGAGCGGCTGCTGTTCGAGGCGAGCGGCCGCGATGCGGCCAGCGTGCGCAGATTGATGGCGTCGCTGAAGCAGTCCGGACGCTTCGTACTGCCCGACGCGACATTGGCGGCGATCCGCGAGGAATTCGACGCCGGGCGTGCCGACGAAACCGAAACCAGTGCGGCGATCCGCGCCGCCTGGCGCGAGGCCGGCGATCTCGTTGACCCGCATACCGCGGTGGCGCTGGCGGTGGCCGATCGCGACACCTCGGATTCGAAAATTCCGAATATCGTGCTGTCGACCGCCCATGCCGCGAAATTTCCCGATGCGGTGGAGGCTGCCTGCGGCGTGCGTCCGGAGCTGCCGCCCTGGCTCGACGGCCTGATGACCAAGCCCGAGCACATCAAGGTCGTGAAGAACGATCAGGCTGAAGTCGAACGGTTCGTGCTGTCGGTCAGCCGCGCCGCGAAGCAAGGAGTTGCCGGATGAGCGTCGATGTCACCAAACTTCCCTCCGGCCTCACCGTGATCACCGATAGCATGCCGCATCTCGAAACCGCGGCGCTCGGGGTGTGGGCCGGAGTCGGTGGCCGCGACGAAAAGCCGAACGAGCATGGCATCTCGCATCTGCTCGAACACATGGCGTTCAAGGGCACCACGCGGCGCTCATCGCGCGAGATCGTCGAGGAAATCGAGGCGGTCGGCGGCGATCTCAACGCCGGCACGTCAACCGAAACCACGGCCTATTATGCCCGGGTGATGAAGGCCGACGTGCCGCTGGCGCTCGACGTGCTCGCCGACATTCTCGCCAATCCGTCTTTCGTGCCGGACGAGCTGGAGCGCGAGAAGAGCGTGATCGTGCAGGAGATCGGCGCGGCGCAGGATACGCCCGATGACGTGGTGTTCGAGCATCTCAACGAGCTCTGTTACCCGGATCAGCCGATGGGACGATCGTTGCTGGGCACGGCCAAGACCTTGAAGGGTTTTAGCCGCGATACGCTGCGCGGCTACCTCTCGACGCATTATCGCGGTCCGGACATGGTGGTGGCGGCCGCCGGCGCGATCGATCACAAGCGGGTGGTCGAGGAAGTGACGGAGCGGTTTGCGAGCTTCGGCGGCGTGGCCGCACCAAAGCCGCAAGCCGCGATGTTCGGCAAGGGTGGCTCCCGCGTGGTGCACCGCGAACTCGAGCAGGCCCATCTGACGCTGGCGCTGGAAGGGGTGCCGCAGACCGATGTGTCGCTGTTCTCGTTGCAGGTCTTCACCAACACGCTCGGCGGCGGGATGTCGTCGCGGCTGTTCCAGGAGGTGCGCGAGAAGCGCGGGCTGTGCTACTCGATCTACACCTTCCATGCGCCCTACAGCGACACCGGGTTTTTCGGGCTCTATACCGGCACTGACCCGGGCGATGCGCCGGAAATGATGGAAGTGATCGTCGATGTCATCAACGACGCCGTCGAAACATTGACCGAAGCCGAGGTCGCGCGCGCCAAGGCGCAGATGAAGGCGGGGCTGCTGATGGCGCTGGAAAGCTGCAGTTCGCGCGCCGAACAGCTGGCGCGGCACGTTCTGGCCTATGGACGCCCTCTGACGGTGGAAGAGCTGGTGACCAGGATTGATGCTGTGAGCGTTGAATCGACGCGGAACGCCGCGCGGGGCCTGCTGTCGCGCAGCCGTCCGGCGGTGGTCGCGCTTGGCAGCGGAAGGGGTCTGGACACGGCGGTGGCTTTTGCGGAAGGATTGACCAGGTCGAAGGCGAAGACGCTGCTTCATTAGAGCATGATCCGGAAAAGCATGCCCTCGGGCTTGACCCGAGGGTGGGTACCGGTTTTCCCTCCGGGCAAACGCGAAGCGTTTGCCCGGAGATCATGCTCAAACGATAGAGCATGATCCGGAAAAGTGGGTACCGGTTTTCCGAAAAGATCATGCTCAAACGATAGAGTATGCATTGCGGCGCCGGGGTCTGGGCGCAGGGGAGTATCACACATGGCTCTGTTTCGTTTGCCATCCAGCGGACCGGCGGCGCTTGCGCCGCGCGGGTATGGCCTGCTGCTGCGTGCGCCGCAGATGTCCGATTTTCTGCAATGGGCGCATTTGCGCGAATACAGCCGGGAATATCTGACGCCCTGGGAACCGATCTGGCCGTCCGATGATCTTACGCGTTCGGGCTTCCGGCGGCGGTTGCGCCGCTATGCCGAAGACGTCGCCGCCGACAGATCCTATCCATTCATCGTGTTCCGCGAATCCGATGGTGCGATGATCGGCGGCATCACGCTGGCGAATGTCCGCCGCGGCATCGTGCAGGCCGGAACGATCGGGTACTGGGTCGGGCAACCCCATGCACATCGCGGCTACATGACGTCGGCGCTGCGCGTGCTGCTGCCGTCGCTGTTCGGCGAGCTCAATCTTCACCGCGTCGAGGCCGCCTGCATTCCCTCCAATGCGCCGTCGATCCGGGTGCTTGAGAAATGCGGATTTAGCCGCGAAGGTCTGGCGCGACGCTATCTCTGCATCAATGGCGTCTGGCAGGACCACCTGCTGTTCGGCCTGCTGCACGAGGATTTTCGCGGCTAACCTTGTTTCGAGATAGTGATCCGCGCTTTTTTTCGAGCCTTGGGTTCGCCGACATTGCGCTGTTATAACGCGCGAACGCGTGTGCCCTTCGAGGGCGCTGAATGCGTGGGTAGATCGAGGACATCCGGATGATGCGTAACACGCTGATGATGCGGACGATGGGCGCCGGTCGGGCGGGCCGTCCGCGCGTTGCGCTGGCGCTTGCCGTTGCGGGCGTCCTGTCCGGCTGCGGCGGCGGCAGCATGTTCGGCGCCTCGTCCGATTCCAGCCCATCGATCAGCGACAGGTTCGGCCAGCTGTTCGGCTCGAAATCGCAAGCCGTCGGTGAGGCGCCGCCACCGGCGGTGGACAATGAACTGAGCTGCCCCCCGGTGAGCATTCGCGCCGGAGCGTCCACCTATGCGGTGGCGGCGCCGGGCAAGCAGCCGATCGGCAATGATCTGCGGTATCAGGCGACGATCACGCGCACCGCGCGCGATTGCACGCTGAACGGCGGCCAGATCACCGCGCGAATCGGCATTCAGGGCCGCGTCATTGCAGGCCCGGCCGGAAATCCGCCGACGGTCGAGGTTCCGATTCGCGTCGCGGTGGTGCAGGCCGGCGTGCAGGAGAAGACGATCGCCACCAAGGTCTACCGGACAACCGTCTCGATGGCGGAGGGCAGCAGCGTGCCGTTCAGCCTGGTGGCCGAGGATCTGGTGTATCCGGTGCCGCCGGGAGCGGCCGCCGATTCCTACGTCTTCTATATCGGTTTCGATCCGCAGGCGCTGAAGCCGGAGCCGAAGGCGAGAGCGAC
>WNFD01003779.1_pt1 | contig 18413 bp, 12 predicted proteins | sample 5400491 | NCBI WGS metagenome assembly WNFD01 (sample SAMN13153343, study PRJNA577476) | soil metagenome | isolation source: 120 cm saprolite under Douglas fir tree site 2 hole 2 replicate 2 | place: USA:California | collected 2015-04-18 | reverse complement strand
AGCCGGAAGTGACGGTGTCAGCGCAGGGCACGATCCGCGTCCCGACGGGCCCGGGGATCGGCTTTGCGCCGCGGCTGGACCGCATCGAACGGTTCACCGTGCGCAAAGAACGGCTGGCCTGATTCGGTGTACGTCGAGACTTCCGCGGGGCGCGCCCCCAATCGCGCGGTGATGGCCGCGTCGATTGGCCTGGTCGTGGTGGTCTGGGCGGTGAACTTCATCGCCGCGAAAGTCGGGCTGCGCTACCTTCCTGCGGTCACCCTGGCCTCCTTTCGCGTTGTCATCGCGGGGTTGTCCATGGTCCCTGCATATTTGATCTGCTCGCGATTGCCGGCCTTTGCCGACGCGCGGCGGGCGCGCTCGCAAGGATTTACTCGCCGCGACCTTTGGACGTTTTTCTACTTGGGCTTTTTCGGCGTAGTGGTCAATCAGATGTGCTTTACGATGGGCTTGCGCTACACATCGGTGGGCCATGCGGCCGTCATTGTGGGCATGGGGCCGATTTACACGTTGGTTCTGGCGGTTGTGTTTCGACTAGAGCGGGCCACCTGGCACAAGGTGATCGGCATGGCTATCGCGTTTTCGGGCGTGGCCGTGCTGGCGTCCGAGAATGGCATCTCGCCGCATTCGCCTTCGCTGCTGGGTGATGCGATTACGATGACGGGCTCGATCGGCTTCGCGACGTACGCGGTGCTGGGTAAGCGTGTTGCGGGGCGATATGACGCGTTAACGATGGCGGCGTTCAATCATTTCGCGGGGGCCGTCATCATCTTGCCAGCGGCGCTGCACCAGGCGCGGGCGCTGGGACCGTTTTCCGGATGGCGCGCGGTTCCATGGCAAGGGTGGGCGGCGGTGCTGTACATGGCGGTGTGCAGCTCGGCCATGGCGTACCTTTTGTACTTTTGGCTGCTGCGGTACCTGGAGGCTTCGCAGTTGAGCGCCTTCACTTATTTGTTGCCGGTGCTCGCGGTGATCCTGGGAATCTGGTGGCTGGGGGAGCGCGGGTCTGCGCTGCAGATTGTTGGCGGGGCATTGGTGTTGGGCGGAGTGTACTGGGTAGAGTCGGGACGGGAACCGTAGCGTGGCTCGGCTTGTGCTAACGTAGCGGCCTGGCGGCTGGGAGAAGAGTTTCGTGGGGAACAATCCTTTGCGGAACGGCGGAGTGGCGGCGCGGATTGCGGTCATTCCCGGCGATGGGATCGGAAAAGAAGTCACGCCGGAGGCGGTGAAGGTGCTCCGCGCGGTTGCGGCGGCAGGGAAGCGCGCGCTGGAGTTTGTGGAGTTTGATTGGGGGGCGGACAAGTACTTGCGCGAGGGCGTGTCGCTCCCGGCTGGCGCCGTCGAAATGTTGCGCGACGAATTTGACGCCATCCTTTTTGGCGCGCTCGGCGACCCGCGAGTTCCTTCCAACCAGCACGCCGCGGATATCCTGCTGGGTCTGCGCTTCAAGCTGGACCTATATGTGAACGCGCGTCCGGTCGAACTGCTCCATGAACGGCTGACGCCCTTGCGCGACCGCACCGAGAAAGACATACGGATTATGGTGATTCGGGAAAATACCGAGGGCCTTTATGTAGGGGTCGGTGGGTTTTTTAAGAAGGGCACGGCGGATGAGATTGCTATGCAAGAGGATGTGAATTCGCGCAAGGGCGTGGAGCGCATTATCCGCTACGCGTTTGAGTACGCGCGGAAGAATGGGTTGAAGCGCGTGTGCATGAGTGACAAGTCCAACGCCATGACCTTTGCGCACGACCTGTGGCAGCGTGTGTTCAAGGAAGTGCGACAGGAATATGCGGAGATCGAGTCGCGGCACCTTTACATCGACACCCTGGCCATGGAGATTGTGCGCGACCCGCGGCAGTTCGACGTCATTGTGACGTGCAACCTGTTCGGGGACATCATCAGCGACTTGGGGGCGCAATTGGCTGGCGGGCTGGGGCTGGCGCCCTCGGGGAATATACATCCGGGGCGGACGTCGTTGTTTGAGCCCGTGCATGGGTCGGCCCCGAACATCGCGGGCAAGGGCATTGCCAATCCGCTTGGGTCGGTATTGACGGCGGGGATGCTGCTGGATTTTTTGGACTGGAAGGCCGAAGCTGCGGCGGTGCATTCGGGAGTAAGAGAGGCGTTGTTCAAGAATTACTTGACCTCTGATCTCGGCGGGACAAAAAAGACGACTGAGGTGGGCGACTGGCTCGCCGAACGCGTGGCGAAATCGGCGGTGCCCTAAAGCGTTACTTTATGTTGCTAGGCTGATTGCCAGCGCGCGGGCTGCCCGCCTCGCGACATGAATGTAATCAGCATCCCCAGCAAGAACCCTCCTACGTGTGCCCACCACGCGACGCCGCCAGAAGCGACCGCGCCGAGCGAACTGACCCCGGACAGAAACTGCAGGACGAACCAGTAGCCCAGGATTATCACTGCGGGGATCGGGACCAGAAAAATAAAGACGAGGGTCAGGATGCGGGCGCGCGGGTAGAGGATTAAGTAAGCGCCCATTACGCCGGAGATAGCACCGCTGGCACCCAGCGCTGGAACGGTCGAATTCAGGTTGAAGAAGACGTGCAGCAGGCCAGAGCCAATTCCGCACACCAGATAGAAGAGCAAATAGGTGAAATGGCCGTAGAAGTCCTCCACATTGTCGCCGAAGATCCACAGGAAGAGCATGTTGCCGGCGATGTGCGCGATGCCGGAGTGCAAGAACATGCTGGTGACCAGGGGAAGAAAGGCAGCTTCAAAGGGAGCTTGGCCGGAAAGCCAGGCGGGGAAGCGCGCGGGGATGGTGGCGTTGGCGGTCATGAACAACTTGAAGGCATACGGCGGCAGCGTGTACTGGTAGACGAAAGCCAGCACGTTTACGAGGATCAGCGTGGTGTTGACGATCGGGTAGCTGCGGCGGGGATTCAGGTCCTTGAGCGGAATGAACACTTTATTTTCCGCGAATCCGAGTGAAAAACAGGTTCAGGAAGCGGTCCGCGTCGGAGGCCAGGCAAACCCGGGCGTTAGGTTTCAGTGTAATGACGCCCTCGATTTCATAGTGATCCCCGTGCAGGACGTTGTTCTCATTCGACCCCATGCGATTGGCCACTGTTTCACCGCGGGTGAACTCCCCCTTGGTTTCCACGTCCACATGCATGTCTTTGAGCGTGACCAGCGTGGGATCAATGACCGCGCCTACGGCCAGCGGATCGTACATGGCGGCTCCGGAGTATCCGCTCTTCTCCGAACGGGTCAGATAGAAATCCGCGAGCTTGGCGACGAAGTCACTCTGCGGGCCGTGGCTGGCCTGCAATTCTGCCAGATACTTGCGTTTCATTAGCGTTCGCTCTCCCACGTCGGAGCCGATCATGGTGACCATCCAGCCGGCGCTGAACACGATCTGAGCCGCCTCCGGGTCGTTATAAATGTTCGCCTCCGCAGCTCCGTTGACGTTTCCTCCGGTGACCGAGCCGCCCATGATCACGATGTCGCGAACCAAGGAAGCTATGGAAGGGTCCTTGGAAGCTGCCAGCGCGATATTCGTAAGTGGCCCGACGGGAATCAACGTCAGTTCATGTGGATATTTGTGCGCCATCTCGATGATGAGATCGGGGCCGAAGCGCGCATCCGCCTTGCATTTTGAGGCCGGCAATTCCACTCCGGCGAGGCCATTCTTGCCATGCCAGAACTGCGCGGTGATCAGTTTCTGGTTGAGCGGGTGCTGCGCCCCGGCCGCAACAACGACATCGCAACGTCCCGCCAAGGACACGATCTTCAGAGCATTCTGCAGGCCTTGTGCGGCATCCACATTGCCTGCCACAACCGTCAAGGCTTCGACCTTCAGCTCCGGCGAATTCAGCGCCAGCAGGATAGCCATGGCATCATCGACGCCCGGGTCGGTGTCGATGATCACACGGCGCGGAGCAGCTTCCGAGGCGGCGCTTGTCAGGCAAATCGGCGCAAGCAAGACAATCAGAGTGAGCCAACACTTTGTATGCTTCACCGGGGAGTTTCTTCCTCGAAAGCGCCGTTGCATTAGAAAATTAGGCATAAGCGTGAGCGGGAATTGGCAGAGTACCGGAAACGAGGCGAATTGCAAAATGCGGGGCAGAGAGCGGGGTGCGTCCGATAATTTTTTCCGGTGCAGGATGCTGGTTAACAGAATCCGGATTCCTTGTAAGGCACTCAAACAGCGCGGGATGGACATGCAGACGATGAAATGGACGTGATTTTCGCCTTGCGACCCGGCTTTCTTCGGCGGAGGTTGTCGACGCGACTCCTGCAGGAGCAGCTTGGGACCTAAGGTGATGCTGTCCGATTTTGCGTGGGCTGATTTCTATTTTTTCGATAGGAGCTGCGGAATGATTTGCGCGGGGCGAGCGCGTGTGGTAATTAAACAAGTTCTGCGTGTGCGTGCGATTCGGACGTAGCCTCACCATTGAGTTAGAGTTCGAACCAGCGTCGGCGCGCCGACAGCGAAATGCCCGCCCGGGAAACGGAAGCCATTATCTTGAAGACTTTTCCGCTGGGCGAGGCCGACCGCCTGGTGAGCTTCCTTGGGCGTGCGTCCGGCCGCGTGCGCGGAGTAGCCGCTGGCGCGCGGCGGGTGAGGAACCGTTATGGTTCGACCCTCGAGGTTCTTTCCCACGTGCAAATCTGGTACGTGGAGAAGGAAACGCGGGAGTTGGTGCGCATCCAGCAGTGCGAGCTGCTGGAGTCGTTCCACAAGGCGCAGAGCAATTACGAGCTGAGCACCGGCCTTGCGGTGATCAGCGAGACCGCGGAGTTGGTGCTGCCCGACCACGAAGCGGCCGAGCCCATGTTCCGGCTGATTCTGCTGGCGGTCCGGGAGATCGAGCGGACGGGGGATTGGACGCTGCCGCTGAGTTACTTTGCCTTCTGGACAGTACGGTTGGGCGGGTGGCTGCCGCGATTTGATCGCTGTTCGTCGTGCGGGGCGGAATTTGGCGCGGACGCGGCGTATCACGCGCCGTGGGAGCCCGGACTTCTATGCGAGAAATGCCGGCGCCCGGGAACGAAGGCTTTACACCTCGAGGCTCGGCAGCTTGCGGAGCGATTCGCGGGCGAGCGGCTCGACCGCATCGAGAACGCGAAGGGCCTGGGTGCGGCGCTGAAGGAATTGCGCGAGGCGTCGCTGGACTGGATAGAGCACAATAGCGACCGGAAACTGAAGACGCGCGAGCTTTTGGAGACGACTTGAAAGTTAAAGTAAAACTTGAGAAAACAACCGGAATCTCATTTCAAGATTTGATTTTGAAATTGTCGCAGTTTTGGGTGCGGCAGGGCTGCGTGCTGCAACAGCCCTACGACGTGGAAGTCGGGGCAGGGACGATGCACCCTGAAACCTTCCTGCGCGTGCTCGGTCCGGCCCCGTATCGCGTTGCGTATGTGCAGCCGAGTCGTCGGCCCGCCGACGGTCGCTACGGCGAAAATCCCAACCGGCTGTACAAGCATTTACAGTTTCAAGTCATCCTGAAACCCTCGCCGGTCGATGTGCAGGACATTTACCTGAAAAGCCTCGCCGCAATCGGAATCGATCTCAAGGAACACGACATTCGCTTTGAGGAAGACAACTGGGAGTCGCCGACGCTCGGCGCCTGGGGGATTGGTTGGCAGGTGCTGCTGGACGGACTGGAGATCACCCAGTTCACCTACTTCCAGCAGAGTGGTGGAATCGATCTGGATCCCATCTCGGTCGAGCTGACCTACGGGCTCGAACGCATATGCGCATTTTTGCAAGGCGTCGAGAGCGTCTACGACCTGCGCTGGTCGGAAGACAAAACCTACGGAGACATCCGCCTCGCGGAGGAGCAGCAGCTTTCAGTGTACAGCTTCGACCGCAGCGACGCGGCGGCGATTCGCGCGGAATTCGAGCTGCACGAGCGGCAAGCTAAAGAATTACTTGAAGGCTTTGCGGGAGTGGAACGGGAGGAGCGAGCGCGCTATCCGGTCCTGGCGGCCTACGATCATTGCCTGAAGTGCTCGCACCTCTTCAACCTGATGGACGCGCGCGGCGTGATCTCGACCACCGAGCGCGCCGCGTTGATGGCCCGCGTGCGAGAACTGGCGTGCCGCACCGCGACATCTTACCTGGAACAGATTGGCGGAACGGATTCACGGGGGCTGCGGCGCGAGGTGCGCGTATGAGCCCGGCAAAGAAGAAAAAACAGCGACTAGCATCGCCGGCACACGCTCGGCCGGAAAAAGGATTGGAGTTGCTCTTCGAGATCGGGTGCGAAGAGATCCCCGCCGGCATGGTTGCGAAGGCCGCTGACGATCTCAAGGCGTACGTCGAGAAGGTGCTGACTGCGGAAAGTCTCGGGAGCGGCGTCACCGTGGAAACGTTTGGAGGCCCGCGACGCCTCACGGTGTGGGCGCAGAACTTGCCGCGCAAACAGGCGGACGTGACGAGTGAGGTGACCGGCCCGCCGAAGTCGGTGGCCTACGACTCTGTCTGCTCGCCGACACGCGCGGCGGTGAGCTTCGCCGAGAAGCAAGGCGTTGCCCTCCACGAAGTCTTTCTCGTCACCACGCCCAAGGGCGAATACCTCGCTGCGAAGCAGGTCAAGCGCGGCCGCACCGCTGAGCAAGTCCTGGCGGACATCCTCCCGCGCGCCGTGCACGATCTGGCCTGGCCGCGCTCGATGACCTGGACCGGGCTCGACGGTCCGCGCTTCATCCGGCCCATTCGTTGGATTGTCGCGGTGCTCGACAACAAGCCGCTGAAGCTGACGTGCGCGGGTATCGCCGCGGGAGACACGACGCGCGGCCACCGCTTCCTGGGAGCGCAATCCATTCGCGTGCGCAGCTTCGCCGAGTACGAGAAGAAGCTGCGCACGAACGGCGTCATCGTGCGCCCTGCCGAACGGCGCGCCAAAATTGAAACGGAACTCGCGGCGCAAACCAAAGCGGCAAGTCTCCGCCTTCACGCCGATCCCACGCTGCTGGACCTGGTCACCTACCTGAATGAACTTCCCACGGTGATCCAGGGAAGCTTCGATCCGGCGTTCCTGAGTCTGCCGGACGAAATTCTCATCACCGTGATGCGCGGCCACCAGAAGTATTTCGCGCTGGAGAAGCGCGGCGGGGAACTGGCGCCTTCGTTTCTCGCGGTGATCAATCTGGCCAAAGATCCGAAGGGCTTGGTGCGTGCCGGGCACGAGCGCGTCCTGCGCGCCCGCTTCGCCGACGCGCAATTCTTCTGGGCCGCCGACCAGAAATGTCGGCTCGCCGACTATCTCCCCAAGCTCGAAAAAATCACCTACGAATCGCGGCTGGGCAGCTATCGAGACAAGGTCGAGCGCATCCGCGCCATCGCCCGCTGGCTCACGGAGCAGTGGTTCAACCTGGGCATGATGCAAGCCCACGTGGCCGACGCCGACCGTGCCGCGGAGCTCGCCAAGTGCGACTTGGCCACCGAGATGGTGCGCGAATTCACCGAGCTGCAAGGTGTCGTCGGCGGACTTTACGCGCGCGCGCAGGGCGAAGCAGACGACGTCGCGGACGCCGTCTACGATCACTATCGTCCCGTGGGACTTGACGATCCCATCCCGCGCAACCTAATTGGCTGCGCAGTAGCGTTAGCCGATAAGCTCGACTCTATCGTCGGCTGCTTTGCCGTGGGCCTCGTGCCCACTGGCTCCAGCGATCCCTACGCGCTGCGCCGTGCCGCTCTCGGCGTGGTGAAGATCATCCTCGACAAAAAGTTTCCCGTTTCGCTGTCATTGGCGGTGGGCGCCGCTGCAAAGGTGTTGCTGACCAGCGCTCCAAAGAAGGGCGTGACCCCGAAGCAGGAAGCGCAGATATTGGATTTTATCCTGGATCGCGCTCGCTACGTGTTTCGCGAGCGTGCTGGCTACGCCTACGACGAAGTGAGCGCTGTTTTCCGCGCCGGCGCCGATGACTTGCTGGACGCGGAAAAGCGATTGGCCGCTTTGCGCTCTATTCGCAAGTCGAAAAATTTCGAGCCCCTGGCCGTCTCCTTCAAGCGCATCCGCAAGATATTGGAAAAGTCCAATGTGAAGAGCGACGGCCTCTCACCACAGCCGGAACTTTTCGAGAGCGAGGCGGAAAGGGAACTGTTTACTGCGGGGCGCGCCACAGCCGCCAAAGTGCAAACGGAAAAACGCGCGGGACACTACGAGCAGGCGCTGGAGCGCATCGCGGGCCTACGCAAAGCGGTCGACCGTTTCTTCGACGAAGTGATGGTGATGACGGAGAATGAAGCTGTGCGCAAGAATCGCCTGGCGCTGCTCGCGGAATTGCTGCGGGAGTTTACAACGGTGGCGGATTTCTCGGAGCTAGGCGCCAGCGAGTAATATCAAGTTTTACTTGAAGTATGCAGTTGTCGGCGAAAAACAAGTCGGCACGCCGACATTGTTCAGGGAATCATCGACGAATCAGAATAAATTTCAAAGCGAGGATACAGTGACGAAATGGGTCTATTTTTTTGGTGCGGGTAAAGCGGAGGGCGACGGCACATGGCGCGACTTGCTCGGCGGAAAAGGCGCTGGGCTGGCGGAGATGACCAGGATTGGCTTGCCGGTGCCGGCGGGATTCACCATCTCGACCGAAGCCTGCGACTACTTCTACAAGAACGGCAAGAAATATCCGGCGGAGCTAAAGAAGCAAGTGGCGGAACACGTGGCGCGCCTGGAAAAGGTCACGCGCAAGACGCTCGGCGACCCCAAGAGTCCGCTGCTCGTCAGCGTGCGTTCCGGCTCGGCGCGCTCCATGCCGGGCATGATGGAGACGATTTTAAACCTCGGCCTCAATGAGCGCTCCGTGCAAGGGCTGGCGCAGTCCACCAAGAATGAACGCTTCGCCTACGACGCGTATCGCCGTTTCGTGCAGATGTATTCGACGGTGGTGATGGAGTTGCCCAAGGAAGATCTCGAGCACCGCTTGCGCGCCATGAAGGAAAGGCTCGGCGTCAAGCAAGACACCGATGTGCCGGCCAGCGGCTGGAAAGAATTGGTAAAGGAATATAAAGCAAACTTCCGCGAAAAGACCGGCAAGGATTTCCCCGAAGATCCCATCGAGCAACTGTGGGGCGCGATCGGTGCTGTGTTCGGTTCGTGGATGGCCGAGAAAGCGGTGACCTATCGCCGCGTCGAAAAAATCACAGGGCTGCTCGGCACGGCCGTCAACGTGGTGCAGATGGTCTTCGGAAACACCGGCGACACTTCCGGCACGGGCGTCTGCTTCACGCGCGACCCCAGCTCCGGCGAGAAGATTTTCTACGGCGACTATCTTGTGAACGCACAAGGTGAAGACGTTGTCGCCGGGATTCGTACACCGATGCACTTGAGCGAAATGAAAAAGGCCATGCCCAAGGTGTACGCGCAGCTCGAAAAAGTTCGAGTAAAACTTGAGAAGCATTATCGCGATATGCAGGACATGGAGTTCACCGTCGAAGACGGCACGCTGTACATGCTGCAGACGCGCACTGGCAAGCGCACGCCAGCGGCGGCGTTCCGCATCGCGGTGGACATGGCCAACGAAAGACTCATCACCAAGGAAGAAGCCATCGAGCGCATTAAGCCGGAGGATATCGAGCGCTTGTTCTATCCCATCATCGACTCGAAGGTGGACAAGCGTTCCCTGGAATCAAGGATTTTGGCGAAGGGCATCAATGCGGTGCCCGGCTCTGCCGTCGGCAAAGTGGTTTTCTCCGCGCACAAGGCGGAAGACTGGGCCGCGAAGGGCGAGAAAGTAATTTTGGTGCGTCGCGAAACGAGTCCTGAAGATGTGGGCGGCATGGCTGTCGCGCAAGGCATTCTCACCGCGACGGGCGGCAAGACCAGCCACGCCGCGGTGGTGGCGCGCGGGTGGGGCAAGTGCTGTGTAGTCGGTGCGGAGTCGCTGAACATCGATTACAAGACGAGCGCGATGAATGCTAACGGCAAGGTGGTGAAGGAAGGGGACTGGCTCACGCTCGACGGCAGCGAAGGCGTCGTTTATTCCGGCGAGATGCCGTTGGTCACGCCGCAGTTCCCGAGAGCCTACGACTCGCTGATGAAGTGGGTCGATGAGGTGCGACGCCTCGGCGTGCGCACCAATGCGGACACGCCGCAGGACGCTCGCAAGGCGCGCGAGTTTGGCGCGGAAGGCATCGGCTTGTGCCGCACGGAGCACATGTTCTTCACCGATTTCGAACAGCCGGAACGCAGCCATGAACGCCAGCGCGCCATCCAGGAGATGATCCTGGCGGATACCAAAGAAGCGCGCGTGGCAGCGCTCGACAAGCTGCTGCCGTTTCAGCGCCGCGACTTCATCGGCATCTTCAAGGCCATGGACGGCTTCCCGGTAACCATTCGCTTGATCGATCCGCCGCTGCACGAATTTGTTCCCCACGAGCGCGCCAAGCAACAGGAGTTGGCGAAGGAGCTGCATCTCGACGTCGAGAAAGTGGCGCGCCGCGTTGAACAATTACATGAAGCCAATCCTATGCTCGGTCATCGCGGCTGTCGCCTGTGCATCACGTATCCGGAAATTCTCGAGATGCAGGTGCGCGCCATCATCGAAGCAGCTATCGAGTGCCAGAAGAGCGAAGTTAAAGTATTACCTGAGATTATGATTCCGCTCGTCTTGGATCGAAAAGAGTTATCGATCCTCGAGCAATCGACGCGGCGCGTGGCGGACGACCTGATCAAGAAGTCTGGCATCAAGCTTCCGTACCTTGTCGGCACGATGATTGAGCTGCCTCGCGCGGCGCTGCTTGCCGATGAGATCGCGGAAGTGGCGGAGTTTTTCTCCTTCGGCACGAACGACCTCACGCAGACCACCATGGGCCTTTCGCGCGATGATGCTGGCCGGTTCCTCCCAGATTACGTCGATGAAAAGAAGGCCGGCGTGTTTGCCGCGGATCCGTTTCAGTCTCTCGATACCAAAGGCGTGGGCATGCTCATGCGTTGGGGCATCGAGAAGGGCAGAAAGACGCGCACGAAACTGAAGGTGGGCATCTGCGGAGAGCACGGCGGCGACGCGGACAGCGTGAAGTTCTGCCACGCCATCGGCATGGATTACGTCAGCGCCTCGCCGTTCCGCGTGCCGATCTCGCGGTTGGCAGCAGCGCAGGCCGTGATCGAGGACAAGAAAGCGTCCAAGACAAAGCGAAAGTAATACTTTAACTTCCTCTCACGTCGGCATCTTGAAGAAGAAGTAGAGGCCGAGGAAGAAGAAGATGATATCTGGCGACCAGCCGGCTAGCAGCGGCGGGAGCTGCCCGACGCCGCCCATCGCGGCGAGCAGTTCCGCGCCAAGCCAATAGACAATTCCGATGGCGATGCCTACGGCGACCCCGCCGATGGCGCCGCGCGTGCCCACTAAGAACGCAAACGGAAATGCCAGCAGCATGCTGACCGGAGCGATGAGCGGAAATGCCAGTTTACGATGCCATTGCACCGTCAACGCGGAAACGTCGAAGCCCGCGCGGTGCAGGTCGTCGATGTACCGCCGCAATTGCGGCCAGCTCATTTGGATGGCCGGCAGCACTTCGCGATTGAAATAACCGGGCGGCTCGGTCAGCTCCGGCAAATCTTTCACGTTGAAGCGCTCGTAGCGGACGATCGTGCCCCCCGAAAATTCCCGCACCCAGCCGGATTCCAGCACCCAAAGTTTTTGCGACTCGGACCATTGCGCGCGCACGGCAAACACGCGGCGACGCACCTCGAATGTCGCGGGGTCCATTTCCAGCACCGTCAGGCCGCCAAAGAGATTTTGCGCAGGATCAAACAGGTCGTAATTGTAGATTTTCGAATTCTCGCCAAAAATCCAGCGTTCCGGCTGGCGATAGGTCTGCGGCGGTTTGCCTTTGATTTGGTTGCGCAGCGCATCCTGGCGCTGGTTGGCGTAAGGGAGGAACGTATCATCGAGGACGATCATGCTGGCCGCAAGGGCCAATCCCGCAAACAGCAGCGGCACCGCGAGACGGTAGAGGCTGATTCCACTGGCCTTGCAGGCTACGATTTCATTGTTCTTGCTCATGACGCCCAGGGTCACCAGAATCGCGACCAACGCCGCAAGCGGGGCAAGCTGATATAGCAGATACGGAGTAAGGAACCAGAAGTAATCCACCACCACCATGAAGGCTATGCGATGGCGGGCGATGTCGTCGAGCAGTTCGAAGAATGTGAAAGCCTCAAACAAAAAAACGAAAACCAGCATGAGCATCGCGAAATACGAGAAAAACCTTCGCAGCAAGTACAAATCCATCAGCAAGGGCCAGCTCCCGCTGGAAGGGGCCACCAGCGCCCTCTGCGCGCGGCTTCCGTTCGCGATGCGCGCGGCTGCCACCCTGGCGCGCGCGGTGCGCACACGGATCAACCGCTTCCAGGTCTTAAAGCGTCCAAACGGTTTGAGCCAGCGGGTTTCGCCGCGGAATTGCTCCATTCGCGGGAGCAGCACGAGACCCGCTAGAGCGAGCACGGCGTCGGCAATCCACATACCGATGGCTGGCGGAACCGTGCCCTGGCGCGCCATCCCTGCGCCCATGATGAACAGCAAGTAGTACGCGGCGATGAGGAGCACCGCGATCAGCGAACCTGCGGCGCGCCCGCCGCGGCGCGGCTGCGCACCCAGCGGCACGGCGATCAACGCAAACGCAAAGCACGCCACCGGAAATGCGAAGCGGCGATACATCTCGACGCGTGCTTCACGCCATCCGGTGGTATTGTCCTGCGCCAATTCGCGCAACGGCCGCTCCGGATTGCTGAGTTGCCGTGGCCGGGTCGGCACCACGCCGCTGACCTCGATAGGGATGTCGCTTTGCCCAAAGGCCGTGACCGAGTAATGTTCGGGGTCGGTGCGGTCGAATTCGTGCGTGCTGCCGCCTTGCAGGTGCAGCTCCAGCTTGCCCTGTTTCGGCTCGGCAATTACAATCGCATTCTCCGCCAGGGTCACTCGCGAACCGTTTTCTCTGCCGGCTTCCGCGAGAAACACGCCGTGCCATTGCGTGCCGCTGGCTGAAACGTCATTGATGTACAGCACGAATGGCGGAAAGCGTTCGTCGAACACCCGCGGTTGCACCTGGAAGCTTACTTGTGATGCGATGAGGTCGGCCTCCAGGGAGCGAAGGGCGCGCAGCGCGGCGGGACCAAGCCACAGGCTCATTACCAGGGTCGCGAGCGCGCCGGCCAGCGCCAACACGCCGACGGGCAGCAGGATGCGCCGGCGCCCGATGCCCAGCGCCGTCAGCGCGATGATTTCGCTGTCCGCGGACATGCGGCCCAGGCCCAGCAGCACTCCGATGAGCACCGCCATCGGGATGGTAAACGTGAATACGCCGGGGAAAATGCACAGAAACAGTTTCAGGATTTGGCTGCCGGAGCCGCTGTGGCGGACAAACAACGACATCAGACGCACAAGTTGCGGCACGAAGAAAACAAACGTGAAAACCACGAGGCCAAGGAACGCATGACGGAAAACTTCGCGGACGATATAGCGGTCCAGGATGCGCATGTCGAGAACGCTGAGTGTAACACGGGCGCCGATTCGCCATGGAAAGGGCGCAGCCGATGAATCGCGTGAATTTGGTGCTCTTATGGCACATGCACCAACCGCAGTATCGCGACCCGGAAACCGGGCAATACGTTTTGCCCTGGACGCGGCTGCATGCCCTAAAAGATTACTGGGGCATGCTGCAGGTCCTTGCCGAAGTGCCCGGATTTCACGCTACGTTCAATGTCGTCCCGGCGCTGGGCATACAACTCGAGGAGTACGCCAGCGGCAAATTCAACGAGCCGTGGTTCGCGCTGACGTTCAAACCCAGCGAGGAGCTGACCCGCGAAGACAAGGCCGAGATCCTCGCACGCGCTTTTCAACTCAACCACGAGCGCCTGATGTCGCGCTGGCCGCGCTTTGTCGAGCTGTTTGAATGGTCGCGGCCGGCGGGCGGCGCGCAGGCCCAGGTGACGTTCACGCAACGCGATTGGCGCGACTTGCAGCTTCTTTCGCAGCTTGCCTGGATGGATGAAATTTGGCTGGCCAAAGACGAAGTGGTCAGCCGGCTGGCCAGCAAGGGCAAGGATTTCACGGAACGCGATAAGGCTGCGCTAAAAGCAAAGCAGCTCGAATTCCTCGGTTTGGTGCTCCCGGCCTATCGCGAAGCGGCTCAGCGCGGACAGATCGAAATCAGCACCACGCCGCTTTATCATCCCATACTGCCGCTGCTGTGCGATTCCGACATTGCTCGGGTGGCGAATCCCGGGACGCCGCTGCCTCGCCGCGCGTTTCGCCAGCCGGATGATGCACGAGAGCAATTGCGCCGCGCGTGCGAGTATCACCAGCGCGTCTTCGGCGCGAAGCCGGCCGGACTGTGGCCCTCGGAAGGTTCCGTCTCCGATCAGGCGCTCACCATTGCGATGGAGGAGGGCTTCCAGTGGTTCGGCACAGATGAAGGTGTGCTCGGCCGGACCCTCAACGTGGGCTTCTTCCGCGACACCAACGGTCTGCCGGCCAACTCCGATCGCCTCTACAAACCCTATCGCGTGCAGTTGGCGGGAAGCTCCATCGCCGGACTGTTCCGCGATCACCATCTCTCGGACCTGATCGGCTTTGTGTACAGCCGCATGGATGGCAAAGCCGCCGCGGCCGACTTGCACGGACGCTTGCGCTTTCTCGGCGAACGCGTCCCGGGGCAGCAGCCCCTGACCGTCTGCCTGTTTCTCGACGGCGAAAATGCCTGGGAGTATTACCCCGGCAACGGCCGCGAATTCCTGCGCGAATTATACAAACGCGTTGAGAAGGATCAGGATTTTCGCGCGCTGACCGCCAGCGAAGCCATCGCCGCGGCCAAGGAAATCCCCGCTACCAACGGAATTTTCCCCGCTTCCTGGATCAACGCCAATTTCGACGTCTGGATCGGCCACGGCGAAGATGTTGCCGCATGGGAATTGCTCTGGGACGCGCGCCAAGCTTATGGGCGAGCTGCCGAAGCACGCACGCAGGGGCGCAGCGATGCCCCAACCGAAACCGGCTTGAAAGAGGCTTACGAATCGTTGCTGCACAGCACCGCCAACGACGCCGAATTCGACGCGCTATATCGCAAGCATCTCACCGGAGTCTATCTGGCGCTCGGTCAAGTCGCACCGGAAGAACTCGCCAAGCCCATCAAGCGCAAGCCCGAGCATGCCTTGCATGTCGCACCGACCGGATTCCTCACTATCAAGGTTGATGGACGCGACACTTCTTATTTCGAGTGGCTCGGCTCCGGCCTCTACGCCCCCGAACGCCGCGGCGGCTCGATGCACGGCCGCGTTTTTCATTTGCGCGAGCTGCGCTACGGTTTTGAAGAGGATCGCTTCAGCGTGCGCGTCGATCTTTTCCCGGAAGCTCTTGCCGAGCTGGAAGATCCGGAATTTCGCGTCACCATCGGCGCGGCTGAAGAACTAACCGTAGTGGTCAAACTCGTCCGCGGCCGCCTGCAGGAATTTGCCGTCGAAAAGGGGCTGGTCTGTTTGCTCAATCCCGCGGACCTCGCCCAGGCCGCTTTCGATCGCACCCTCGAAGTTTCCGTCAATCGCAGCGAAATCAGCTTGAAAGGGCAGAAGAGCCTTCGCCTGGGCGTCGCGCTGTGGCACGGCGGCCTGCCTGTCGACGTTCTTCCCGCCGAGGGTTTCCTCGAAGTCCCGCTCGGCGATGAGCAACACTCCTGGCACATCGAAACCTAGCGCCGTGTCCCGCCGCAATATCTCGACAGCGCGGCAGCTCAAAAAAGTTTGACCGCCAATCCTTGCGGCCGCGGCCCTACCGGAATCATGGTCAGTAAGCTCTCACTCCCCGCGCGCAAACCAATCACTGCAAGGTCGCCCGAACCTTCATTCACCACCAGCAGCAAGCTCGGCTTCACGTCCGGATCGTTCGAATCGAACCGCAAAGCCCCCGGAGCTTGCCCTGCGGAAATTGGCCGCCCCACGCGGCGATTGCTGATGTCCACCGGCGCCACGCGTCCCGCCGCCGTATCGGAAATAAACATCTCGCTGCCATCGGGAAACAGCACTCCGCGCGCAGGAGCCGAACCCAGCATCACGTAATCGCCAACCTCGTGCGTCCACGTATTGATGGCCTGCAGCCCATGCGACTCCGGAGAAATCACGTAAAGCTCGCCCCCATCCGGCTTGAGCAACATCTCCGACGGCTTTCCCGCGAGCTGCAAGTTCGTCAGCAGCACGCCGCGCCGCAAATCCACCACCGACAACCGCGGCTCGGTCCGGCTCAGCACAAAAGCCACCGAGCTGTCGCCCAGCACCGCGACATCTTCTGGCTCCGCGACCACCGGCACGCTGCCGCGCTGCGACAGCGTCGCCGCGTCGTGAATCCCCAGCGTCGCATCGCGCCGGTTCACCACCAGCACGCTCTTCCCATCGGGAGTCGCGCGCGCCAGCACGGGTTCGTGATCAGTCCGCCCGCGCGCTACGAGCGCATGCGTCTGGCAATCAATCGCCACCACCGCATCGCTTCCCGAAGCGGCCGTGTACACACGCGCGCCATCGGGAGAAAAATCCAGCGCATACGGCATCGCCCCCACAGGAACGCGCGCCACCACTTGATTCACCCGCGCGTTCAGCACCCACAGATATCCGCCCTGCGAACTGACGCCCCACACCTCCGCGCGCGTGGGATGCTCGCGCATTCCGGAAAGTCCCGGCCCCACGCTGACCCGCGCCACCGCTCGCAGCCGCACTAAATCCACCACCGCCACGCTTCCATCCGCTGTGCTGACGTACGCATTCAGTTGCAGGCCCGGCCGCAGGAAAGACACCCGCTGTTCGCGCAGCAGCAAAACCGCCGCGCCCACCAGCAGCACCGCCGTCAGCGCCACCACCCGCGCATTTCTCAATGGATTTTTCACAAGGAGTGACAGTGGCACAGCCATTTCTGGCTGTCCTTACTTCCGAACAATCAATTCACTTGCCTATGCAGCACCGCCGCAATCTGCCGCACTTCTTCGGTAAGCTCCGCAAATTCCTCCGGCAAAATCGATTGCATCCCGTCCGACAGCGCCTTATCCGGCTCGTGATGCACCTCCACGAGCAATCCATCCGCGCCCACGGCAATCGCCGCCCTCGAAAGCGGCAAAACTTTATGCCGCTTCCCGGTGCCATGCGACGGATCGACCAGGATCGGCAAATGGCTGCGCTTCTTGACCGCCGGCACGATCGTCAAGTCCAGCGTGTTCCGCGAATGATCCGCAAACGTCCGCACACCCCGTTCGCACAGCATCACGTTGTAGTTTCCCTCGGACAGCACATATTCCGCGGCCATCAGAAATTCATCCAGCGTCGCTGACATCCCGCGCTTCAGCAGCACCGGCTTCTTCGCCCGCCCCGCGCGCTTCAGCAGCGAAAAATTTTGCATGTTCCGCGCGCCGATCTGAATCACGTCGGCATATTCTTCGACCAGATCCAGGCTCTCGTTGTCGATGGCCTCGGTGACAATTCCAAATCCGAATTTCTTCCGAACCTTCGCCAAAATCTTCAGCCCCGGCTCGCCCAGTCCCTGAAAGCTGTATGGGGAAGTGCGCGGTTTGTACGCCCCGCCGCGAAACAGCCGCACTCCGCTTTTCACCACGCGTTCCGCAATGGCAAATACCTGCTCTTCGCTTTCCACCGCGCAGGGCCCCGCCACCAGCGCCACTTTATCTCCGCCGACAATCACGTCACCCAACGGCGTCGGAATCCGCAGAATGCTGTCTTCTTCCTTCGCGTCGCGGCTCACCAGCTTGTAAGGCTTGCTGACCGGGATGCACTCCACAACACCCGGCAGCGATTCCAGCACGCCCAGGTCGACGGCTCCTTTGTTCCCTGTGATGCCAATCGCCGTGCGAATCGTCCCCGGAATCGGATGCGCCTTCAGCCCCAGGCTCTCGATGCGCTGGCACACCGCGCGCACCTGCTCCTCTGAAGCATGCGACTGCATCACCACCAGCATCAGTTGCTCCCAATCCGATTCCGCAAACTTGTAGTCTAAGCCACCCGAAGCACCGCCGCAAACTTTGGAGTGCGGGAGACTTGCCTGCCGCAGGCAGGCTCCCGCTTTTGCAGTGGGAGCTCCACTACCGACGTCAGCGCGAGAGCCTGTCGCTCGGGTTTACCCTGAGCCTCGAAGGGCCTGCTTTCTAGGCCTGGGGTTTTTCCCGCGCAAAATGGGCAAAAACCCGCGCATTTGCCGCCTGTGCTAGAATAGTGAGTTTAATACGGAGCAGAATTTCTCATTGGGAATGCCTGAACAGCCCCTCACTCGCGTCATCGAATTCGATCCGGAAGACGAATACCGCCCCGAACCTGAGCCCGAACCCGCGCCGCCCACATGGATGGACGGCAGCTTGCGCATCGGCATCCACACCTCCATTTCCGGCGGATATAGCAACGCGCTCGACTCCGCGCACAAGCTCGGCTGCAACGCCCTGCAGA
>WNFD01017061.1_pt1 | contig 18416 bp, 16 predicted proteins | sample 5400491 | NCBI WGS metagenome assembly WNFD01 (sample SAMN13153343, study PRJNA577476) | soil metagenome | isolation source: 120 cm saprolite under Douglas fir tree site 2 hole 2 replicate 2 | place: USA:California | collected 2015-04-18 | reverse complement strand
AAGAATCCGAGGCACGGTCGGTCCACTTTCAACTCGGGGTGCGCTACTGCGGGTGTCTTTCTTCTTGCTCAAGGCTTGGCTCTTTTGAAGGTGGGTCTGGGAAGCTGGCGTCCGCAATAACCTGCGATGAGAGTTGAAGACTAACCCTAATTCCTCGAATCGCTAATAAGACTGGCGACACGTTGATATCTGTTGCCAGTTTATTGCGTCATGCTCACCTGTTCTCCAAGGAACCAAATCTGCCCAGAGTCCAATTGCTCGGCTACCTTAACGAACTGTACTATTTCGCAACCCATTGCAGCGGAACGTGCCTGGAAGGAGGGACGATGCGAAGCGCAGAGATTCTCGTCCGACCCTTGGATGTCAGGACGGATACCCACGATATTAAAGCGTTGGTGACCACCGGAGGCATCAGGGTCGCGATAATCGAAGATGAGGAGAGCGTGCGCAATGCCCTTGTCTTCCAGCTCAGCACCGCCGGCTTTGCGGTGGTCGCATACTCCAACGCGGAGGAACTGCTCGAATCCGCCGATGCGAAGGATTTCGATTGTGTGGTGGCGGACGTTTACCTGCCGAGAATGAACGGGCTTCAGCTTCAGAAGGAGCTCAGCCGCACCGTTCCCTACTCATCGATCGTCTTCATCACCGGTCACGGCGATCTGTCGCTCGGAATGCATGCGATGAGGAACGGCGCCGTGGATTTCCTCGAAAAGCCAGTCGGGGCGTCAAACTCTCGCGCAAACGGCGCACAGAGCAATTCCATCGGATCAAACTTGAAGAGCTCGAGCGCTCATTGACTTCCCGCGAACGTGAAGTCTTCGCCCTGATAACCGCTGGCTTATTGAACAAGCAGGTCGGAGCCGAATTGGGAACGACCGAACGGACCGTGAAGGCGCATCGCGCGAGCGTAATGAACAAAATGGGCGCTGACTCACTCGCCGACCTGGTACGCATGGCTGGAATCCTCCAGGTCCACTCCCCTTCGAAAACTCCCGAATGAAGTGAGAGAGCTTGCGCTGCACCGCGACGAGCTTCGCTGCTCGCGCGAGACGATACGCCTTGACTGGTCAGATTTGGATTTGGGAATCAGGGCCAACGACCCTGAAGGGTACGTTCAATCCGCGCGTCTCGACGCGCCGGACCGTTTTCTTTCAGCGACCGGAAGGGTGAAGGTGAACGTGGTGCCGCGATCGGGATTCGGCGAGGCCCAGATTCTGCCGCCGTGACTCTCTACTATTGTTCTCGTGACGAGCAGGCCCAATCCCATTCCTTCGCTCTTGGTCGTAACAAATGGCTCGAACAGCCGGTTCGCGACTGCCGGGTTAATACCCGCGCCGCTATCGGACACGCTTATCCCGACCCATCCGGTCTTTTCCGGGGCAACCTTGATGGTTACGCCGCGTTGATCAGACTTGGCCTCCGCGATCGCGTCGAATGCGTTCATCAGCAGATTCAGTACGCATTGTTGCAGCTGGATGCTATCGCCGATGACTCGTCGCACGGAAGGCGAAACCTGAAGTTGCACAGAAATCTTCCGAACCGTGGACTCGCCAGCGGTCAGCTTTAACACTTCGTCGATCAAAGCTCCGATGCTGATTGCAGTTTTGTGCTCGACGTGTCTTTTGAACATGAACCGGATCCGCCGCACGATTTCAGCCGTCCGTTTGGTGTCTTCAATCGCATTGCTGACCGCCTCCAAGGCCATCGCGGGCTCCGGATTTCCCTGAGTAAGCAAGCGCGCGAGACCCCCGAGATTGCTCAAGATTGCGCCAAGGGGCTGGTTGATTTCGTGCGAAAGCGAGGCGACGAGTTCACTCATCGAGTTGCGGCGCGAAGCGATCCTGAGCTCAGTGCGAGCTGCGAGTATGGCTATCTCGGATTGCTTGCGCTCGATCGCGCTGCCAAAGAGTCGCACCGCGAGGCTCAATTGAGCGAGCAGGTCAGTCGACCATTCTCGGGGCGAACGGAACTTGCCGAAACTCGCTGCTCCGATGACTCGATTGCCTGCCCACATCGGAATCGCAGCAGAAGCCTGCGGGCCGTATCGCTGGACCATGCGCCTTAAATCCTGGTTTTCTACTGGAATATCGCTTGGACGAGCGAACGTAAACTGATTGCCCGCCATGACCCAGTCGGTGGTCGCCTGGAACAGCTTGCCCGGATCATAGTGCCGCGGGAAAGGCGGGCAATTCGGTCGAACCCAAGTATGCGTCGTGCGCACCGTTTCGTCCGGCGAGTCGCGCTCATATACGGCACTTCTGTCGAGAGCCAGAGCGCGGCAGATCTTGCCCAACCACGATTCGATTTCGCGGTCGACTGCGTCAGCCGGCGCCCGCGCCATCGCGGCGGATAGTTCGTCCACCAGCGATTCGAAGCGCTCAACCTCTCGCAGTTCGCGGCCGACGCGCGCAGCCCTGGTACGCTTTGGTTCGATGGTGCCGCTGGTCGCTGGTCGTTGCATCAGTGAAAACTAGGCGATTCAAATATCCAGAACAGGAGCGACCGACGTGTAATGAAGGTGCGAAGGATCGTGCCCCATTAGCCGCGCAAACATTAATACACAAGAATCGAATTCAGGCGAGCGCCGCGCGCGAAAATACGCACAATAAAATGAAGGATCACGGATATTTCATGAAAGAATTAGTTGCTCGAATCGTGGTTGATAACGCTTAGTGCTCTAAATTCGATTGGTTCGGCAAGGCCTTTCGAATCGCCCGCAGCAAGTTCTTTTCATCGAAGGGTTTGAGCAAGCTCGCGATCGGGTTCGCCTTGCGCATCATCTTCCTAGTCTCCGGATCGTCACGGCCGCTTATCAGGATCGTCGGCAAGTGCCGTCCTGACGCAGCCAAACTCCGGCAGAGTTCAATGCCGTTCATTCCCGGCATATAGACGTCCAGCAGCAAGCACGCGTCGCCGGTTGGTAACACGCTGCTCAGCAACTCTTCCGCACTTTGAAAGTCTAATACGCTGAATCCGAGAATCTGCAATTGCCGTCGCAGCGCGCGCCGGATAGACGCGTCGTCATCTACCACAATTATTGTGGCCGTCGATTTTTTCCACAATTAACGATACCGGCTGCGCGGCAGAGTGGTGCTCAACATCCGCGTCATCATCTCTCTAGCACATTGTGCATCGCGCGGAGGCCACTCGGCCATTGTACCAAAGTACAATATCGCTCTCCGCAAAAATGGACGAATCTTTGCGCCAACCAGAAGAAGCAGTCCGAGGAGAAAATGAATCTAAACACCGGAAGTATGAAACGCGCGACGGGCTTGTTGTCCGTTCTACTCACAGCATTTTTGTTGGCGAGTTGCTCTCAAACAACCGCGCCCGGACCAACCCAGGTCCAGCAAGCGGCGAACGAGACTCCGGCGATAGGCGCGGTCCCAGCAGCACCTCCGATGCAATCGGTTGCCTCGCCGTATACGCCGACGACCACCGGGCAGTATGAGGAGCCGCCAGTCGTCAACGCGTCCGACCTGCTGCCGGCGTACGCGCTTTCGGGACCGGGATTTTCCGTTCAGCCGCAGGTGCCGACGAACGGCGCGATGGGCCAATACACCATCGTCGCCGACCCGAGTGTTTTTCATGGCGACGCAGGTACCTACTACGTCGAAAGCCTCGATCTGCTGAAGATACGTCTGTCCGAGATCCCAGCGATCGCAGAGCTCGATAGCATGAGTAACACCGACGTATTTGCCAGAGCGCTGGCCTCGAGCGCGGTACGTCCGGTAGCCGCTGCCGCGAATATGGTTGCCCATCCAATGGATACGATTACCGGGCTACCCGGCGGAGTCGGAGATTTATTTGGCCGCGTCAGTATGGGCGCGGGACAAATGGCATCGTCGGCCTCGAATTCCTTCGGCAGCGGGAAGGCGGCTGGTCAGGCGGGCAACGCCACGCTCACTGCGTTGGGCTATGATCAGGTCCGTCGAGATCTTGCGAGAAAGTTAAACGTCGATCCCTACAGCTCCGATCCTATTCTTACGAAGAGGCTGAATAAGGTCGCCTGGGTCATGTTCTCCGCCCGTATGACGGTTAGTGCGGCCATGATGGCGGTCCCCGGCTCAATGATCATCACCGCGGTCACCGTTACCAACGATCTCGTCTATCAGACACCTAGGGCAGACCTCGTCATTCTCGTTCAGAAGAAGTTAAAGAATATTGGCTTGTCGCAGGAAGAAATAGTGGCCTTTACCACCAACGCCGCGATTCCTTTGAGCCTGCAGGTTACCGCGGTCAAAGACCTGGAAGCTCTAGGCGATATTCCCGGGCGTCGCGCGGCGGCGGTCGATCTTGGCAACGTGATGACGGAGTACCAGGCGCGTTTCTTGGTTACCTCGCTGCACATGCTCGACCAATGGAGCCAGCAGAGAAGTCCCCTCGCCAGGATTCAGGTTATGGGCGTGCTGGTTGGGCGAGATCAGAATGGCGCCACGGTAGTACCCGCGCCGGTCGACTACCTGTCGTGGACAGAGCGCATCGCTGGCTTTGGGACCAATCCTGACTTGCTCAGGCTTAAGCATCGCGTTCTTTGGATCACCGGCAAGATGACGCCGCTCGCGCGCCAGCAACTGGCCGCTAATGGCTGGTCGGTGCGGGAAGGCGAATAACAGTAGCTCTTAGCACTTACAACATAGAGATAAGGAAATCGGAGACGAGGAATGAATCGGGAAGGCAGAAAAATGAAGCTCGCGACGGGCCTACTAACGATCTTGCTCGGTGGATTGGTAGTGGCCGGTTGTTCTCAAACGGCGGCACCGGAGCCCAGCGTTATTCAGCGCGCAACAGGCGAGACGGTGGCTCCACCCCAATCAAATGGATTCTTGGGTGGTGACTACTCCCTGTTAACCCCGCCGGAAGGGGGAACGGACCAGAAGGCGTTGCTGCGATACGTTAATCCGAGCGCCAATTGGGGTAGCTACAACAAGATCATAATTGCCCCAGTCACGTTTTGGGCGGCGGACGACTCCAAGGTCTCGGCGGCAGATCAGCAGGCCCTTTGCAACTATATGTACACGGTCCTGGTCAAGGACGTTGGTAAGAACTTCACGCTCGTCGATCAGCCGGGACCAGGTGTAATAAAGCTCTCCGCCGCACTGACAGATGCCACCTCTGCCGTCCCCGGCTTGCGTTCAATCTCCGTCATAGTGCCGCAAGCTCGTGCCTTGAGTGTGATCAAGATGGCTGCCACAGGAACCTATGCATTTGTGGGTTCTGCTCAAGGTGCCATCAAGTTGAACGATTCCAGCTCGGGACAGTTGCTGGCTGCGGCAGTTGACAAGCGTGTCGGTGGCGCATCGATCACAAACGTAACTGTATTTCAGTGGGGCGATGCTGAGAATGCGATGAAATATTGGGGCGATCTGATTGATCAGCGCCTGGTATCGTTTGGCGTTCAACAGTCGAGCCCCGCAGCTGCCTCTAACTGAAAAAAAGAAACGAAGAACCAACGCAAGGGAGGAGCATTCTAATGCTTGGTTGGAAAAGCAGATTTTTCGCAATCGCGATTTTGATCGGCACAATCATGGGTCTGTCGGTCGCACACACAGCGTGGGCTGCGGACAAGAAGCCTAACATCGTCGTCATCATGGGTGACGACATCGGCATGTGGAACATCGGCGCCTACCATCGCGGCATGATGGCGGGCCGGACGCCTAACCTCGACAAGCTCGCCAAGGAAGGCATGATGTTCACCGACTACTACGCCGAGGCTAGCTGCACGGCAGGTCGCGCGAACTTTGTCACCGGCGAGCTGCCGATCCGCACCGGCATGACCACGGTCGGCCAAGCCGGTGCCAAGACCGGCATACCGGCGGAAGCGGTGACCATCGCCACGGTCCTTAAGTCGATGGGCTATGCCACGGGCCAGTTCGGCAAGAACCACCTTGGCGATCTCAATGAGTTTCTGCCCACCGTACACGGCTTCGACGAATTCTACGGCTACTTGTACCACCTCGATGCGATGGAAGATCCGGCACACCCCAACTATCCGCAGAACCTCTTGAATGTCGTCGGTCCGCGCAACATGGTTCATAGCTATGCCACCGACAAGGATGACTCCACCGAGATGCCGCGCTGGGGCAGGATCGGCAAGCAGAAGATCGAGGATGCCGGCCCTCTCTATCCGAAGCGGATGGAAACGGTGGACGATGAGATTCGCGACCTGGCAATCAAATTCATGGACAAGGCCCAAAAGGACGGTAAGCCGTTCTTCGTCTGGCTCAACCCGACGCGCATGCACATCGTCACGCATCTGTCCCAGAAATATGAAGCGATGCGCAACGCGGAGAATGGCTGGTCGGAAGAAGAAGCCGGCATGGCCCAGCTCGATGACGACATCGGCCTGGTGATGAAGAAGCTCAAGGACATGGGTGTCGACGACAACACCATCGTGGTCTTCACCACCGACAATGGAACCGAAGTCTTCACCTGGCCCGATGGCGGTCAGACGCCGTTCGCTCAGTCAAAGGGAACAGTGCTCGAGGGCGGTTTCCGCGTGCCCGCGCTCCTTCGCTGGCCTGGCCATGTGCCGGCGGACTCCGTGCAGAACGGCATCTTCTCCGGCCTTGACTGGCTTCCAACCTTCGCGGCCATAGCCGGCAATCCGAACATCACGCAAGAATTGCTTAAGGGCAAAACGATTGGCGACCGGACTTACAAGAACCATCTGGATGGCTACAACCAGATGGCTGCCATCACCGGCAAAGGGCCGTCGGCGCGTCACGAAATCTTCTACCTCGGCGAAAGCACCGTCGGTGCAGTGCGCATCGACGACTACAAGTACCGTTTCATCGACCAGCCCAATGGCTGGTTGGGCGATAAGACCCATCCGGACGTGCCTTACATCACCAACTTGCGCCTGGATCCCTTCGAGCGCACGGGCTGGCCCAACAATGGAACGAAAGATGGTGCGCAGCAGTACTTCGATTGGTTCAAGTTCCAGTTCTGGCGCTTTGTGTTCGTCCAGCAGTTGATGGGCAAGGAACTCAAGACCTTCCTCGATTACCCGCCAATGCAGCGGGGCGCGAGTTTCAACCTTGACGCGGTGAAAGCTGAGATGGCGAAAAAGATGGCGGAGGCGGAAGCGGCGAGCAAAGGTACTGGCCAGTAAGTGCCATGAACGGTGTCAGAAAATGTATCCAGAATGGTGGGAGACAGTTTCAAATGGCGAATCGAACCTCAAGCCTATATGCGGAAAAGGTTACTAAGCGTGCAGCTTCAACGATCGCAATTCTAGGTCTGTTGGCATTGGCGGGATGTTCGTCCTATTCCGAACCATCTGCCGCAGAGCAAAAGGCCCTGGCGAAAACCGAGTTACACTTCGACATAAATGCGTGCCAGCCGATCGAACCGGGCTTGTTTAAGTGCCCCGCGGCCGACAAACCGATCTGCAACCCTGACTACAACGGCCAGGCCGAATGTGTCCGAATCGGACCAAAGGGCAGCGTCTTCGTCCAGAGTGGCTTCGCCAACTAGTCGGGCGTAACCGCTATGGTTCGGTACTGAGATGGAGGAAGGAACCCAATGCGAACGCTTTTAACTATTACGCTCGGTCTCCTGCTGTTTGCGTCTGGTCGGCGCCGCATTGCCGAGCAGCCCCATCGGCGACCCTTCCATCTACTTCCCGCTTCAACAAAAGTCACAGCAGTACCAGGTCGTTGCCGGACCCAACGCCGGGACGGTGCAAACACTTGGACTCTGGCAGGCTAGACGCCCCGGCGGAAGGAAGGCCTGGCGGTTTCAGCTGACTCCAACGTTAGCGGGTTTCATGCGCGAAACGCCTGACGGCGACATCATTATGGCCGCCCTTACCGACTCTGGCGAGGGCGTCGTGGTCGTCACCACGCCTGCCAATCCGTTCGTGCCCAAGGGCATGCAACCGGGAGAGACGCGGAACTACACGCAGCAAGTCTCGGTGAACTATCTGGATGACCCGAGCGATCAGAAATACTCAGGATCAATCAACGGCACCTACACCTACGTCGGCACTTACCAGGTGACGGTTCCGGCCGGCACGTTCCCGGCGGTTCTGTTCCGCGTTAACTGCGAGGGCAAAGTTGGCCCCGCTCATACGCAGAATATTGGCTACAACCTTTTTGCGCCCGGCGTGGGTATGGTCGCGATGATCCTGGAAGAGGACGTGACAGCTTTCTGGCTATTCAACATCGATAGCACTACTGGGAAAGTGTTGATGTCGAAATGAAGTGTTGCGGTAAAGCGAACTACCGACCGCGACACCAGTCGTTTCAGCGGCGGGAGGCGATGAATCGGAGGTGCAATGAGAAATCGATTCAGACGGTTGCTGGCTCTCATTGCGCTTTTGAGCTTCTTACATGTCCCGTCCTCCAACGCGCAGACGGCCGATAGCAAATCGCTCGACGAGGTCAATAAAGAACTGTCGAACCCGATATCGAGCATCTGGGCGCTCCAGCTTCAAGAAAATACCTACTGGCTGAACAAACCGGATCGCAATGTTGTGAACCTTCAGTTTCAGCCGGTTCTGCCTCTCGCGCTGACCGACGATTGGAATCTGATCACCCGCCCTGTATTCCAGGTGATGAACTCCACGCCCTACGTGAACGAAACCGGCCATCTCCATCGCGTTACCGGCCTTGGCGACACGATCCTCGCGACATTGCTTTCACCAAGTCCGAGGCTTGCAGGACCATGGCTGCTAGGTGCGGGTCCTAGTTTCATTTTTCCTACTGCAAGCAATTCCAGGTTGGGCCAGAACAAGTGGCAGATCGGACCCGGCGGGGTATTTGGCTACCTGGGTGATAAGTGGCTTGCCGGAGTATTTCCTCAGCAGTGGTTTTCGGTCGGAGGTCCGGGACCCCAGACTACCAGCCAGATGAATGTTCAGTATTTCTTTGTCTACCTGCCGGGCCATGGTTGGGGCATCGGTACATCGCCGAACATGCTTGTCAACTGGTACGCGAACAAGAGCGGCAACATGGTCACGTTTCCCATCGGCTTGCAAATCAGCAAGGTGATCAAAATCGGGCCGTTGCCCGTGAAACTGGCGGTCCAGGGCCAGTACATGCCGGTTCATCCTGACGTGTTTGGCCAGAAGTGGAATCTGCAATTCGCCGTGACTCCAGTCATCCCGAAATTGATCAAGGGAAATCTATTCGGCGACTAGCACAGCCCGATGACGATTTGGAAGATCCTGCTATGCGCCCTCGTTATCATTGTTGGGATCGCTTGCAGAGTTCGGGGCCATGCGATCACCTGTGATACGGCCTGCGCCCAGACCGAAGAAGATCGACTGGCGCGAGAGGTAGAGGACCCGACCGCGATTCTCACCCAGCTGCAAATCCAGGACCTTTATACTCCGAGGAATTTTCGGACGTCCGCACAAACTAATACGATTCAGATTCGTCCAATTGTGCCGATAGAAGCATTTCCATGGTTCCCATTTCAGCAAATCGTTCGACCGACATTCAAAGTTCAGACGCTCGCGATATCCTCCAGCAGTTCGACGATCACGGAATTCAGCGATATGGAGCTTATCGATTTATTCGTCGCGAACTGGCCCAATCCAAAAGATACCGGATTTGGCTGGGGCGTTGGCCCGACTTTCGTGTTTCCACACGCTTGGCCGTGGCTGGTACGTAAAATCGTCCGACTCGACGTGGAAGGTCAATTGGCGCCACAACAGTTCGACCACGATTCCGATCAGCCTTGGCTTCGGGCGCGTTTGGAAGGTCTCGGGGTTACAACTCAACCCATGGGTGACGGGCGAGTGGACGGCTTATCGGCAATACTCAAAGATCACGCCGATGTACACCGTCCGGTTTGGCGTGACACTGCTGTTCCCTGATTTTGAGCTTTAGAAGGAAAGCGACTTATGCACCGAGACGCTTGCTCGCCGTATCGGACTGACAAGAGGTGCTTTTAAGTGAACGATCAAAGAGTGAGGCGTACCATTCAAATCCGATTTGGAGCTTTCCATGCATCTGTCATCGCGTAAGACTCATAGGACTTCTGTTCTTGCGGCGGGCATCTTACTGACACTTGTCACATCCGCGCGAGGCGCAGGCTTGTTGCTGTATGAGACCGGCGCACCTGATCTCGGCACCGCAAGCGCCGGACGAGCGGCGATGGCCGCGGACGCCTCGACTGCCGCCGCCAATCCCGCCGGGATGACTCTACTCGATCGTTCACAACTGCTAGGTGCGTCCGGCGCTCTCCTTCCCTCGACTAACTTCGACATCGCCCCGCAAACCACGACATCGGGCGGAGGTGGCGGCAATGCCGGAGTGTTCTTTCCCATAGGAGGGTTCTTCTATGTATACAAGCTATCGGAACGGGTTCGGCTCGGCGTGGCTGCCGATTCCGATTTCGCAGGAAACTTCAACTACGGAAAGAAATGGACGGGACGATACTATGTGACTCAGGAACCACTCATCACGGGCAAGGTCAACCCGTCCATAGCTTATATGGTGAACGACTGGCTCTCGGTGGGAGCGGGATTCAGCTTTTCAGTCGGGCGTCTCCTGTTCCAGTCGAAGGTCAACAACACCATTCTGCCTCGCCTGCCTAGACCGGATGGCGGTCTGGCGATCGAGTCGTGGGACGAAGCTTTCGGCGGCAACGTCGGCATATTGCTCAGGCCGATCGCTAAACTTCGCGTTGGGCTGACCTATCAGTCGCCGGTCGATTATAAGTTCGGCTTTCGGCCGCATCTCACGAATCTCGGTCCGCTGTTTTCGCGCCTTCGCGCCAGAATCGGCGGGACCAAAGTCGAAATCCCGATGGAGGTGCCGCAGCAAGTGATGCTGAGCGGCCTTTACTACGTCACGCCGAACTGGAGCCTGATGGGTAACGTCGGATGGCAGGACTGGTCTGCGTTCGGAGAGTTTCCGGTCGGAATCTCCTCGCTCAAGCAAAGGACCGTCACTGCCAACCTGCATTTCTCAGACACATGTCAGATCGCGATTGGGCAGCAGTTACGGATCGGTGAAAAATGGCTCTGGTCGGCAGGATTTGCGTATGACAGTTCGCCAGTCTCGCGAGCGAACCGCGTGCCAACCTTGCCTATCGATCGCCAGCTGCGATATGGCACCGGCATCCAATATCAGATCAATCGCGACATAACGGTCGGCGCCGCCTGGGAGTTCATGGACGCGGGCCCCGCTCCTTACAGTGCCCGCCGCGGACCGCTCGCCGGAACACTGCAGGGGCACTACTCAACGGACTATCTGAACTTCCTCGCGCTCAATGTTATCTGGAAATTTTAGGAGCTTCGGATCCCTTGTTGCGCCCACGATTGCCCGAGAGGAGCTAATGGCGAAGATGATGAAACGATTTCTGGTTCTTGGAGTCGCACTGTTCTTGGGGATCGCAACGAGGATCGTTCCTGCGTCCGCGCAACAAATCGATCGCACTCAATTGCCGATACCAGACACGCAGTACAAGTATCCCGGCAAAGTTCCGCTCGACGCACGCGACGCGAAATTCCCGCCCCTCAAGCTACTCCGACCGCCCGATGGTCGCGCCAAGCGCTCCTTACCGGCCGCAACCATCATTCGGTCGGGATGGGATCGATTACGGAACTGGCAACCAGCGCTCCGGGAAACAACGGTATCCGGCCGAACCAGGCGGCGACGATCGCCGAGATCCTAAAGTTGAACGGTTACAACACCGCAGCCTTCGGCAAGATGCATCAGACGCCGGTTTGGGAAACTAGCGTATCAGGACCCTTTACACGTTGGCCGGTTGGCGATGGTTTCGAGAAGTTCTACGGCTTTCTGGGCGGCGAAACCAACCAGTGGGCGCCGCTGGTCTTCGACGGCGTAACGCAGGTCGAGCCTCCGCACACTCCGGGCTACAACTTCATGACCGATATGACCGATCAGGCGATCGCCTGGATACGATTCCAGCATACGATGACTCCGGACAAGCCATTCTTCGTCTACTTCGCGCCGGGCGCCCTACATGCACCACACCATACCCCGAAAGAGTGGCGGGCAAAGTACGCGGGCAAATTTGACGAGGGCTGGGACAAGTATCGCGAGGAGACGTTGGCGCGCCAGAAGCAGTTAGGTGTTGTACCCCAGGCAACCAAGCTCGCTCCGTGGGCTCCCGGTGTCAAACATTGGGACGAACTCAGCGCCGACGAGAAGAAAGTCGCGGAGCGGCTGATGGAGAACTATGCCGGCTTTGGAGAGTATGCCGACCACGAGATCGGAGCTTTGCTCGACAGCCTCAAAGGGCTTGGCGTTTATGACAACACCCTTGTGATCTACATCGCGGGCGACAACGGCATGAGCGCCGAGGGTGGCCTTCTAGGGACTCTCAATGAGATGGCGGCGTTTAACGGAGTTCCTGACACAACCGCAAATATTCTCGCCCATCTTGACGATATCGGCGGTCCCAACAGTTTCGCCCACATTCCAGTGGGATGGGCGCTTGCGGGCGATACACCCTTCCAGTGGACCAAGCAGGTCGCCTCGCATTACGGCGGGACGCGAAACGGCATGGTGATTTCGTGGCCCGCAGGTATCAAGGACGTCGGCGGCATCCGCACGCAGTGGCATCATGTCGTGGACATCACGCCGACTATCTTGGCGGCAACAAAACTGCCGCAGCCCAAGACCGTCGACGGGATCAAGCAGAAACCGATGGAAGGAGTAAGCATGGTGTACTCCTTTGCCGATGCGAAAGCGCCTACAACTCACACAACCCAATACTTTGAGATGTTTGGCAATCGTGGAATCTATCACGACGGCTGGACCGCAGTGACTCGGCATAGCATTCCTTGGGACGTCGCCGGGACGCCGCCCAAGTTCAGCGAGGATAAGTGGGAGCTCTACAACACCAACGACGATTTCAGCCAGTCGCAGGATCTCGCCGCAAAGTACCCCGACAAACTCTCGGAGCTGCAGCGCCTCTTTCTTGCGGAGGCAGAAAAGTACAACGTGTTGCCGCTCGACGATCGTCGTATCGAGCGTTTTGTGCCGACCCTGGCGGGTAGGCCTTCGCTAATGTGGGGGCGGACTTCGGTGACGCTTTATCCCGGCATGACCGCGATGCTGGAGAATGCGACCATCGACATCAAGAATCGCTCGCACACCATCACCCCTGAAATCGAGATACCGCAAGAGAATGCGCAAGGCGTGATTATCGCGCAGGGCGGACGCTTCGGCGGATGGAGTCTCTACGTGAAGGATGGGAAGCTCAAGTATTGCTACAACTGGCTTGACCGGGAGCACTATACGCTCGAGTCAAAGGAAGCGCTCCCAGCTGGCAAAGTCACCGTGAAATTCGACTTCAACTATGACGGCGGCGGGGTCGGCAAGGGCGGCACCGGGCAACTCCTTGTCAACGGCCAAAAGGTTGCTGAAGGCCGAATCGAGCACACTATACCGTTCATCTTCTCGGCGGATGAAACCGAGGATGTCGGCGAGGATCTCGGCACGCCAGTGACGGAAGACTACAAGGAAGGCGATAACAAATTCACCGGCACGATCGACAAGGTAACGATCGCGGTCACACCGCCTCCCGCGCAGGTGCAAAAGGAAGAGGAAGCGCAGGACGCGGTAATCGACGAAGGCATCAACTGAAGATAAACATGGCATCCAAACTTGACGCACGAAATTCAGGGGACGAATAGTTGTCTTTTCGATGTCGATTGGTCCCCACAGCCAACTGGATAGCCACGCTTGCGCTCATCGCTCTTTTTGCGAGCGGTTGCGCGACTCCCGTTGGAGTGACGCGCCTAGACGAGCAAGCGGCGCATCGCGAGCTCAACGCGAACGTTCTCTCGACCGCCAAGCCGAGCGATTACTCCACTCAGATTCTGGAACGATCCGCGCTCACCGATCGTTTCAAAAGCGATCCGCAAACAGTCCTGGCCGAGTTGAATTCAGGACTCGGCAAACCTGACGAACGCGATCGGCTGTTCGCGCTATCCGAGCTCTCATTTGAATACGCGGGAGAATCGCGAAATCAATCCTGCTATCTCGCGTCCGCCGCGTATGCGTACGCCTTCTTGTTCCCGGCGAATCCCGCCGACGCGCCGGGTCCATACGATCCGCGCTTGCGGCTCGCCGTTGATCTTTACAATCGAGGCATCGCTTTAGGGCTCGCAACCAAAGACGGCAAGGAAGTTGATCTGAGCGAGCGTCAACTGAGTTTGCCCTTCGGTTCGCTCAGTTTGGGGATCGAGCCGGAAGGATTTAACTACGGCGGCAGTCATCTGACGAAATTTGTCTCGCTCGCGGACCTCAAGGTGCGCGGGCTCCGCAACACGTACCGCAGACCGGGCATCGGCGCGGCGCTCTCGGCACGAGTCGTACCGACGCCGGGAAGTCCCGCGAGCCGATGGATTCCGCAGACTGCGAAGGTGCCGATCACCGCGTTCGTGCGTTTCGATGACCCTCGCCTCGCGATGAGCAACGGGCGCTTGCACGGCACCGTGGAACTTTACGACGAGGACAGGACAGATGCGGTAAAAGTCGGTAATTACTCGGTGCCACTGGAGTCGGATTCGAGCGCTGCGCTTGCCTATCGGCTGGAGGGTGCGCCGATTTGGGATTTCGAGATCGCGGGCTTTCGCAAGGGAGACCTTTCCCTCCCGGGCGTTGGCACGGGTAGCGATGCAACCGGGCTCTTCATGTTACATCCATACCACCCGAACATGATTCCGGTGGTGTTCGTTCATGGCACGGCTTCGAGTCCCGCGCGATGGGCCGAGATGGCCAACGAGCTGCTCGGCGATCCCGCGATCGCATCGCGCTATCAGCTTTGGTTCTTCCTCTACAACAGCGGGAATCCGATCGTGTTGTCTGCGATGCGTTTGCGTGAATCGCTCCAGGCTGTGCGTAGGGACGTCGACCCCGAGGGAAAGGACGGCGCGCTCAACCAGATGGTAGTGATCGGCCACAGTCAGGGCGGGCTCTTGACGAAAATGATGGTCGTCGATAGCGGCAATCGCTTCTGGAACAACGTCACGTCGGTGCCGTTTGACCAGGCGCAACTCGATCCCGAGACGCGCGACCTGGGCTCGCGCGCGATGTTCTTCAAACCGCAGCCGTTCGTGACGCGGGTGATCTTCATCGCAACGCCGCATCGCGGCAGTTACATGGCTAGCAATCCCATAGTTAAGTTTGGAAACAAATTCATTAACTTGCCTGGCGGGCTTGCCAAGACCGCAGTTGCGCTCGGAAATCTTCGCGAGAGCAGCATGATGGGAACTCCGTTTACGATCCCGACCGCGCTGGACAACATGGATTCCTCCAACCGGTTCATCAAGGCGCTCTCCGCGCCGCCGATCGCTCCCGGCGTGCACGCCCATTCGATTATTCCGGTGAAGGGTACCGGGCCGTTTGACGACGGCAACGACGGCGTCGTCGAGTACAAGAGCGCGCATATCGGCGGCGTCGAATCGCAGCTGGTCGTGCGTTCGGGGCACTCGACGCAGGCCACGCCCGAGACGATCGAGGAAGTCCGCCGCATCCTGTACGAGCACGCCGGAATCCACTGATGTTCCGGCGCGCTGTCCGGTTGATCGCGACTCTGGCGCTATCTGTGATCGTCGTCGCCGGAGTCGCGTGGGGCGCCATGGCGCTGTGGTTCGACGGACCTCAGTCGCGCGTGCTTGCGGGGACGATAGCCGCGGGACTCGCCGCGGTCAGCATCGTCTTGGCCGCCCTCATTCGACCGTTCCTGAGAGGACTGGCGGTTGCGCTGTTGCCGATCGCTGCTGTCGCTCTCTGGTGGACGTCGATTCCGCCAAGCAATACGCGTGACTGGGCCCCAGATGTCGCTCGCACGGCGCGAGCAACTTTTGACGGCAGCCGCGTGACTATCGAGAACCTGCGAAATTTCAAGTACCGATCAGAGTCAGACTACGACCAGCGCTGGGAGACGCGGACTTACAATCTCGACGGGATTCAGGGCGTGGACTTGTTCCTATCGTTTTGGGGACCGACCCAAATCGCGCATACCATCGCGAGCTGGGGATTCGATGACGGCCAAGACCTTGCCGTCTCGATCGAGACGCGCAAAGAGAAGGGCGAATCCTATTCGGCGCTTCGTGGCTTCTTCCACCAGTACGAGCTCTATTATGTGGTCGCCGACGAACGCGACTTGGTCGGATTGCGAACCAACTACCGCGGCGAGCAAGTCTATTTGTACCGCATCCGCGTTCCAGCGTCGCAGGCGCGAGCGCTCTTGGTTGACTATCTCGATGAAGTCAATCGGCTCGCCGACCATCCCCAGTGGTACAACGCTTTGACGCAGAACTGCACGACGACGATCCGCGGCCATGCGCAACACGTGGGAGCGGGCGGTCGCCTGGATTGGCGGTTGCTCGCCAACGGCCACCTCGACGAACTGCTCTACGAACGCGGTCAGATCGACACCGACCTGCCGTTCGCAGATCTCCGAGCCCGCAGCAACATCACCGAAAAAGCAAAGGCCGCCGACGACTCTCCCGATTTTTCCGCGCGCGTCCGTCAGGGGCTGCCAGAAGCCCGCGGCCCGGCAATATCCAGATCGTTGCGACGACAGCCCAAGACTCGGCGCACGAAACCGAAGACGTCGGCGACGAGCTCGGCACGCCGGTGAGCGAAGACTACAAAGAAGGCGACAATAAATTCACCGGTATGATCGATAACGTGACGATCGCTGTGACGCCTCCGCCCACACAGGTCGAGAGAGACGAAGAGAGCGGCGATGCTATCTTCCAGGAGGGTGTCGAGTGAGCAGCTCGGGAGTTCTAGATCCATGAAGATTTAGATCCAACGAACTTCAGCACGAGGTAGGATTTATGCGAGGGAAAGCAACGGTACGAGTCATGGTACTCACGATGTTTCTAACGATGGGCGTTGGCGTCATCTGCGCCCAACAAAAAGCGGACAAATCAAGTCTTCCTAACATCTTGATGATTATGGGCGATGACATCGGCTTTTGGAACCTTAGCACCTATAACCAAGGAATGATGGGATATAGGACTCCGAACATCGACAGCATCGCCAATGATGGCATGAAGTTCACCGACGCTTATGCGGAGAATAGCTGCACCGCAGGACGTTCCGCATTCATCACCGGGCAGAGTCCGTTTCGCACCGGGCTACTCAAGGTCGGGCTACCGGGCGCAAAGGAAGGGCTGAGTGACAAAGATCCGACGCTAGCTGAGCTACTAAAGCCGCTCGGTTATACCAGTGGCCAGTTCGGCAAGAACCACCTGGGCGATCGCAATGAGTTTCTACCAACGGTCCATGGTTTCGACGAATTCTTCGGCAACCTCTATCACCTCAATGCTGAAGAGGAACCGGAGCAGGAGTTCTACCCGAAGGATCCTGCGTTCTGGCAGAAGTTCGGGCCGCGAGGGGTGCTTCATTGCTACGCAACAGACTCGGTTGATTCCACGGTCGAACCACGCTTCGGCGCAGTGGGTAAGCAGAAGTGCGAGGACACCGGCCCGCTCACGCGCAAGCGAATGGAGACCGTCGACGACGAGTTTCTAAAAGCAGGGATGGACTTCATGGAGCGGGCCAACAAGGCGGGAAAGCCGTTCTTTGTTTGGTCCGCCTCGACGCGCATGCACATCTTCACCCACCTCAAGCCGGAATCGAAGGGCAAGACTGGCCTCGGGGTTTATGCTGATGGGATGGTCGAGCATGATGGTCAGGTTGGGCAGTTACTAGCCGAACTGAAGAAACTCGGAGTCGAAAAGAATACGTTGGTAATTTACACTACCGACAACGGCGCTGAGCTGCTGCTTTGGCCTGATGGTGGAATGATTCCTTTCCACGGCGAGAAAAATACCACCTGGGACGGCGGCTTTCGTGCACCTATGATGGTCAAGTGGCCGGGACATATTAAAGCCGGCACTACTTCGAATGAAATCATCTCGCTGCTCGATTGGCTGCCAACGCTGATGGCCGCTGCGGGTCAACCGGACATAAAGGACAAACTGTTGAAGGGGTATACTCTCGGGGACAAAACCTACAAGGTTCATCTCGACGGCTACGACCAGACACCCATGCTTACAGGAAGCGGCGCGGGAGCTCGAAAGGAGTTTTTCTACTTCACCGACGACGGCTCACTTTCGGCGCTGCGCTACAATAACTGGAAGATGCTCTTCTCGGTGCAACGCGCGCATGGTTTCGACGTCTGGCAGGAGCCATATGTCACGCTGCGACTTCCAATGCTGTTCAATCTGCGGATGGATCCCTTCGAGCGCGCCGAGGAGTCAGAGGACTATCCGCGTTGGCGCATCGACAACGCTTGGGCATTTGTGCCGGCGCAGACAATCGTCGGGCAGTTCTTACAGACCTTCCGCGAATTTCCGCCGCGTGCAAAACCCGGCAGCTTCAGGCTCGATCAGGCTCTGCAGAAGATGCAGCAGCCGCCGAACGACTGAGGTTGGGACTTTGTCGCAAGGCTCGTCACGACGCTTG
>WNFD01002519.1_pt1 | contig 18420 bp, 16 predicted proteins | sample 5400491 | NCBI WGS metagenome assembly WNFD01 (sample SAMN13153343, study PRJNA577476) | soil metagenome | isolation source: 120 cm saprolite under Douglas fir tree site 2 hole 2 replicate 2 | place: USA:California | collected 2015-04-18 | reverse complement strand
AAAAAATATTAAAATGCAAACGATTCAACAATCTAGTGAAGAAAACACTTGCAATTCGGCAAAAGATAGTGTATGCTTTCATGCGGTATCCGATCTCGGTCTGGTATACAGTGCTCGTCCAGAACATTTAGTCCCGCGCTGTTAGGGGTGACATACAAACTGGTGACATCTGTTAAGATATGGACCCGGAAGAATACTAACATATCATAAGGAGGTCCCTAGTTGAGTTTCGTTGACAAAACCCTTAGGTGCCGGGAATGCGGTAATGACTTCACGTTCACCTCGGGTGAACAAGAGTTTTACCAGCAAAAAGGCTTGTTGAATCAGCCCAGTCGTTGTCCTACATGTCGCTCAGCGCGTCGTGCATCTGGCGGCTCGGGTAGTCGTTCGGAGCGTGGCCCACGCGAAATGCATACAGTCATTTGCGCCGAGTGTGGAGCCGAGACGCAGGTGCCATTCATACCCAAGAATGACCGCCCCGTCTATTGCAGCACGTGCTATGACAGGATGCGAGTGTCACGTGACGCTTGAGTGATCCCTGTATCGAACAGAGATTACGTCGTTGCTGATTTCCATCGCTCCCAACCATGTGTGTGGGATGACAATGGAACGATCAGAATAGAGAGACAAGGCCAAGGTTTGTTCGAGGCCTTGCTTCTTTTTTTCTTTTGGCAACCCCTTTTTGAATAGACGCGCCCCATACGTTGTTATCATAAATAGGGACTGCATTTACTATCAGCAATGTTGCTGATTCTTCAAGGTGCTGTAACACATTTATCCCTACAATTACTCGTGTATAGTTACGTTGCTTAAACTTATCCGTAACAAACTGTGCGAACGAGTAGTGTACATATTTATTGCATTGTATACGTTTGTGTTCTAAACTATGAGCAGGTGGTTACTATCAGCAGCTTCAAAGGGATTTCAATTGTGGCCATTAATCCGGGCGAAGACGGGTCTATCGCGTTCTCCGAAATGACACTGGAGGACCTGCTGGCGGAGGTACGCCAGTACTTGACTCTGCAAGACGTGGAGACGATTCAACGCGCCTATAACGTGGCGAGCCAGGCGCATATGGGGACACTTCGTCGTTCTGGAGAGCCGTACATTCAACATCCACTGGAGGTCGCGCTCCTGCTCGCCGATATGCGCATCGATGCTGATAGTATAGTGGCTGCCTTACTGCATGATGTTGTCGAGGACACCGATTTTGCATTAGATGAATTGCGTCAACAATTTGGTGACGCGGTAGCGAATATTGTTGATGGTGTCACCAAATTTGACGCCCTGGCGGGCAGGCCCATACCGGTGCCAGAGCAGATGAGCGCGGTAAAGCGGACCTCTCCCTTGGAAACGCCTGAACAGCTTGAACAAAAGCAGCGTGTAGCCCGTGAGTTGAAACGCCGCCAGCGTTCGGAGACGGTACGCAAGATGCTGCTGGCAATGGCCGAGGACCCGCGCGTGGTGGTCCTCAAACTGGCTGACCGCTTGCACAATATGCGTACGCTGAGTGTGATGAATCCGGCGCAGCAGCAAAACAAAGCTCGTGAGACGCGGGAGATCTACGCACCGCTTGCCAGGCGTCTTGGTATGGCTTTAGTACAGGCGGAACTGGAAGACCTGGCTTTCAGTTACCTGGAGCCCGAAAAATACGCCAGCCTTGCGCGTGAAGTGGAAGCAGAGCGCCGCAAGCACGAGCCTGTTATCGAGCAAATCTGCCAGGCCCTGCGCGATGAGATGGAGAAAGCGGGCATACATGCTGAGGTGCATGCCTGGCAGAAACATCTCGCCAGCGTCAATCGCAAGTTGGAGCAGAGTGGAGAAGAACTCAGCCAGATTCATGACCTGGTCTCCTACCGTATACTGGTCGACTCGGTGCAGGATTGCTACCTGGCTTTGGGGCATATCCATGCCTTGTGGCGTCCCAAGGATGGACGCATCAAAGACTTTATCGCTACGCCTAAGATGAATGGCTACCAGTCGCTGCATACGACGGTGTTCTGCCTGGATAATCAACTGGCGGAGATACAGATTCGCACGCAAGAGATGCAGCGTATCGCCGATTACGGTATCGCCAGTTACTGGTACCTGAAGGAGCGCGGATCAGCCCGCCTCTCTTCTCGCGAAATGATTGCGTGGATAGAGCAACTGCGCGAGTGGCAGCGTGAACTGCCGCAGAATGCAGACGAGTTTGTGGAGGCGGTGAAAGGCGATATCTTCCAGGAGCAGATTTTCGTATTTACCCCAAAAGGCGAGGTGAAAGATCTGCCCCGTGGTTCGACGCCCCTCGATATGGCCTATCGCATCCATACCGACATAGGCGATCATTGCATTGGCGCGCGCATCATCACCAATATGGATGACAGCGGGCGACTGGTGACCCGTATTGTGCCGCTAGACTATGAACTGAAAGGCGGCGAGATTGTCGATATTCTCGTGAGTGAGGAGGCCCATCCTACCCGCGAATGGCTCTCCTTCGCTCGTACGACGACCGCGCGCACCAAGATTCGTCGTTACTTAAAGACATATGAGCGAGAGGTGAACCTGCAACTGGGGCGCGAACGTTTGGACCTGGCTTTGAAGGCTATAGGGGCGCCCGGGGTACGAGTGGTGCGCGACGAAGACCTTGCGCGCTTTAACGCGGCCAAAAAGTACAACACGCCAGATGACCTGTTCGTGGCGTTAGGGCGCGAGGATCTGCCGGTAGGAACTGTGCTTGAATATCTTATGCCTCTCATGCAGGTGCGCGGCGACATCAAGCAAGAGGCGGAAGCTGTAAAAAATGGACACCATCACAATGGGAACGGGGAACACGAAGCGCCGCAGCAATTTGTCAAGTTAGCCAATTGTTGCTGTCCTCTTCCAGGAGATGCGATTGTGGGTTTTCTAAGCCCTAATAAGGGCATTATGGTGCATCGCACCGATTGTCGCACGCTGCGCCGCTACCGCGGACAGGGAACAGAACGGCTGGTTGATGTCAACTGGTTGCAGATAGAACCCCAGTATTACCTGGCACCGATCATCATTATTGCCCATGATCGTGCCGGGCTTTTACGTGACGTGGCCGGGGTGGTTGCGGATGCGGGTATCAATATGACGGCGGTAGCATCAACTACTAACGCTTCGTTGCAAAAGGCAGTCATTACTGCTACACTGGAGATCAGGGCCGTAGATCAGATCGAGCCGATCTTTGAACGACTACAGCAAATTAAGAACGTGGTGAGTGTGAGTCGCGATGTCGGTAGGCGACCAGCATAGAGTAGCAGATTACAATTGATAGACCGGAAATACGTATGATAGATATGTCTGTAGATGAGCAAGTAACCTCAAGTGAACATACCAATAAGCAGGCACAACAGTTACTCACCCTCGTGCAATATATGCCTCCTGCTGAAGCTGAACAGGTTGCGCAGGCGCTCCGGCTTGCGCAAGACACCTGCGGGGGCGTGAGGGGCGAACGCCCGGTACCACCATTGGAGCATGCTCTAGCCGTTGCGACCATTTTAGCCGAAATCATGCACATTGACGCGGTGGGCGTGGCTGCCGGCCTGGTTTTTGAGGCCGTTGATTCTGATCTCCTACCGCTTGAACGGCTGGAGACTACTCTTGGGGTTCCCGTGGCACGTGTTGTGGGCAGCATGCTGCGTATGAATATTCTGGAGCGCAAGAAGCGCGTAGGCGCGAGTGTCTCAAGTCATCCCGCCGCGGGCGAAAGCGATAACCGTGAGCAGAAGAAACAGCGCGTGCGAGAGGCTCTGCGGCGCCAGCAGGCTGAAACCGTAAGAAAAATGTTCTTCGCCATGTCGGAAGACCCGCGCGTGGTAATGCTGAAGCTGGCTTACCGGCTGCACGCAATGCGTATGATATCTGCTCACACCTCTTCCATAGATCAACAGGAAATGTTGACGATGGCGCAGGAGACGCGCGAGATTTATGCGCCCCTGGCTGGTCGGTTGGGTATGTCGCTTGTGGAGGGTGAGCTGGAGGACCTGGCATTTGCAACCCTGGAGCCGGAAAAATACGCGTGGGTGCGCAGCCAGGTAGAAGCAGAGAGCAGGCAGTGGCGCTCCTACGTTGACCGCGTCTGTACGATTCTGGGTGAGGAGATGGCAAAGCTCGGCTTGAAAGCCGAGGTATCGGGGCGCGTTAAGCACCTGTACAGCTTTTATAAGAAACTGCAGCGTAATGCAGGCGATGTTGAGCGCCTGGAAGATCTCAAAGCCGCTGTCGATTTCAGCCAGATTCATGACCTGGTTGCTTTCCGCATTATCGTGGAATCGACCCCGGATTGTTACCTCGCGCTGGGTCATGTGCATAGCCTATGGAAACCGAAGGACGGGCGCATCAAAGACTTTATCGCCAATCCTAAGCCCAATGGATACCGGGCGCTGCATACCACTGTCTTCTGCCTGGATGACCGGCTCGTGGAGATTCAGATCCGTACGCGTGCTATGCACGAAATGGCGGAGTATGGCGTGGCTATGCACTGGCATTACAAGGATGTCGGTGACCATGCTTCGGCTTCGGCCAAGGAATTGCTGGCCTGGCTGCGCCAGCTTGCGGACTGGCAGCGGGAGTTGCGTTCCGCCACTGCGAGCGATAGTGAATTTGTCGAGGCCGTGAAGGACGAAATCTTCCAGGAACAGATCTTTGTCTTCACGCCCAAAGGCGAGGTCAAAGACTTACCGGTTGGCTCGACTCCGCTTGATTTTGCCTACCGCATTCACACGAAGGTAGGTGACCGTTGTGCAGGCGCCCGCATCATCACCGAGAGCGGCAGCGGCGATGGCGAGCGGCTTGTGACACGCATGGTGCCGCTGGATTACGAGCTGAAAAGCGGCGAGATCGTGGATATCGTGACCAGCCGTACCGCTCATCCAACACGCGACTGGCTGAATTTTGCTCGAACTGCTGCAGCTCGTAGTAAAATCCGGCGCTACCTCAAAATTTATGAACGCGATATCAATATCCAGATTGGACGAGAGCGCCTTGACCGGGAGCTGAAGGTGCAGGGGCATCGAGGCATCGAGGCGCTTCTTAATGAAGAGGCGCAAAACTGGTTAAAAGAGGAGTATAGCAAGCAGTCGTTTGAAGATATCCTGGCAGCCATCGGTGGGGATGACATTCGCCCGCACGCTGTGGCCGTCAAACTCCTCGATTTCTGGCAACAACGCGAACAACGGGACGGGAAAGAGGCAAAAGAGAGTGATGAACCGCCCGCCCTGACAGCTGTTAGCAAGCAGGTGGCGCCAGCTCGTTTGCAGGTGGCCGGGGTCAGCGGGCTGCTTAGCAGCCTGGCGAATTGCTGCTGCCCGTTACCTGGTGATGAGATTGTCGGTTTCATTAGCCGTGGTAAAGGCGCCATTATTCATCGCGCCGATTGCAAAAATATTGATCGCTATCGTGAGCGTGATCGTGAGCGCCTGGTAAACGTGAGCTGGACGACAATGGGCTACCAGCATTATCTGGCTCCGGTGGTGATTACGGCGCGTGACCGCGCAGGACTCATTCGTGATATTGCCACAGTCGTCTCGGAAATGGGTGTCAATATGACTTCGGTGGGTTCAACCGTCAGCGCGGGCAAAGAAACAGCGATCATCAGCGCCACATTGGAGATCGAAGGGCTTGAGCACATGCAGCGTGTGTTTGCGCGCCTGGAGAAGGTCAAGAATGTGATACACGTTGAGCGTGATCTGGGCAAGAGCAAGAGGAAATAAAATAACCCTGGCACCCGTCTCCTTTCGTCCGGCCTGAGCGTAAGCTAGCTGCGCAGTGCCTTTCGTCTCGGCTGAGCGCGCAGCGCTAGTTGCGCAGCAACGTTGCCGAGACGGGCAAGAACCAGCGTTGGCCGGACGGATAGGTGCCAGAGGATGCCAGGGATAAACGGTCACCCGATGAAAATTTTTACCCGCGTAATCGCTCCAAAACGGGTGGTTGACGTAGTTTAGCCAGCGCCCCGGCCTCGATCTGGCGGACTCGTTCGCGTGTAATACCCAGTTCACGTCCCACCTGTTCGAGTGGATGTGCCTGGCTGTTGCCGAGGCCGAAACGCAATTGCAAGACCAGCCGCTCGCGCGGAGTAAGAACCGCCTCAAGCACGCGCTGCACTTCATCTTTAAGCGTTTGCGTGGTCGCGATATCTTCTGGTGAGGCGGACTCTGTATCGGCAAGCACATCGCCCAATTCCTGCTCCTCGTCCTCACCGACAGGCAATTCCAGGGAGACAGGAGCACCAGGAGCCGCCTGCAACTCGACCATGCGCATGGGGTCCAGACCTGTCGCTTCTGCCAGCTCTTCTTCTGTTGGCTCACGGCCAAGCTCCTGTAAAAGCCGCTGGCGTTCCCGGCGAATGCGGTTCAATGCAGTATTGACGTATACAGGTAATCGAATCGTTCGCCCTTTATCGGCAACCGCCCGGCTGATAGCCTGACGGATCCACCAGGTTGCATGTGTGGAGAAACGATGCCCACGCCGCCAGTCATAGCGCTGTACGGCGCGAATCAGCCCGATGTTGCCCTCCTGAATCAGGTCGAGCAGTGTCAGACCACGCCCTACATAGCGTTTGGCAATGCTTACCACCAGTCGCAAGTTCGCCAGGATGAACTGCTTCATGGCCTCACGGTCGCCCATTTCGATGCGCTGGGCAAGTTCAATTTCCCGCTCGTGTGTAATCATCGGCACACGGCCAATTTCCCGCAGGTAGGTCATCACCGCATCTGATTCGCCCGCATCGGCGGTATTCACCGCGTTCTCATCCGCATCTTCGGAACGGCGCCGGCGCATTGTTACACGCCGTGTATGTGGCACATCCTCAGGCGCCATCCTTGGCAATGCCAGGATTGAGGGGGTCTCAAGACCTGGTGAGTCAGGCAGTTGAGTCAGATCTTCATGGATATCAGGTAGTTCTTCCAACTCAAGAGGGCTGGTGTCCATGTTCGCAATGTCCTCTTCAAACTCTGGTTCATCCTTGCCGGGGCTCTCTGCGTCATCTTCATTATATTCGAGATCTTTTATCAGCAAGCGATCGACGATTTCGTCACATTGTTTCGAGAGATCGATAGTAGTATCCTTTGTGTCATCCAAGGTAAGCATAGGGCCGGTCACTTCACGCTGTACATCAATCATTTTAAGCCCTCCATCAAAAGTAGCATCTTAAGCAGCAAGATAGCATTTTCTTCCGTCGGTTCGGTCCTAGACTCAGGGAAAGTAGTCCTTCGATTTTCGAATGTGACACTGTGTCCGAATACCGAGTGGGAGGAAGTTTATAGACGCACATCAATCTGTCTCTCTACTTATAGAAACACAGACAAAACGGAAAATATTCCTTCGTTACCCTAATTATAACGCAAATGTCTCCTTTCATCAACTGATGACTCTATGGAAGCGCTTCTTGCCTGAAGCGAAACATGTTTGGCGCCTCTACTGAGTATACGTTTCAGAACTATAAAAGTGGCAATTTGCCGGATGAACTGGCAGGTGTGTCTACCACGGGCGCTCCTCCCGGAATACTCTGAACGTCTAGGGATTGACTAACTTCGGCAGAATGTGCTTGCTTTAACTCTCGCATGTATTTTATCAGGAGTCTTACTAATAGAAAGACGGCTAAAAGTCCTAAAATAAAAAGTGAGAGCGGTCCGAGAATATCTCCCATTACTTCCCAGCTCGCTGCAAAGATAAAGCCAAGCAGCAGAGGAATAAGCACACCTAGCACCTTGCCAGAGGCTTCGGCGAGGATAAAGTAACGATAAGGGTAGAGTTCTGAACCCGCAAGCAGATTAATGATTCCTCCCAGTGCTGTGAAGAGGAAACGGCTGAGAAAGATCGCCCAACCTCCACGCTGTCGAAAGTAGTGGCGAGATCGCTCAATAGTTCTCGATGGGATGAAACGATTCCATTTTTTAGACTGTTCCAGCCAGTCTAGCACTTTACTGCCCCAGCGCCGGCCAATCAAATAGCCTACGTTATCGCCACAAACCTGCGCGCTGAAAGCAATTACGAAGAGCAGCACAATATTGAAATCGCCCAGTGCCGCGAACGCTCCTGCTGCAAGCAATACCACGTAGATGGGCAGAGGTGCACCAGCTGCTGCTATGAAAACACAGATCCACAGCGCGAGATAGCCATAGGTTTCGAAGAAAGTGAGTAGACCAGAGAGGAGTGCGCTCATGGTTTTCTCCTCTCTAAAGCGAGCAATGTGTCGATGTACAGGCTGGCAGTTGCATCGTGTGGATGCTGATTGCGATACGTCCTGATAGCATTTTGCACATCGCTAATCAGGCCGTTGACCGGGAGATTGTAACGCCCTGCCAGGGCGTGTAGCGAGGTACGGCTTACCGACTGGGGATCAGTGATATGCAACCTCTCATAGAGATAGCTTTCCGGCACGTGATAGACGCGAGCAATGTAGGGAATGGTCATCCACGGGCGGATGGTACTCACATCGCCGGTCAGGGTGAGAGCATGTTCTTCCTGAAAGCGCTGGATAGCCTGGATGGTCTGCACCGCAAAAAATATAGTGGCGCCCAGGGCCACGCATAAAAATATACCCGTGACGAGCAGTTTTGTGCGTAAACTCAACAGCAATGCTTCTCCTACATGGCGCGGTATCTCTTGACGTTGGTCAGGCTCTGCTCTAGAATAGCAGAATGGATAGATCATCGCAACACTTGCCGCAACACTTACAAGTTACGATTAAACGCGTTGATGCCGGTTTGCCGCTGCCCACCTACGCTACAGAGGGTTCGGTAGGGTTTGATCTGCTCTGCCGCGAGGATACAGAGATCGCACCGCGCACGATAGAGCTTATCCCCGGCAACGTGATTGTACGCATACCGGAGGGGTATATGCTCTTGCTCACGCTGAGGAGCAGCACCCCCCGTCGCAAAGGGCTGCTCATTCCTAATGGCGTTGGCATCATCGATCAGGATTATTGCGGTGAAGGCGATGAACTGATGGTGCAGGTTTTTAATTTCCGCGAGGAAGCGGTGACGGTAAAGCGTGGAGAGCGTATCGCCCAGGGTATTTTTGTTCCTGTGTTACGTGTGTCCTGGAATGAAGTGGATGAGATGGGCAAAGGAAGAGGCGGATTTGGAAGTACAGGTGCCTGATTGATGCCGGACTTTTATAACATTCTCGAAGTTCCACCTACTGCAACATTGGCCGAAATCAAGCGATCGTACAGGCGCCTGGCGCGCTTGCACCATCCTGACCTCAACCAGCAAGCCAGGGACACGCACATCAAGCGTCTCAATGAAGCTTATGAAGTATTGCGTGACCCGGCAAAGCGCTCCGCCTATGATGCGCAACGAGCGGAGGAGAGACAACGCGCGGCCGCCCGTGCAGAATTACGTCGCCAACAAGAGCAGGCCAAACGCGAGCCCGAGATGACATGGGCAGAGGGTATTGTTGGGTTTGTAAAGGAACTAAAAAAGGGCTTGAAAGACGAGTAAGGTTCCTGCTAATTGTTAAAATGGTTGCCAGATGTGCACTCTCTCATCGCTTGCAGAGGCAATATAGTCTCCACTGGGTGACCAGGCTACTGTTCGCACCCACTGAGTGTGGCCGTTGTAGTCGATGATAGACCTTCCCGTGGCTATTTCCCAAACATGCACTATCGTATCATTACCTCCCGAAGCAATATACTCGCTGCCGGGGGACCAGGCCAGGGACTTAACTGCGCTTGTATGGCCTTTGTAGGTGCAAATGCTCTTTCCCGTCGAAGCTTCCCAAACCTGGATGGTCTTATCGTCTCCGCCGGAAGCAATGTAAAGGCCATCGGGAGACCAGGCTGCGGTATAGACTGGCCCCGAGTGGCCCTGGTAGGTGAAGATGTTCTCTCCGCTGAAGGCATCCCAGATTTGCACGCTGGCATCGAAGCTGCCAGAGGCGATACGTTTGCCACCGGGTGACCATGCCACGGCAAAAATCCTATATTGCCGGCTGTAAGTATAGAGATGATTGCCACTAAAAGCCTGCCAGACCTGCACCGTGCTGTCGCCGTAGTCTCCACCGGAGGCGATGTGTGTGCCATCGGGAGACCAGGCTACGCTGCGTACAAAACGCGTGTGACCATGATAGGTGGTAATGGTTCTGCCTGTGAAAGCTTCCCATGCCCGTACGGTGCCGGCAGTGTCGCCAGATGCAATGCGTTTGCCATCGGGAGACCAGGCCAGGGAAAGCAGATAGGATGCATGATCCTGGTAAACAAGGTAATCCTCGCCAGCGCTGGCTTTCCAGACTCGTACGGTCGTGTCGCGCGAGCCGGAGGCAATCCAGGTGCCATCGGGCGACCAGGCAACGGCAAAAACATTATCGCCGTGGCCCTGGTAGGTGATGATGGGAGTGTCGATAGACATCTGCTAGTGTTCTCGCGGTCCTTCGATGAGGAGGTTTATGGCATGCGGTAGTACGGGCAGGATGTACTCGAGGCATTCCTTTACAGCTTTGGGGCTGCCGGGGAGATTGATAATGAGGGTGCGCCCGCGCGTGCCGGCAACGCTGCGTGAAAGCATGCCGAACGGCGTATGTTGCAGGCTGACGGCGCGCATAGCCTCGGCGATACCGGGGGCTTCGCGGTCGATGACTGCTCTGGTGGCCTCTGGCGTGATATCGCGTGGGGCCAGCCCTGTGCCGCCCGTAGTGAGGATGAGGTTGAGCTGTTTCTCGTCGCTCCACTCGCGCAGCGTGCCCTCGATCAATGCGCGTTCGTCGGGAATGATTGCGCCCGCGCTGACGACTGCTTCCGGCAGTTGGGCGGTGACCATCGCCCGGATATTTTCGCCGCTGGTGTCTTCGCGAGCGCCCTTTGCACCGCTGTCGCTAATGGTCAGAACTCCGATCGTAATCATGGCATTTATCCACGTGCTGCTAATTCGCGCATAATGGCTCCGATCTGGCGGCGTGAGCCGAAGAGCCAGACAGTGTACTCGTCGGACAGGTCTTCTACTTCGACCTGGCACTGCATTTCCTGGGCGAGCTTGCGTGCGATGTGCAGCAGTTGCCCACGTTCAGCGTTGTCGCGGCTGCGCGTATTCAGTGCCAGCTTACCCAGGCGTTCTTCCTGGCTTAGTACTGCGTTGAGGAGTTCATGTAGCTGGTCTGAGCCGAAGACGACTTGCAGCGGAGGCGTTTCTGGCACCTGGTCTGTTGCTAAATCCGCCGGTTCGATGCTGCTGCTGACGCCGCCGGTTTCCGGGTTGGAGTGTTGTTCGGCTTCACCGGAGATATTTTCATAAACGCTGCGCAGTTTTTCCAGGACCAGGAGTCGGCCCTCTTCAGGCACATCGTTGTGTGGGTGAACGTAGGCGAGCAAGCTGTGGGCCGGGTCGGAGTAGATGAAAGGCCGCGCAGTAGCTGCCCGCCGCCCGCACGCGGGGCAGGTGGAAACGTTCAGTAGACCGGCCAGCACAGTGTATTGCAACTGTGGGTCTTTCCCTACATTGACATATTCATAAATTGGGCTGGTAAACACCTCTCCGCACGGGCAGGTGAGGGTGTAATTGGTTGAACGAGACATACTATTTTTCTCTAGTGCGAACAGTATAAGCAAGAGATTTCTGAGGATAAGTATATCATATCATCTCATGTTAAATTGAAATACTTGTCAGAGGCCTTTCTATGCCTTTCTGGTTCAAAATCTCTTGATATGTTAGTTGATGTGCATTATAATTAGCAAAGGCAGTTGCTTTTGCTAATGGAGTTGCTCGATGACTGATGATGCTAACATACCAGCACAAGGTATGCCAGGCCGGGATGAACTTACTAAACACCTGTACACCGCACCAGAACTTATGCGATTGACAGGTATGAGCCGTAAGAATGTCTCATATTGGGCAAAAATTGGTCTCGTTGCTCCGACACTGCGTAATCCCAATGCTGACAATGGTAAGCCCGCTCTCTTTTACTCGGGTACGGAAGTCGTTAAGGCACTAATTGTATGCGAACTTCGGAGGCGTGGCTTCTCACTTCGCCAGGTGCAACAAGTAGCACGAAATCTCCAAGAGCGCGGCATTGAATTATACGAATCTGAGGCCTATTTACTTACGGATGGCTATTCGGTTTATTACGCCTTCAATGATGGAGAGGTGGTCGATGTCTTAAAACATCACCATCAGATGCTCCTACTCGTTCCCATTCATGAGCAGGTAGCTAAACTACAGGAGGTGGCTTGACAATGTCAAATTGGGCTCTGCATGCTGATGCGACTCCTGAAAGTAATCGACCTGCGGTTCCTGATGCGCCCATAGATTTCAGTATTCCTTCTATTTAGTCCTTCACGTGCAGATAGAATTCGTGAGCGGGTTGAAAAGCGCCAGGGAGAGGGTGGTATAAAACCATTGAGCTTGAATCCAGAAGGCTTTGCTTTATTAAGGGATCTGCTTAGTGAAGTGAATGGCAGGAATCGACGGTTTGAAGCGCTGTATATGCGCCTTCAAGATGTACTGGGGACTGTTCTTTTGCGTTTAGAGGATGCTTTTGGGGAACAGATTGATCGTGTAATGGCGGTGGGTGATTGGGTGCGTTACGGAATTGACTTACGTGATCTTCCATACGATGACGTAATAATTCAAATAGTGCTCCGTTCTTCTGAAAGGCCGTTTAGGTTATATCAGCAGATAGCTCAAGAAGTATTTGCAGACCTTCAAGATGAGGATATCTTTGTTCAATTTCGTCTGATGACGCTTCCAGAGTGGCAACATGTTGAGTCCTTTGCCCGGTCACAAGGGCACGAGGATGCTTTGGGGATTACGTTGTTGAGCTGATTATGACAGTGATTATTGTTCCACCAGACCCAAAACGCAAATGGTATGGTCTGGCTCTAAGACACCTACGAATGGCCTCTCGGTGTCATGTCCCTACTCTACTCGTTTCTCCCTTTCGGCGTAACCCCCTCTAGGAGTCCTGAATAATTACGGGAAATATGCGATTTGTTGTGATAGATAGCCAGATAAGGTTTCTATTTGAGAATTTAGTATGACAAACGTTATAATAGTAGAGAAGACACAATCTAATTTGGCTGCTTGTTACATGATCTAATAATAGGGTATATAGAACAAAAAATCTATGATGCTCTTGTTTTGTTGACTTTGTGCTATTCATTAAAATATGAATAGCATCAGCACCTTTTAGTTGTAAAGACGTAGAGTAGGCTATTGTCGTCAACTCAGGCGTAATCAAACAAAAGCAGCGCTGATGAACAACATAGTTGGAAACGTAATAGCGACCCTAATTGTTGGAGCAATTTCAGCTATAACAGGCATTCTGCTAGTCCGGGGCAGAAAAATTTACCATGGATCTAAAGGGCGTTTGACGTTGTGGTTAGTTGAAAGGGCTTTTAATGCCAAGAGTACAGATGCTCTACTCAGGCAGAAAATCTTGGAGCGGGTACTTCAGGAATACCCGGAAATCAATTCTACCGGCTCGATAATAGAGCACCCAAATCAAGATGCTTGTGAAGCATATATCAAGGACGCATTTAGTAAAGCGAGGAAAGTGAAGATTTTGACTATCAGAGGGCAACAGTATTTTCTCAGTTCAAGAAGCCTGCTCTATGATATGTGCTTAAGCAAAAAAGACAAGGGTTTTAGTATTGAGGTGCTGGTGCTTTCACCGGAGTCTGGACATATTACGGAGGACTTAGCCGGAGAATTGGGCCATAATTCGACAGAAAGAATCAGAAAAAATATGCGGATTGCCCATGATAATTTGTGCCATATGGCAGAGCAAAACGCTAATTTTCGGGTGAAGTGGTACGACGAAACGCCCAATTTCAAGATACTCATGTTCGACGATATCATGTTTGTCAGTTCTTTTGCGGGTGGGGGCCCGAAAAATGATCGGAATGCTAAGATGTTCCAGGTTGCACGAGACAACAATCCGCTTTTTCTAGGCTTCGAAAGATACTTTGACGACTTAGCGAAACGATCAGTTTCCCTACCATAATGCGCTTTGGGGAGGGCTAGGATGTCTATAGAAACGCTAAGGGAAAATTATCTGACAATTGAGGAATTGATCGAAACTGCGCAAGCATCTTTTCCATCAGGAAACCCGGGCCTCGTCAGGCGTGCCTGTGATTTTGCTCAAGAACACTATAGAGATCTCACACATCCGACAGATAAGTCATATATCCAGTATGCCATCACCGTTGCAAATTATTTGGCGGAAACTGGCTCTGAACCCGCTGTAGTTGCTGCAGCGCTGATCTGCCCTCCACCACCGGTTGAAGGAAAAGTATTTGATATCCTTAGGAAAAATTTCAAGGGCGAGGATGAGCTACTGGAGCTAGTTGAAGAGACGGTTCAAATTAGTCACCTTGAAGACGGAGTATGGCCATCTACACATGCACAAAATGAATCCAGGGAGCGAAAAGAGATTTTGCGCAAGATGGTTCTCCTGGCCGTTGACGAGGCGGAAACCCAAACTAATAGCCAGAATCCGCTTACCGCAGTTCATTTCCAGAAGAAAGAAAGACAGCTAGAGAATCTAATTAGCATGTATCTTGCGGCAGCAACAAATATTCATGCCCTCGTTATCAAGCTTGTCGATCGTCTCTATTTTATTAAATATATTAAAGATTTGTCTCCGGCATGCCAGCAAGCAATGAACTACAAGCTACTCGCAAAAATAACCATGGAAATATATGCTCCCCTAGCCGACCGTTTAGGAATGTGGAAGCTCAAGTCGGGGCTTGAAGATATGTCTTTTCGGTTGCTCGATCCAGGCAAGTACAGGGCGATTGTCGAGCATCTTGCTGCTAAGAAACAGGAACGCGAGAGCTATATTGCACACGTTATACCTGTTCTTAAGAATAAGCTTGGGGAGTATGAAATAGAAGCACAGATCTTTGGCAGAGCAAAACATATCTATAGCATTTACAAGAAGATGGAAGCAATGCAATTGTCTTTTGATGAAATCAATGATCTTCTAGGTATTCGCATTATCGTTGATAAAGAGGAGGATTGTTATAATGTTCAGAGCATCCTCCATGAATATTGGCGACCTCTAACTGAAGCATATGATGGGAAAGCAGGTAGAGACTGGATAGCAAATCCAAAGGATAATCTTTATCAATCCCTCCATACGACCATTCTGATTGAAGATAAAGCGGTGGAGGTTCAAATCCGCACTCGTAAAATGCATGAAATAGCCGAGTATGGTGTGACTGCGCTTCGGGATGCAGTACACTGGCGTTATAAGGAAAGTAAGGCATACGGGAAGGCTAGACCTTTTAGAGAGATTAGCGAGAAATACAGAAGTAAGCAATTAGCTGAACTGCGTAAGATTTTGACTTGTGAGGAGGGAACTGGGGTCTCGAAAGACGGGAGGGAAGCTATTATCTCAATGCTGAAAGGCCTGCTAGAAGACCGAATTTTTCTCATCACCCCTGATGGGCATGTTATTGATCTCCCTGCTCATGCAACACCACTTGACTTTGCTTACCGTATTCACACCGACCTTGGGCATAGATATACAGGGGCAAAAGTTGGTGACCATCTTGTGCGTTTAGATTACGAGTTAAAAAACGGTGATATTGTTGAACTTATAACCTCTCGTGCAAGAAAGGGACCAAGCCCGGAGTGGCTTTCCAAAAGCAAGGATGAGGAGGGTAAAAGTTACTTTATTTATGCTCGCACGCGCCAGGCCAGGAGCAAGATTCGCCATTGGTTGAACAGGCAGAAGCAGAATGAGGAGCAGAAAGCTAAAGCCCATAAATAGGGTCTATCATCTCCTCCTGCTCTTACTCACCGCCTTCGTCGAGAAGGTAAACTTCAGCCCCTGCCGCTCGATAAATTCCTGGAACAAACCGTAGAACTCGGCTCTATCTTGCATCGTTATCACCGACACGGCATCTGCCGCCTCGATAGCGTAAGGGTATCCCTGCCCGGCAATCACCTCGGCGCGTACTACGTCCAGCACCGGCTCCAGAATGCCATCGTCGAGTAGCCAGCGGGGGAATTCCAGGCGGGCAGGTGGGCGCGTGGAGGTGGTTTGCAGGTAGCAGAAGGCCACGCTTTCGCGATAAGGACCGTAGCCCTCCAGGATATCACCGCGAGCGCAGATCATTGCGGGAGTGCGATCTCCCCAGCTCAGGTGACCCTGCCATAGAAGCGCATCGTGAATCTTCTTGGTTTCGCGCAGCACGGGCTGGCGTTCCATAGCGTCGAGGCGGCGCAGCATGGTGATGATATCACGCGCGTAGCTGGTGTCTATGTAGCCGATAAGCGGCACGCGTTGTTGCTCCGATGTTTGCAGCAAAGAGATGGCGGAGGCAATGTAACGCTCGCGGTAAGGGCTGGGCATGGTCAAGGCGAACGAGACGACGAGCGAACCGTCAAAAAAGACCACCGGGCTGTGCGCTGGATCGCCAGCGTGGCGCGCCTGGCCGTATTGTTCCATCTGGTTGCAGAGAGTTTCCACTTCCAGCATATAGCGGCGCAGCGTCACTTGCATCTCCGAATAAGGATAGCTGTCAGGGTCTTTGTTTTCGGTCTTAGATTCCTCCATAATTTCGTCGGGAGAAAGTACTTCCATGCGCACATCTTTGGTATACGGTCGACCCTGCGTATGAGGATTGGCAAACCAACCAACCTGGATCAAGGCTACGGGGATCGAGGCGTCGCGCCAGGGCTGTAACTGGCTGCCATCAACGGCGAGCGTGGTGATGCCCTCGATGCATTCGGCCCATTGACGCGCCTGTTCATGGTTGGCAAATTCACGACCGAAAGAGAAATATGGCCCATGATAGGAGTTCTGTTCAGCGTGAACCAGCCAGCGATCAAACTCGATACTGGGACGGGCGCCTGCTGGCGGCATACCGCTGCCATCCGGTGGAAGCGTGTGCTCTAACTGTGCGCCCGAAGGATAGCGCAGATAAAGTGTTTCGAGCGCGTGCCGGTAAGCATGTAGTTGATCGCTGAACGAACTGTCATAGGTGGTGAATTGACTTCGCTTAAAATTCAGGGCTGCCTGGAGCTTGCCTTTATGTAGCATGGACTTTCACCTGCTCCTCTGTCAACGTTACATCGTCTTCAGTCAGTACGCGTGTCTGGCCATCCATTTTGCGCAGGCGAACCAGGCTGTCAAGGCCCTGCTCGAAGGAGTCATCGTGGCTGATGACAAACAACTGGTCGAAGCCACGCACGCGGCGGATCTGCTCTGCCAGGTTCGTGCGGCGCAATTCATCCATGTTTTGGGTCGGCTCATCAAAGAACGCGATATTGAGCGAGGAGAGCTTTTTGAGTAATGCCAGTCGCACAGCAAGCGCCGCGCTCATCTGTTCTCCGCCGCTCAACTGTGCAAAAGTACGATTGGCTCCCTGGCGATGCAAGATAATCTCATAGTCATTCTGCCAGGAGAGCTGTGCGCTGCGATCGCCCATGATTTCGCCAAAGATGCGGTTCGCCTCAATGGAGATGCCGGTCATCATGGCTTTGAGTACATGGGGAGCGGCCTCTCTGATTAACTTGCGGAACTGCTCGATCATGCGGTGCAATTCTTCAAGCGCCTGCTTTTCCTTTTCTGCCGCCTCCAGCTCGACAAGCAGCGCCTCAGCATGCTGGATCTGTTGTTCAAGCGCATTGATTTCCAGTTGCAATGTGCGCATGGCCTCAGCCAACCTTGCCAGTTCAGCAGTAAGTCGATTGACCTCGTTTTCGATATTGGTAAGCTCTTGCTCGTCGAATGCAGCCTCTGCCTCGCGATATGCTTGTTCGGCGGCGATCAGATCTCGCTCGGCCTGCTCAGCCTTCTGCGCAGCCTGCCGGTATGCTTGCTCACGTTCGGGGAGAAGTTTCGCCGTATCGATGTTCTTCAAATAAGTCGAGTATCCGGCCTCGCACTGCTGGCGGATAGTTTCCTGCTGAGCGACCTGGGTATCAAGCTCAATGTAAATGGCCAGTTGCTGATCGAGCGCGTACAACTGCTGCTCGGCTTCCTGGAGTTTTTGCTGCTCGGCTTGCAATTGTTGCTGAAAGGCCGCTTCTTGCTTAATGATTTGCTGTTGTGTTTTGCTCTGTGCGCGCGGATCATTGAGCGCCCGCAGTTGCTGCTGAACCGCTTGCAGTTGATCGGCGCTTTCGCGCAACTCGTCAGCCTGTTGCAGGCGTTCATCGTAATCGCTCGTGTATTGCTGAACCATTACCTGCACCTGCTGGATCTGCTTGCGCAAGCCCTCCAATTCGCGCACCTGCTGATCTGCCTTTTCACTCTCATCGCGCTGGGATTTGGCCTGGGCGATTTGCTGATCGAGGTGCTTAAGCGTTTCCAGGTCATCCTCTAAATCTGTAACCTCGCGCTCCAGGCGCGTTATATCGAGTGCTATTCCTCGTAAGCGCTCTACCTGGCTGTCACAGCGCTCGATATACTGGCCCAGCTTGCTCAACGCGTCAGCGTATTTTTTGACGTACGACATGCGGTCATCGA
>WNFD01007391.1_pt1 | contig 18428 bp, 18 predicted proteins | sample 5400491 | NCBI WGS metagenome assembly WNFD01 (sample SAMN13153343, study PRJNA577476) | soil metagenome | isolation source: 120 cm saprolite under Douglas fir tree site 2 hole 2 replicate 2 | place: USA:California | collected 2015-04-18 | reverse complement strand
TCGCGCGCGCCGTGACGCAGCGGACGCTCGTCGAGACGCTCGAGACGACGCTCCGGCTCCTTCACCCCTTCATGCCGTTCATCTCGGAGGATCTCTGGCAGCGGCTGCCTCATGAGGGCGATTCGATCATGATCGCCCCATTCCCGAAGGCGGGACGCAAGGGGCGTGACGCGGCGGCGGAGACGGAGATGGCGTCCGTCATCGCGGTGGTGAGCGCGATCCGGACCGTGCGCAGCGAAAGCCGCATCTCCCCGGCCGTCGAGCTGACCGTGACCGTCGCGTGCCCTTCGAAGGATGCCGCAAGGCTTCGCGCCGCCGTGCCGCTGATCGGCGCCCTGTCGCGGGCAAGGGTGACCGTCGAGCCGGGGGCGGCGAGGCCACCCCAGTCCGCCCACGCGGTGACCGGCGACGCCGACGTGTTCGTCCACCTCGAGGGCGTGGTGGACGTGGGGGCCGAGCGCGCCCGGCTCCAGAAGGAGATCGACAAGGCTCGGAAGGAGACGAGCTTTCTCGAGGGCAAGCTCGGGCGTCCGGACTTCGTCGAGCGCGCCCCGGCCGAGGTCGTCGCGCGCGATCGCGAGCGCCTGGCCGAGCAGGGGCAGATCCTGGGAAAGCTCACCGCGAGCCTGGCCGCGCTCAAGTGACGACCGGCGCGGAGGTGCCCATCCTCGGACACACCATCCACCGCCTGGGCGAGGTCGTGTCCACCCAGATCGAGGCGGCGCGCCTGGCGGCGGAGGGCGCCTCGGAGGGCACGGTGGTGACGGCGACGCACCAGAGCGCGGGGCGTGGCAGGCGCGGGCGCCCGTGGCTCGACGCGCCGGGGCAATCTCTCCTCATGTCCATCGTGCTGCGCCCGCCGATTCCGCCGGGCATGGCCCCGCAGCTTTCGCTGGTCGCTGCCGTGGCCGTCGCCGACGCTCTCGCCGATGCTCTCGGTAGTTCAGGGGTGATGGCCGCGATCCGCTGGCCGAATGACGTCATGGTCGGGAAGCGGAAGATCTGCGGCCTGCTGCCCGAGGCTGTGACCACGCGCGGGGGTGCGCTCGAACACATGATCCTCGGGATCGGTCTCAACGTCGACCAGGCCGACTTCCCTGCGCCGATACGGGAGCTCGCGACTTCCATGAGGATCGAAACTGGAGGCGAGCGGGTCGTCGACGAGATGCTGGCCTCAGTGCTGGCCGCGCTCGAAGACCGGTACCGGCGCTTCGTCCAGGCAGGGCTCGGCTCGCTCCTGCCGGCCTGGCTCGAACGCGCGCAGGGGATCGGCGGCCGGGTGACGGCGGCGGACGGGCGCGAGGGTATCGCGGTGGGCCTGGATCTGGACGGGGCGCTCTTGCTCAGGACTGATAGCGGCGAGACGATGCGAGTCGTGGCGGGCGAGGTCACGATGGAGGCGGTCCATGCTGCTGGTCATTGAGGTCGGCAACACCAACACGAAGGTCGGCGTCTTCAGCGGTTCGCGCCTGCTCGCGTCGTGGCGGCTGACGACCCGGCGAGAGCAGACCGCCGACGAATACGGCGTCTTCATCCAGACGCTCCTCGGCACGCGCGGCATCGAGCAGCAGCGCATCACGGGCGTGGCCATCTCCAATGTGGTGCCCACCGTGCAGCAGACACTCGAGGCCATGTCCGATGCCTACTTCGGGGTGCCCCCGTTCAGCGTGGAGCCGGGCAGGAACGACGTGGTCCCGCTCGACGTCGAAGCGCCGGAGGAGGTCGGGTCCGACCGTATCTGCGACATCGTGGGCGGTGTCACGCTCTACGGGACGCCGCTGATCGTCGTCAACTTCGGCACGGCGACCACCTTCGACTGCGTCGACGCGCGCGGCGCGTTCATCGGCGGGGCCATCGCCCCCGGACTCGTCACCGCTTCCGAGGCGCTGATCTCGCGCGCGGCGCGCCTCTACCGCGTGGAGCTGCTGCATCCGAAGGAAGCGATCGGGCGCAACACCGTCACGAATATCCAGTCGGGCGTGATGTACGGCTGGGCGGGGCTGGTGGATGGCCTCGTCGAGCGCCTTCGCGCCGAGATGGGCGGCCCGGTCAAGGTGGTCGCCACGGGCGGCCTCTCCGGTCAAATGCTGGGCGTGGCGCGAACGGTCGATCTCGTCAACCCCGATCTGACCCTCGAGGGCCTCCGGACCATCTGGGAGCGCGCACATCCTCCAACGTCACAAGAAGGCCCGCAGAGCGTTTCGAAGCGGGATTGACACGTCGGGACGGCGTCCGTATACTGCCCCTAAATACGGTAGGGTGAACGCGGCGGCTCTCTATATACGGGGCCTGGGGGGTGGGGTGACCCACTCGGGTCCGGAGAGGACGACAGCGCATGGGCATGTGGGTGGGGCGCGGGCGCAAGGCCCGGGCGGCGTACGGCTTCGACGACATCGCACTGGCTCCGGGAACCATCACGATCAATCCCAACGAAGTGGACATCTCCTGGGACCTCTGTGGCCGCAGCTTCCAGATCCCCATCATCGCCGCGGCCATGGACGGCGTCGTCAGCCCCAAGCTCGCCATCGAGATGGGTCGTCTCGGCGGGCTCGCCGTGCTCAACCTCGAGGGGATCTTCGCGCGCTACGAGAACCCGGACGAGGTCATCGACCGGATCACCTCCGCCAGCCTCGAAGAGGCCACCAAGATCATCCAGGGCATCTACGGCGAGCCCATCAAGGAAGAGCTGATCCACAAGCGCATCTCGGAGATCAAGAAGGGCGGCGGGCCCGTCATGGTCTCGGCCATCCCCCAGCGCGCCGAGCGCTTCGCCAAGATCGCCGAGGAGGCCGGCGCCGATTTCTTCGTGGTCCAGTCCACGGTCACCACCGCTCGCCACGTCGCCAGCGAGTACACGCCGATGGATCTCCGCGAGCTCAAGAAGCATCTCTCGATCCCGCTCATCGTCGGCAACACCGTCACCTACGAGGCCTGCCTCGAGCTGATGCAGTGCGGGGCCGATGCGCTGCTGATCGGGGTGGGGCCGGGCGCCGCGTGTACCAGCCGCGAGGTCCTGGGCCTCGGCGTCCCGCAGGTGACGGCCACCGCCGACTCCGCCGCCGCCCGGGACTTTTACTACAAGGGGACGGGCCGCTACGTGCCCATCATCACCGACGGCGGGATGACCACCGGCGGCGACATTTGCAAGGCGCTCGCCTCGGGCGCCGACGCGGTCATGATCGGCTCCGCCTTCGCCCGCGCCCAGGAGGCGCCGGGGCGCGGCTACCACTGGGGCATGGCGACGCCGCATTCGAACCTGCCGCGCGGGACGCGCATCCGGGTCGGAGTGTCGGGCCCGCTCGAGCAGATCCTCTTCGGGCCCGCCTTCACCGAGGACGGCACGCTCAACCTGGTGGGGGCCATTCGGACCTGCATGGGCTCCGTGGGCGCGATGAACATCAAGGAGCTCCAGCAGACGGAGCTCATCATCGCCCCGTCGATCAAGACCGAAGGCAAGGTGTTCCAGCGCGCCCAAAAACTCGGCACGCCAAGATAGGAGTGCCGATGGCGGCACTCGACAAAATCTGCGTGCTGGACTTCGGCGCGCAGTACGCCCAGTTGATCGCCCGTCGCGTTCGTGAGTTGTCGGTCTACTCCGAGATCGTTCCGTGCACCGAGCCTGTGGAGAATCTCCTAGCCGCCGGTTACAAGGGCATCATCCTCTCCGGCGGTCCGTCCAGCGTCTACGATGCCGGTGCCCCCCTGCCTGACAAGCGGCTCTTCGAGGCCGGGATCCCCGTGCTCGGCATCTGCTACGGCATGCAGGCCATGGGCTACCTCCTGGGTGGCGAAGTCGTGCCCGCCGAGCGCCGAGAGTATGGGCCAGCGGATTTCCTGATGACCGGCGCGGGAGGCTTGCTGGACGGGATGCGTCCCGACAAGGAGGAGGGCCGCATCCGGGTGTGGATGAGCCACGGAGACACGGTGATGAAGCCGCCCCAGGGTTTCGGCAGCCTCGGTTCCACGGACAACTGCCCGGTGGCCGCCATGGCCGACCCCGAGCGCCGCCTCTACGGCGTCCAGTTCCACCCCGAAGTGGCGCATACGGCCCAGGGCAAGACGGTGCTCCGGAATTTCCTTGCGGCCTGCGACGCCAAGGGCGACTGGTCCATGGCTTCCTTCATCGACACCGAGGTGGCGGCGATCCGGAAGGCCGTGGGCCGGGACCGCGTCCTCTGCGCGCTTTCAGGCGGGGTCGATTCCTCGGTGGTCGCAGTTCTCCTCCACAAAGCCATCGGCGAACAGCTCACATGCCTCTTTGTGGACAACGGCCTCTTGAGACAGGGCGAGGTCGAGGCGGTCGTGTCCACCTTCCGGGATGCCTTCAAGATTAACCTCATTCATGTGGACGCAAGTAAGCGGTTTCTTGATCGTTTGCATGGTGTTGTAGATCCGGAAGCCAAGCGCAAGCGCATCGGCAGCGAGTTCATCGCCGTCTTCGAGGAGGAGGCGGGGAAGCTCGGCGAAATTCCCTGGCTCGCGCAGGGCACCCTCTACCCGGACGTCATCGAGTCGGTGTCCTTCAAGGGACCCTCAGCCACCATCAAGACCCACCACAACGTGGGCGGACTGCCTGCCGACATGACGTTCAAGCTCATCGAGCCGCTCCGCGAGCTCTTCAAGGACGAGGTTCGCGAAGTGGGCGGCCTGCTCGGGCTGCCGGCGGCGATCATCTGGCGACAGCCCTTCCCGGGGCCGGGGCTCGCCATACGCGTGCTGGGCGAAGTGACCGAAGAGCGGCTGGCCGTGCTCCGCGAGGCCGACGCGATCGTGCAGGACGAAGTCCGGCGCGCGGGGCTCGAGCGGGAGGTCTGGCAGGCTTTTGCCGTTCTCCTGCCGGTGCGGACGGTCGGGGTCATGGGCGACTTCCGCACCTACGCCGAGGTCATCGCGCTCCGGGCGGTGACCAGCCAGGACGCCATGACGGCGGATTGGGCGCGTCTGCCCTACGACCTCCTCGGGCGCATCTCTTCGAGGATCATCAACGAGGTCAAGGGCGTCAACCGCGTCGTGTACGACATCTCCTCCAAGCCTCCCAGCACCATCGAATGGGAGTAGGAGACCCCGCAAAGGCCGGCGCCCCACGCGCCGACTTCGTTCACCTCCACGTGCATTCGGAGTACAGCCTTCTCGACGGCGCAGCCCAGCTCGAGAAGATCGAGCGCGTGGAAGGGCAGGGGAAGAAGGAAAAGGACGTCGGGCTCATCGCCCGGGCGGCCGAGCTCGGCTTCCCGGCCCTCGCGCTAACCGATCACGGCAACCTCTTCGGCGCCATCGATTTCTACGCCTCATGCAAGGCGGCCGGCGTCAAGCCCATCGTCGGATGCGAGCTCTACGTGGCGCCGGGCAGCCGCTTCGAGCGCTCGGGGCAGGACGGCGGCTACGAGGGCGCGAGTCACGCGACGGTCCTGGTCCGGAACGAGGCGGGTTACCGCAATCTGATCAGGCTCGTCTCCAAGGCCTACCTCGAGGGCTTCTACTACAAGCCGCGCGTGGACCGCGAGCTACTGGCCCAGCACGCCGACGGCCTTCTCGTCCTCTCCGGATGCCTCAACTCCGAGGTCAGCCGCCTGCTCTCGGCAGGGGATGACACCAAGGCGCGCGAGACGGCGGGCTGGTACCAGGAAGTCTTCGGCAAGGACGCGTATTTCATGGAGGTCCAGTCCCACGGCATAGACGAGCAGTCGCGGGTGACCGAGGGCACGGTCAAGATCGCCAGGCAGCTGGGCGCGCCGCTCTGCGGCACCAACGACTCGCACTACGTGGACGCGGGGCACGCGAAGGCCCACGAGGCCCTCCTGTGCATCCAGACCAGCTCGAGCATGGGCGACCCGAACCGGTGGCGCTTCTCGACCGAGGAGTTCTACCTCAAATCGGCCGACGAGATGCGAGCGGTCTTCAAGGACCTGCCGGAGGCCTACCGCAACACCCTCGCCGTGGCGGAGCGCTGCGAGCTCGAGCTCACCTTCGGGCAGTTCCACCTCCCGAAGTACGACGTGCCCCGCGGCTACACCCTCGACTCCTACCTCGAGCACCTGGCCTTCGAAGGCCTCAAGCGGCGCTACGGCGGATCACCGGCCGACGCCGTGGTGGAGCGTCTCCGCTACGAGCTCTCGGTCGTGATCAAGATGGGCTTCTCGGGCTACTTCCTCGTGGTGTGGGATTTCATCGCCTTCGCGCGGCGCCAGGGCATCGCGGTCGGCCCCGGGCGCGGATCGTCCGCGGGGTCGCTGGTCGCCTACTGCCTCGGCATCACCAACGTCGACCCGGTGGGCTACGGGCTCCTCTTCGAGCGCTTCCTCAACCCCGAGCGCGTGTCGATGCCCGACATGGACATCGACTTCGCCGACGACCGCCGCGACGAGGTGATCCGCTACGTCGCGGATCGCTACGGCGCGGACCGCGTCGCCCACATCATCACCTTCGGCACGATGGGGGCCAAGGCGGTGATCCGCGATGTCGCGCGGGTGATGGGCTTCTCGTTCGGGGAAGCCGATCGCATCGCCAAGCTGGTGCCGGCCTTTCCCCTCAACATCACCCTCGACGAGGCGCTCGAGAAGACGCCGGCGCTGGCGGAGCAGGTGAAGCGCGACCCGAGGGTTGGAGAGCTCTGGGGGGTGGCGCGGACCCTCGAGGGGTGCACCCGCCACGCCTCGGTCCACGCCTCGGCCGTGGTCATCTCGGACGAGCCGCTCATGGAGCGGGTACCGCTCTACAAGGACCCCAAGCGTCCCGAGCTGATCACCGGCTTCGCCATGGGCCCCATCGAGAAGCTCGGCCTGCTCAAGATGGACTTCCTCGGCCTGCGCACGCTGACGGTGATCGCCGACGCGGTCCGTCTGGTCGAGGAATCGAAAGGCATCCAGCTCGACCCCGAGGCGCTGCCGCTCGACGACGCGCGAACGTACCAGATGCTGTCGGAGGCCAAGACCTTCGGGGTCTTCCAGCTGGAGTCGGCGGGCATGCGGGACGCCCTCAAGAGCCTCAGGCCCACGCGCATCCTTGACATCATCGCGATGGTGTCGCTCTACCGGCCCGGGCCGATGGAGCTCATACCGGAATTCATCGACCGCAAGCACGGGCGCAAGCCGATCACGTACGAGCACCCGGCCATGGAGAAGCACCTCCAGGAAACGTACGGGATCATGGTGTATCAGGAGCAGGTCATGGGGCTGGCGGCCGAGCTCGCGGGCTTCACCCTCGGCGAGGCCGATACGCTCCGGAAGGCCATGGGCAAGAAGGACCGCGAGCTCATGGCCGCGCAGAAGGCGAAATTCCTCGTCGGATGCCGCGCCAATCAGATGCCCGGGCAGATGGCCGCCCAGATGGACGGTCGCAAGGCCGAGCGGATCTGGGACCTCATCGAAAAGTTCGCCGGCTATGGCTTCAACAAGTCGCACGGCGCCTGCTACGGGCTCGTCGCCTACCAGACCGCCTACCTCAAGGCCAATCATCCCGTCGAGTTCATGGCCGCTTTGCTCACGTCCGAAATGGAGAAGACGGACAAGATCGTCCAGTACATCGAACGAGCAGAGACAAGGTCGGACGCTTTTCGACCCTCGGCGACTTTTGTGCCCGCGTCGACCTCAGGCTCGTCAACCGGCGGGTCGTGGAGAGCCTCGTCAAGGCCGGCGCCTTCGACTCGCTCGGCGGCACGCGGTCGGGGCTCCTCTCCGGTCTCGACCAGGCCATGGAGGCCGGCCAGCGCAGCCAGCGCGATCGCGACGAGGGGCAAGGGTCGCTCTTCGATGGATTACCGAGCACGAAGGCGGCGGATGTAGCGGCGCTTCCAGCGGCGGCGCACGTGCCCGAATGGCCGAGGGAGGAGCTGCTGGCCGCCGAGAAGGAGGTGCTGGGCTTTTACCTGTCCGGCCATCCGCTCGACGAGTTCCGCGAGCTCGCGGCGCGGCTCAAGACCGTCTCGGCCTCCGAGTTGGCGGCGCGGCCAACGGCGTCGCGGGTCCTCCTGCTCGGTCTGGTAGGTGCGCTGACCGAGAATGCGACCAAGAGTGGCAATCGCATGGCTTTCGCAACCCTGGAGCTGGTGGACGGATCGGTGCCGTTGACGGTTTTCCCCGAGCCCTACCGGGCCTGTTCGGTGGCGTTGAGACATCCGGGCCCGGTGCTGGTGCGCGGCAGGATCGACGACAGCGACAAGGGGCGGGTGGTATTGGCGGAGGAGGTCAAGCCGCTCGACGAGGCCACGATCGCCGGCGTCCGGGGGTCCGGAAACGGCGGGACGACAGTCGTGAATCGGTCAGAGGCGGGGCGCCAGGAATCGGGGCCGGGGATGTTCGGTGGCGGTCGGGACGAGAACGGAGCGCACACCTGCAGGATTCGCGTGCGCCCGGACCTCGCCGGTTCCCCGCCCGTTTCCGATGACACGCTCGCCTCGGTCCGGAGTATCTGCGAGGCGCACCCCGGTCCCACGCCCGTGTTCGTGCACGTGCTGCTGGCCGACCAGGAAGTCGTGGTGCGCGCGAAGGGGCTGTCGGTCGCGGCTGATCCTGCGCTGGTGGCGAAAGTCGAGAGCCTGCTCGGGCCGGGCAGTATACTCGTCGAGTATGCGGGACGAGCTTGACTTCGAGCGGCCGCTCCTGGAGCTCGAGAACCGGATTGCCGAGCTTCGCGCCTCGGACGGGGCGCAGGCGGCGCGCGACGAGATCGGCCGCCTCGAGGAGCGCCTGAAGCGCCTGCAGCACAAGGTCTACAGCAGCCTGACCCCGTGGCAGCGGGCCCAGCTCGCCCGGCATCCGAAGCGGCCGCATACCCTCGACCTGTTCCGGCTGCTCCTCGAAGATTTCATCGAGCTGCACGGCGACCGCGTCTTCGGCGACGACAAGGCGATCGTGGGCGGCTTGGCGCGCTTCGAGGGTGAGGCGGTCGTGGTCATCGGCCACCAGAAGGGACGCGACACCCGGGAGAACATCGCGCGGAACTTCGGCATGCCGCACCCGGAAGGATACCGCAAGGCTCTGCGGCTCATGGAGATGGCGGCCAAGTTCAGCAAGCCTCTCATCACCTTCATCGACACGCCGGGCGCGTACCCGGGGCTCGGCGCCGAAGAACGCGGTCAGGCCGAGGCCATCGCGCGCAATCTCAGAGAGATGGCCGGGCTCGCCATCCCCATCGTGTGCGTGGTGACGGGCGAGGGGGGAAGCGGCGGTGCCCTCGCCATCGGCGTCGCGAATCGCGTCCTGATGCTCGAGCACGCGATCTACTCCGTCATTTCCCCCGAGGGCTGCGCGGCCATTCTCTGGGGCGAGGCCGCGAAGGCGTCCGAGGCCGCGGAGCTGATGCGCATTACGGCGCCGGACCTGCTGAAGCTCGGCGTCATCGACGGCATCGTGCCCGAGCCGATCGGCGGCGCCCATCGGAACTGGGAAGAGACGGCCGAGAATCTCCGTGGCCCGCTCCGGGACGCCCTCTGGGAGCTCCGCTCGCGCACCACGGAGGAGCTGGTCGGCGAGCGCTACGAGAAGTTTCGCAAGATCGGCGTATTCGAAGAGAGCGCCTGACGGCGCCCGCCGTTTGACACGCCCAGGGGCCGATGCTAACGTAACTACCGATCTTTTATGCCAAAACTCCACCTGATCACCTACGGCTGCCAGATGAACGAGTACGACTCCGAGCGCGTGGCGGGTCTGCTCAAGCGCGAGCACTACGAGCTCACCGAGGTGGCCGAGGAGGCCGACCTCGTCCTGCTCAACACGTGCGCGATTCGCGAGAAGGCGGAGGACAAGGTCTTCTCTCGCCTGGGGCAGCTGGGTGTGCTGAAGCGGCAGCGGCCCGATCTCCTGATCGGCGTGATGGGCTGCATGGCGCAGCTCTGGCAGGGGAAGATCCTGGACCGCGCGCCCCACGTCGATCTCGTGTTCGGCTCCGCGGTGGTGTCGCGGGTCGGCGAGCTGGTCGAGAGGGCGCGCACGACGGGCGCCACCATCCTGGAGACCGGCGAGGCGCCGCTCGTCAAGATCACCGCCAAGCCAGACCGCCCGGGGCAGCTCAAGGCGTTCGTCACCGTGATGGAGGGGTGCGAAAAATTCTGCACCTTCTGCGTGGTGCCGATGACGCGGGGGCGCGAGCGCAGCCATTCGCCGGACGCCGTCGTGGCCGAGGTGCGCGAGCTGGCGGCGAGCGGGGTGCGCGAGGTGACGCTGCTCGGGCAGACCGTCAACGCCTACGGCCGGGATCTCACGCCGGCGACCGACCTGGCGGCGCTGCTCGAGCGGATCGACGGGGTCGAGGGCATCGAGCGCATCCGCTTCACCACCTCGAACCCCTACAACCTGACCGGTCGGCTCATCCGAGCGATCCGCGACGTGCCCAAGGTGGTCGAGTACCTGCACCTGCCGCTCCAGTCGGGCTCCGATCGCGTGCTGGCGCGCATGAACCGCGGCTACACCGTCGCGCGCTATCTCGAGCTCATCGCCGAGCTCACGGAAACGGTGCCCGGGATCGCCCTCTCGACCGACCTCATTGTGGGGTTTCCGGGCGAGACCCACGAGGATTTCGAGCTGACGGTCGAGGTGGTCGAGCGCGTGCGGTACGACAACGTCTTCGCCTTCCGCTACTCGCGGCGCCCCGGCACCCCCGCTGCCGACATGGGTGAGCAGGTGCCGGACGAGGTCAAGGCGAGGCGGAACGCGCGCATCCTCGAGGTCGCCGGGCGCGTCGGCGCCGAGCGCAGCCGGGCCCTGGAGGGCCGCATCCTGCCCATCCTGGTGGACGGGCGCTCGCGCAAGGACCCCGGCGAGATGACGGGCCGCACCCGCTGCAACCGCGTGGTGAACTTCGACGCGCACGGCCGCGATCTGCTGGGCCTCGTGGTGCCCGTGCTGGTCACGCGGGCGCTGCCGCACAGTCTCCGTGGCGAGCTGGCCGGCGCCGGGGCCGCGGCGCGCGTGCTCGCGGCAACGGTCTAGGGGAGGGGACGCCCATGTGGCTCGAGATGAAGGTCAAGGGATTGGCGCTGGACCCTCTCTCCAACATGCCGATCATCATCCTGCGCGACGAGGAGGAGAAGCGCTCGCTGCCCATCTGGGTCGGGCTCTTCGAGGCCAACGCCATCGCGCTCGAGCTCGAGAAGATCTCGACGGCGAGACCCATGACCCACGACCTGATCAAGAACATCCTCGAGGCCCTCGACGCCCGCGTGATCAAGATCGAGGTCAACGACCTCAGGGAGAACACGTTCTTCGCGGTGATCCACCTCCAGCTGGGATCGGCCGAGATCACGGTGGACTCGCGTCCGTCGGACGCCATCGCGCTCGCGCTCCGGGTGGCGGCGCCGATTTTCGTCGACGAGGAGGTCGTGGCCAAGGCGAAGAACGTCGAGGTCGCCAAGGAGCAGGAGCTGGGCGGCAGCAAGACCGACGATCAGGCGAAGATCAAGGAGTGGCTGGATTCCATCAAGCCTGGAGACTTCGGCAAGATCGAGCGCGGCCGAGACCCCAACGCCCCGGAAGAATAGCGGATGCGCGTTGGCCTCTTCACCAACAACTACGTGCCGTTCCGCGGGGGTGTCACCACAGCGGTAGAAACGCTGAGGCACGGCCTCGAGGCGCAGGGCCATCGCGCCTGGGTCTTCGCGCCTGCATGGAGCGGGCCCCACGTCGACCCCGCGTGTGTCTTCCGCTATCCCTCGGTGCCCGCGCCGACCTACCCTGGCTTCGCGGTGCCGCTGCCCTTCTCGAGGCGCTGGAGCCGCGCGGCCCTGGATCTCGATCTCGACATCTTCCATGCCCAGCACCCGTTCCTCCTCGGCGTAACGGCGCGGCGGCTGGCCCGCGCGCAGAAGCGCCCTCTCGTCTTCACCTACCACACGCGCTACGAGAAGTACGCCCACTACGTGCCGCTCCCGGAGCGCCTGGTTGCCTCGATCGCGGTTCGGCTCGCCTGCCGCTTCGCGGGCGCCGCGGATCTCGTGGTCGCCCCCTCGGCGCACATCGCCGAGAGCCTATCCGGCCAGGGTGTGAAGGCGAAGATCGCGGTCGTGCCCACCGGCGTCCCCCTCGATCTCTTCCGTCCGGGCGATCGCGGGGCGGCGAGGCGGCGTCTCGGCCTCGTGGAGGACGCGCCGCTCTGTCTCTACGTGGGCCGCCTCGATCGCGAAAAGAACGTGGAGCGGGTCATCGAGGCCTTCGGCTCCGTCGCCCTCGCCGTGTCGGGCGCGCGGCTTCTCCTCGTCGGACAGGGCAGCCACGAGGTGGCTCTCCGCCGCTTCGCCGCGGCAAGTGCCGCGCGCTCCGCCATACGCTTCGCGGGCTCGGTGGCGCGGGAAGAGCTGCCCCCTTACTACCAGGCGGCCGATCTGTTCCTCTTTTCGTCAGAGACCGAGACCCAGGGACTCGTGCTGGCCGAGGCGCACGCCTGCGGACTGCCGGCCGTCGCCGTCCGCGCCTCGGGCGTCGACGAGGTCGTCAGGGACGGGGAGACCGGGCTCCTGACCAAAGCCGATGTCGAGGAGCTGGCCGACGCGGCCATCGGACTCCTGCTCGACGCGCCCCGGCGGAGCGCCATGGCGCTCGCCGCGCGCGCGCTCGCGGAAAGCGAGTTTTGCGCCACCCGCCAGGTCGAGGTCATGGCGGGGCACTACCGGCACCTCGTGGGCGGGTCCACGTGAGCCCGGCGGCTGTCGCCGGGCGTTGTCTCATGGGCTCATTCCTGCCCGCCTGGGAGCCCGCATCCGGGGATGCGGGGCGGCGAGGCTTCATGGCGCGCGACCCCCGGGTGCGGACGCTGTTGCGCGTGCTGGTCTCGTATCCCGAGGTGCGCTACGTCCTCCCCGACCGCGTGGGGCTCGAGGCCGGGGCCGACGCGCGGGTCATCGAGACCTTGCTGCGTTTCCTGGGGCGCCAGGAGTGGCTCCTCACGAGCGTGACGGCGTCATCGGGATGACACGCGGGGGGATGACACGCGGGCGGATGAGACGCTACCCGTGATCTGGAACCCCGGCGTCGAGCGGGCGCCGCGAGCGGAGCTGCGAGCCCTTCAGCTCGAGCGCCTCCGGGCCGCCGTGGCATGGGCCTGCGAGCGCGTGGTCTTCTACCGGAGCGCCTTCGCGGAAGCCGGCCTCGAGCCCGGGGCGATCAAGAGCCTCGACGACCTCGAGCGGCTGCCCTTCACCCGGAAGGCGCACCTTCGGGATCACTATCCCTGGGGTCTCTTCGCCGTGCCGCAGCGCGAGCTGGCGCGCATTCACGCGTCGTCGGGCTCGAGGGGCAAGCCGACCGTTGTCGGCTATACGAGAGACGACCTCGGTATCTGGCGGGAAGTCATGGCGCGCTCGCTGGCGGGGGCCGGGGCAGAGCCCGGCCAGCTCATCCAGATCGCCTACGGCTACGGGCTCTTCACGGGAGGCCTGGGCTTCCACGACGGCGCCGAGCACATGGGGCTGACCGTGGTGCCCGTCTCGTCGGGGAATACGCTCCGGCAAATCCTGCTCCTCCAGGACTTCAGGCCCCAGGGCCTGGCCTGCACGCCGTCGTTCGCGCTGTACATCGGCGAGACGATGCGCGAGCAGGGCATCGACCCGCGGAGCGTCGGCCTGCGCTACGGGATGTTCGGCGCCGAGCCCTGGACCGAGGCGATGCGGCGCCAGCTCGAGGAGCTGTGGGGCATCGTCGCGGTCGACTTCTACGGGCTCAGCGAGATCATCGGGCCCGGCGTTGCCAGCGAATGCGCCGAGGGGCGGGACGGTCTCCACGTCAACGAGGACCACTTCCTGCCGGAGGTGGTGGACCCGGACACGGGCGAGCCGCTGCCCGCGGGCACGGAAGGTGAGCTCGTGCTGAGCGCGCTGACCAAGCGGGCGCTGCCCATGCTCCGCTACCGGACCGGCGACGTGACGAGCCTCGACCTCGAGCCGTGCCGCTGCGGCAGGACCACGGCACGCATGGCGCGCATCAAGGGCCGCACCGACGACATGCTGGTGATCAAGGGAGTCAACCTCTACCCCTCGCAGCTCGAAGCGGCGCTCTTGACCTTGCCGGACCTGGCACCGCACTATCAACTCATGGTCGACCGCAGCCACGGCTTCCCCGCCATCGAGGTCCACGTCGAGCCCTCCGAGGCGCGCGTGCGCGAGTGGGGCGGTTTCGACTCGGCCCGGCCGGAGGTGATCGCGCTGTCGATGCGTGTACGGGAGCTGCTTCGCGCCCATCTCGGCCTCAACCCCGAAGTCGCCATCGTGCCGCCCAAGACCATTCCCCGCAGCGAGGGCAAGGCGGTGCGTGTTGTGGAAAGGAGCTCTCCGTGAGCCAGCGCGTGACCGAAGCGGAGCTCCTCGCACGGATCGAGCGCGGCGAGCGCGTCGAATCGGCGGAGGAGATGACGGAGGAGTACCGGCAGAGCCTCATACACCTCATGACCATGCAGGCCGACTCCGAGCTGTCCGGCGGCTACGGCTACGTGCCGTGGATCATGAAGGCGCCCGGGGTCGAGGAGAAGCACGTGGTCGCCCAGATCGTCAAGGACGAGCACCGGCACGCGACCGTCATGTACGGGCTCCTCGCAGATCTCGGCGTCGACGTGGACGCGCACGTGCGGGCCCACGACGAGGCCCTCGCCATGCGCATCGACGCCTCGGCGGACATCGGCACGAGCCGCGTCGGCGCCGACCAGCGCGTGAACATCTTCTACTACCCGATCGACACCTGGGCCGACTTCATCTTCTTCAACTTCTGCATGGACCGCGGGGCGGGGCACCAGCTCGAAGACGTGCGGCACTGCTCCTACGGCCCGTGGGCGCGGGCCATCGAGGGCATCTTCAAGGAGGAGAAGTTTCACATCCGCCACGGCGAGTTCTGGGTCACGAAGCTGGCCGGGGATCCCGCCACGCGGGACGAGGCGCAGGCGACGCTCAACAAGTGGTACATCCGCACCATGAACATCTTTGGCCGGCCCGGCTCGCCCAAGAACGCGCTCTACCGGAAGTACCGGCTCAAGGTCCGGGACAACGACGAGGTGCGGCAGACCTTCGCCGCCGAGGTCACCGAGAAGGCGCGGGCCGTGGGCCTGACGGTGCCGGAGTGGATACCCGTCTGGGACCGGCTGCCCGAAGAGGCCCAGATCCCGGGGTAGGGACCCCGCCCCATGTCCTGGTCACGCTCCCGCATCCCTGCCGCCCTCTTCGCGATCGCTCTCCTGGAAAGCGCGATCCCGGCGGCCTCCCAGACCGGACGCCAGGTCAAGGTCGTCCTCGAGTTCCAGCAGAAGGGTCTCGACAGCCGCCAGGGCGTCCAGGGACAGGGTGGGCTGATAGTCCAGGACGGCAAGGCCCGGGGCCGCGGCGGCATCGCCGCGCAGGACACGACGACGCGCACCACACGCAGTGACGGCGTCTTCACGATCGTCCAGGACGGCGGGACGTCGAGCATGATGGTCGCGAGCGAGGTGCCCTACACCGTGCTGTCGTGGTTCCGCGACTACGCGACCGGGCAGGGGTACGCCGCCCAGGCGACCGCCTGGCAGCGCGTGGGCACTACGCTGGTCGTGAGGCCGACCATCCTCCCCGACGGGCAGATCCGCGTCCGCCTCACACCGCAGGTGAGCTATTTCTCCCCGCAGGGCGACGGCAGCATCGAGTTCAACGAGGCCGCGACGGAGGTCATCGTGCCCAACGGCCGCGCGATGCGGATAGGCGGCTCCACCCGCGGGATCAACCAGGTCACGCGTCAGATCCTGGGCTACCGCGAGCAGCAGTCCTCAAGCGAGTCAAGCTTCATCCTCACCGCGACGATCCAGCAGTAGCCCTTGCCCAGCCGGTCGGGGATAGGCCTCGAGTGGTGGTTGACATAATACTTCTTATCAGACTCTGGATTGGAGACACAGCATCGGCGCGGCGCCACGAGGGATGCAGTTCCGGGGTCAGGGTTTGGCGGCGGGCTGAAGGCTCGCCACCCTGGAGCGAAGCTCCTCGGCGCGGCGGCTGTCCGGCAGCTCTTTGAGCAGGCGCTGATAGGTCTCGACGGCCGCCGCCCGCTTGCCTCCGAGCTCCTGGACGCGGGCCTTGTCGACCATGGCCTCTTCGTAGAGGAAATCCTGAGGCTTTACTCCGCTAATGACCGACTGATAGGCGTTTTCGGCTGCGTCATAGATCTTCTCAGACTCCCAGCAGTAGCCGATATCGAGCGCCGCCAGCGATGCCAGACTTCTGGAGCCGGCCTTGGCGCGGGCCAACTCGTAGCTTGCCCGCGCCTGTGAGTATTGAGTGGCGGCGAAGCGCAGGCTCCCGAGGAGATAGGCGGCCTGGGCCACCGAGGACAGACGCGGATAGTCAGCGAGAACGGCCTGGAGGGCCTTGTCGGCGCGCTCGCGGGAATCGGCGGGGGCGTCGGGAGCCTGCGCCTGACCCACGAGGGCCCGCGCCTGGGCGAAGGCGAGACCACCCTGGGCTTCGTAGCGGGTTTTCCATGCCGCCCAGCCCGCCCAACCCAGGCCTGCAACGATGACGACTGCCAGGCCGAAGATGACCCAGCGAGTCCACCGCTGTGCCCGGAGCCAGTCGAGAAAGCTCACCGGCGGTGCTCGCCCTCGTCCGCGCCCTGGTCGCTGACGCGCACGGGCTCGGCGCGCTCGAGCCAGATCTCGCCCTTGACGGACGATCCCTCGGCGGCGGAAAAGCTGCCGGCTTTGAGGGTGCCGGTCAGGACGCCCGTGGGAAGGATGTCGAGGTGCGTGGTGGCGGAGAGGTTGCCGCGCACCTTGCCCGCTATGAGAATGGAGGCCGCGTTGATATTGGCGTCGACCTGGGCGGCTTCGTCCACCACCACGCGGCCAGAGACGTCGATCTCGCCCTCGAAGCGCCCGAAGATGTGGAAATCCCCTTCGCCCGAGATCTCGCCTCGAAGCGCCAGTCCGCTGCCGAGGACCGCACGGCCGGGATCGGCGGGAGCGCCGATCGATGCGCCACCGGGGGCTCGTGGCGCGGCCTCTTCGGACGAGCCCGAAAAACCCAGGAAGCGCCACACTCCGCCCATGCCGCCCGCACGCCCGGAAGGAGCCACGCAGTTAGTCTAAGTCCGGCGACGGCTCATCTCAAGGACTTCTGCGTTTCGCCGGGCGCCCCCCGCCCGTTTTTCGCTCGTGGCGGCGCAGCTCCGCATGGCGGAAGCACGAGGTCAGATGGTCGTTGACGACGCCGGCCGCCTGCATGAGCGCGTAGCAGATCGTGGGGCCCACGAAGGTGAAGCCCCGGCGCCGCAGCTCCCGGCTGAGCTCGCGCGAGAGAGCCGTCTCCGCCGGGATCTGGCGCGGCGCGCGCCGCCGGTTCTGAATGGGATTCCCGTCGACCACGCTCCAGAGATACCTCGCGAAGCTTCCGTGCTCACGCTGGATGGCGAGGAAAGCGCGGGCGTTCCCGACGGCGCTTTCGATCTTGCCGCGGTGGCGGATAATTCCCGGATCGCGGAGAAGACGCGTGACGGCGGCGGGCGTGAAGCGCGCGACCCGCTCCGGATCGAATCGGGCGAAGGCCCGGCGGTACCCGCTCCGCCTGCTGAGCACGGTGGACCAGCTCAGCCCCGCCTGCGCTCCTTCGAGGATGAGGAGCTCGAAGAGGCGCCGGTCGCGTCGGAGCGGAACGCCCCACTCGCGGTCGTGATAGGCGATCATCTCGGGCTCGCCGCGGGCCCAGGGGCAGCGGCGTCGCATCGGACTCAACGGCAGTCGGTGTAGGTGGAGAGGCCGATGTGATACGTGTAGCAGCGTAGGGGAGGTGCGGGCGGAGTCGGTATGGCCCTCTTCGCTCGGGGCCCGCCCAGTCCCGGCTGGGCCACCGGCGCGCATTCGGTATGCGTGTCCGAGCCGACGTTGTAGTCGTGACAGGCGATCGCCGCGCCAGGAGGCGCGGACGAGGGCGGGAGGCAGGCGGTATGCGCATCGGCTCCCGTCGAGTAGTTGCTGCATTGGGCGGGCGAGTCGGGTTCTGTCGGGCCCACCGTCTGGGCGCTCGCCACCCCTACCCCGAATGCCGCGCACGCGATGAGCGCGACACCGGCCATTGCGGCCGTCGCCGAGGGGCTGCTCACGGGGCCGATTCGTCGCCCACGCCGTGGCCGTTGGGCCTTCCTGGAGGCCTCTCCGTCCCGGCGCGGCTCGCGCGCTCGCGCCGCTCCCGCCTGGTGAGCTGCCAGGCCATGAGGCCGACGACCAGGCTGATGATGATCCAGCCCGCCGTGTCGAGGTTGACGATGAGCCAGCCCACGAGGCTCAGCGCGGCCAGGAGCCAGAGAAGCGAGGCGTAACGCGACGCGATCTTTTTCACCGCCCCAGCTCCCTCTCGTCCTCCATGTCGCGACACCTGCCTCCCGAAAATGGTGCCCCCGGAGGGGCGCGATGGCCGTTACAGTCTCAGCATAGGCGGCGCGATTCGTGCCGCCTAGCCGACATTTATTCGACGGTGCCCCGTGGCGTCGGAAACGAGA
>WNFD01002516.1_pt1 | contig 18428 bp, 13 predicted proteins | sample 5400491 | NCBI WGS metagenome assembly WNFD01 (sample SAMN13153343, study PRJNA577476) | soil metagenome | isolation source: 120 cm saprolite under Douglas fir tree site 2 hole 2 replicate 2 | place: USA:California | collected 2015-04-18 | reverse complement strand
TAGTAGATGGCGATGGGGCGTGCGGCAGTGGCGCTCATAAGGAGGTCTCGTTTCCACCCACGCGCGACGCGCCGGCCAGGGCCAGCGCCTCGCCGATCGCGCGATCTACGGCAGCCAGCAGCTCGGGTGCCGCCTGTCCATTCGTGAACTGCGCGCTCGTGCCGTACACGCCGCTCGCCACCACCAGGGCGCCGAGGCTCGCGAACAGGGGTCTCACGCCGTGATCCACCGCGAGTGAGTGCCCCCGGTCGTGCCCCGTGACGATCGGAACGCCGATCTTCCCCACCAGGCCATCCTGCGGCAGCAAGTCGAAGAACACCTTCAAGAGTCCACTATAGGTCGCGCGGTACACCGGTGTGCCCGCCACGACGATCCGGGCCCGGATCGTCCGCTCGAGCGCGGCGACCACGGGCGGTGCCGCACCGCGGCCGAGCAGCGCGTCGGCGGGCAGCCTGGCGAGGTCCACGAGCTCGGTGCTCGCGCCCCGGGCCGCGAGCCGCTCCAGTGCATAGTGCACCAGCAAGCGCGACTTGGACGTCGCCCCGGGGCTGCCCGAGATGCCGACCGCGACGAGCCGCCCGTTGGACTCCCCCACGCGGTCCCCCCTCCCCCGAAAACAGAGCGGCCGCGACACCATGCGGGGATCGCGGCCGAGTTGTGCGCCTGGGCGCTCGCGCCCGGAGCCCTACGACACGATCGCCCGGGTCCGCTCGGGACACCGCAGCGGCGGGCGGCAACATCCGCGGCCCGGCGCGACAGGATGGCGCATCACTCATGCGCAAGCTATCCCGAGGCTGCGGACGAGGCAAGGTCTGTGGCGGCGCGGGGCGCACGCTGTGTCGCCCCAGCGCCCATGAGGCCAACGCCACTTCGCAGACCCTGTGGCCCCGAATGAGTCCTGGGGTAGCGGGGCGGGCCGGCGCGTTGTACACGTCGCGCTAGATTGCCCGCATGAGGCCTGCACGTCGCCGTGGCACTAGCGCTCGGCCTCCCGCTGGTCCAGGCGATCCTCGCGTGCGGGGACGGTTCCGGCCCCGCACCGGCGCGGTGCCTCGAAACGCTCTGACGCTCCGCTCGTAGGACGAGGAGACATGACGGCATCGATCAGCGCCGAATGCCTGCCGCTGCAGGAAGTGCTCGCCGGCCGCTATTCGATCGAGCGCGAGCTCGGGCGAGGTGGCATGGGGATCGTGCTGCTGGCCCGGGATGTGGCGCTCGACCGCCCGGTCGCGATCAAACTGCTCCCGCCGCATCTCGCGGCCCGCTCCGGCGATCGGGACCGCTTCCTGCAGGAGGCGCGGACCGCCGCGGGCCTCGCGCATCCCAATATCGTGCCGATACACCTCGTCGAGGCACGCGGTGAGCTGGTGTTCTTCGTGATGGGCTATGTGGACGGCGAGTCGCTCCGCGATCGGGTGGAGCGGGCCGGACCGCTCCCGCCGCGGCTGACGATGAAGCTGCTGCAGGAGGTGGCGTGGGCCCTGGGCTACGCGCACCAGCGCGGCGTGATCCACCGGGATGTGAAGCCCGACAACATCATGATCGAGCGCGCCACGGAACGCGCGCTCGTCACCGACTTCGGGATCGCGCTCGGGAGACGAGGCGCCGAGGGCGGGGGCGGGAGCGGCCCAGTCGTCGGGACCGCGCGCTACATGAGCCCCGAGCAGGCGTGCGGCGAGCCGGTGGATGCGCGGAGCGACCTCTACTCCTTGGGCGCGACCTTTTTCTACGCCCTCACCGGCCGGGCACCATTCGACGGCACGAACCTCCCTTCGATCCTCACGAAACACGTCTACGAGCCCGCTCCCTTGGTCCAGGCGATCCGCCCCGAGGCCCCCGCCAAGCTCGCGGCGGTGGTCGACCGCTTGCTCCGCAAGGCGCCGGCCGAACGGTTTCAAACGGGGGACGACGTGGCACGGGTCGTGGGCGAGGCGCGAGGACGGGATTTTCGCGCCCCGCCGCTCGTGCGCGCTTTCGTACGCAACGCGCAAGTCTCGACCATGGTGCTGCTAGCGCTGGCCTTAGCAGGACAGGGAGTGACCGTGAGTCAGGGAGGCGTGACCGTCTCGGCTGGGGGGCCCGGCGTGATCGGGGCGATCCTCATCTTCCAGCTGGTGGTTGTGGCCCGCCGACTCCTGAAGGACGGCTACTCGTTCGGCGATATCCGCGCGGCCCTGCTCGCCGAAGCCCAGGTGCAGCAGGAAGAGGCCGAGGTCGTCAAGCAGCGCCGCCTGTTCCGGCGGCTGGACATGTTGTGGTATCGGATCTGGGCCGGGAGAGCGGGACGCTCGTTTTTCAGCCTCGCAGGTATCGGGCTCAAAGCGTCCACACGCCCGGCGCTGCCCTCGGTGGAGCGGACGGAGCTCGTGCTCGGTCGCTCGGCGCTCGCGGCCTACAAGGCGTTGCCCGAAGGCGAGCGCCACGAGGCGTCGGATCTGCCGCGCGTGCTCAAGCGCCTGGAAGCCGGGGCAGAGGCCCTACGGGCCGGGGGCGACACGGGCGAACGGCTCACCGAAGCGGTTGCCGCGCTCGAGCACCTGCGCCTCGCCCTCGTCAAGCTGCAGTCCGGCGTGGGGCCGGCCTCCGATCTCACGCTCGCGCTTGAGCGCGCCAGGGCGATTGGCGACCACGTCGAGCGGCGGCTGGCAGCGGTGAGCGAGGTGCAAGGTCTCCTTGAGTAGCCCCGTGGGTCCCCTGAACGCACGTTAGTCGGAGCGCGCACGCGCCCACTTGGCACACGGGCAACACTACGGCGCGAGCGCGAATGCCACGACGTAGTCGCCCTCGCCCCAGTCTTCGCTGCCGCCTACCGCCACCACGAGAAACTGACGGCCTTCGGGCGTGACCTGATAGGTCATCGGCGTCGCGCGCGCCCCGCCCGGGAGAGCGCCGTGCCACAGCTCGCGTCCCGTCTCCACGTCGAACGCACGCAGAACGTGCTCGATCGACGCGCCGATGAACACGAGGCCGCCCGCCGTGACGATCGGTCCGCCCAAATTCAGAGTCCCGAGCGGTTTCGGCCTCGAAACCGCGGCCAGGTCCGGCCGCAAGGTTGCGGGATCCCCGAGCGGCACGTCCCAGGCACGTGCGCCGGTCGTCAAGTTGATGGCCACGAGCGAACCCCAGGGCGGTGGCGAGCAGGGTAGCGAGCTGGGACTCTTGAGGAAGCGCCGCCGCATGACGTACGGGGTGCCGTGCATGCGAGTGTATTGATCGCCGAGCCGGCTCTCGTTGCGCCTGGCCTCGGCGGTGTCGATTTGATCGAGCGGAATGAGCTGTACCATCGACACGAAGCGGTTCACCGGCACCACGGCGACCTGACGCTGCGGGTCGTACGCCAGGCCCCCCCAGTGCGCGCCCCCGACGTTGGACGGGATGGCCAAAGTCCCCTCGAGGCTCGGCGGCGTGAACACCCCCTCGTTGCGCAGCGGCCGTATCTGCGCCAGGCACGCCTCGCGATCGGCGGGGGTCAGGCCCCAGACGCTGTCGAGGCTCAAGGCTTGCAGGCTCAGGGCCGGAATCACGCTGTTCACGGGCTGCGTGGGCGACGGATGTTCGCCGATCAGGGTGGTGCGCGGCACTGGCCGTTCGGCGACCGGAAAGATCGGCGTGCCCGAGTCGCGGTCGAGCACGAAGAGCTGGCCAGTCTTCGTCGCTTGCAGGACGACGTCCACCGCGCGGCCGTCGCGAACGAGCGTCACGAGGGCCGGCGGCGCCGCGTTGTCGTAATCCCAGAGATCGTGATGCACGGTCTGAAAGTGCCACACCACGCTCCCCGTGGAGGCCCGCAGTGCAACGACAGAGTTGGCGTAGCGATTATCGCCATTCCGCTCGCCACCGAAGTAATCGGGGCTCGGGCTCGTGGTGGGGAGGAAGACGAGATCACGCGCCGAATCCACGGCGATCACCGACCACACGTTCGCCGCGCCCGTCGTATGCGCCATGGGGCCGCGCCACGTGCGCCAGGCAGGGTCCGCCGAATCACGCGGTACGGGATCCCAGCTCCACCGGAGCGCACCGCTGCGCGCGTCGTAGGCCCGCACCTCGCCGCTCGCCGCGTTGGTGCGGTTGTTGTCGGCCACTGCCGATCCCGTGACGATCAACCCGTGGATCACCGCCGGCGGAGAGGTGAGAGCGTACTCTTCGGCCTCGAACGGCGGGTTGCGGAGCCCACGCGTCAGATACACGGTGCCCGAGTCGCCGAAGGCCCGGCACGGCCGACCCGTCCCCGCGTCGAGCGCGATGATCCTCGCGTCCACCGTCGGGAGAAAGATCCGACGCCGGCACGGCGTCCCGAGCGGCGCAGCCTGGTCGAGCCACGTCGACACGCCGCGGTTGGCGAAGTCACCCCAGTTGCCGCCGCGGTTGGCGTGCGCGTCATAGCTCCAGCGCTCCCGTCCCGTGGCAGGATCGAGCGCGATCGCGCGGCCGAAGGGGGTGGAGAGGTAGAGGGTCGCGTCCACCATGAGCGGGGTGGTCTCGAACTTTGCCGGCTGCTGCGTATGCACACCCGCCTCACCGGTGCGATAGGTCCACGCGAGCGTGAGCCGCGCGACGTTCTCGCGGTTGATCTGGGTGAGGGGTGAGAACCGACTGCCCAGCGGATCGTGGCCGTACGCCGGCCATTCGCCCGCAGGCGCGGGCGGCCCTGCACCTGCCGCTGAGCCGCTTACGGGACGCATGCAGGCGCCGGTCGCAGCGGCAGCGAGCGCGACCACGCCGGGCAAACGATGTCTCAGGTGGCGCATGTGACATCCTCGGTTGGCAGCGGGTGGACTGAAGGTGCGGGTGCCTCGATGCGACGTTCGCGCAGCGAGCGTGGCCACAGTGGTTACGACGGCTGGTCAACCGTGGTTTCGGCCGCGTGCATTAGATGCGAGCGCTCGGGGCGCCCGGTCAAGGCCGGGCGCACGGCGCCTGCCATCACGCCGGCGACAGGCCCGGCTCACGGTCGTCCAAGTAGCGCAGCACCGCCTCGACTTCGGCGCGCACCTCCTCGAGCTTGGTCCCCGCTCGCTCGGCGCTGCCCTCCTTCGCGGCGACTTCCACCGCCTGGAGCAACGCCGCGAGCCGATGCGCTCCGATCGTCGCCGCCGGCGACCTGAAGGCGTGCGCCGCCCGCTCGATCGCCCGGGGGTCGCTGGCTTTGACGGCCTTTTTCAAGGCGTCCAACCGGCGCGGGGCGTCGGCGGCGAACGCCTTCAAGATCTCCCCGACCGACTCCTCCACCCCCGCCTGGCGCAGCGACTCTCGGAACCCCGCCAAGTCGACCGGGTCCGTGCGCGTGGCCGACTCGCCCGCCGTAGTGGATGGGGTGGCGGGCTCCGCCCCGCCTTCGACTGTTGCAAAGAGGTCGCGGGCCTTGAATGGCTTGCTGAGGTAGTCATCCATTCCCGCGGCGAGGCACCGCTCCTTGTCCGCAGCCGAGGCGTGGGCCGTGATGGCGACGATGCGCAGGCCCGTTCCGGAGGGCGACGCTCGGATCGCCCGCGTGGCCTCCAGTCCGTCGAGCTCGGGCATCTGAATGTCCATCAGGACCACGTCGTAGCGTTCACGGGCCACGGCGGCGACCGCTTCCCGGCCGTTGCCGACGATGTCCACCCGATGCCCACGCTTGCGGAGCATCGCGCCGGCGACCTCCTGGTTGGTCGGGTTATCCTCGGCGAGCAGCAGCTTGAGCTGGCGCCGCGACTCCCGGACGGTGTGGCGCGTGACGACGTCCGCGACTCCTGCGGGCTTCCCGCTGCCGAGGATGAGGCTCACAGCCTCGAGCAGATCGAACCGCGCAATCGGCTTCGTGAGGTAGCCCTCGATCCCCAACTCCCGGCAGCGTTGCGCGTCGCCCCGTTGACCCGCCGAGGTCAGCATACAGAGGCGGACACCCGCCAGTGCGGCATCCACCCGGACCCACGCCGCGAGCTCGAAGCCGTCGTGGTCCGGCATCTGCGCGTCGATGATGGCGAGATCAAATGGTGTCCCTTCCGCCTGGCGCGCGCGGAGGGCCGCAAACGCGGGCTCGGCGCCCGCCGCCTCTTGGATCGCGATGCCTTCCGCCGCGAGCACCTCTCGCAGGATGCCGCGGTTGGTTTCGTTGTCGTCGACGACCAGGACCCTGCCCCGCTGTACGTGCTTGAGCGGCAAGGGCGGCTGGAGCGCTGCCTCAAGCGGCAGCGCCAGGGCGAAGGAGAACTCGCTCCCGCGTCCCACCTCGCTCACTACGACCAACTCACCACCCATCAACCCGACGAGCCGGCGCGAGATCGCGAGCCCCAGCCCGGTCCCGCCGTACCGCCGCGTCATCGAAGCGTCGGCCTGAGCGAATTCTTGGAAGATTTGCTCGCGTTGCCCCGGCGCGATACCGATGCCGGTGTCCCGGACCGCAAACCGCACCCGCGCCTCGCCGTCGGTACTTTCCAACGCGCGGGCCGAGAGCACGATCTCGCCCGCGTCAGTGAACTTGATGGCGTTGCCGATCAGATTCACGAGCACCTGCCGCAGGCGGGTAGGGTCGCCGCGGACGACACTGGGGACGTCGGCATGCAGGTCCGCCATCAATTCGAGCTGCTTCTTCTCCGCCCGCACCGCGAGGAGGCTGACGACCGAGTGGAGCAACTTGGGAAGATCAAACGCGATCGACTCCAGGTCGACGTGCGCGCCCTCGAGCTTCGAGAAATCCAGGACGTCGTTCAGGATCGCGAGCAGCCCTTCCGCCGAGTGGTGCACGAGCTCGAGCTGGCGGCGCTGTTCCAGGGTGAGCTCGGTATCGAGCACCAGCTCCGTCAACCCGAGCACGGCGTTCATGGGCGTGCGAATCTCGTGGCTCATGTTCGCCACGAAGGCGCTACGGGCGCGGGCGGCCTGCTCGGCGACGTCCCGTGCTTGACGGATCGCCTCCTCGGCCTGTTTGCGCTCCGTGATGTCGAGCCAGGCGCCAAACACCTCCGCCCGCCGTCCGGTCACGTCGCGCTGCATCCGCGCCGAGTCATGCACCCAGTAGTAGGCTCCGTCTTTGTGCTGGAAGCGGTATTCCGTTGTGAGATGGCCGTGTGCCAGCAAGGCCGGCAGCCCGGCCAACACGCGACTCCGGTCCGCAGGGTGCAAGTGATCCATCCACCAGGTGGGTGCCAGCGCTTCGGCCGCTTCGTATCCCATCACGCGGCCGATGTTCTCGCTCACCCAGCTCGGTCGGAAATCATCGCCGACCATCTCGGCGGCGTACGTGACGGCTGTGCTCGCCGCGAGCACCTGCTGCAGCCGGAGCTCACTCGCCTGCAGGGCTCGCGCCTGGGCCGACAACCGCCGATCCAGGAGCGAGGTCCCGATCGCCAGGGCCAGCACGGCGAACGTCGAGCCGGCGATCGCAGCGGTGCCGAGCGACGAGATGGGGAGGGCGTAGCGCAGCTCGGGAAGCACGGCGGAGGGGGCAAAATGGGCGGCGGCCATGCCGGTGTAGTGCATCGCGGGGATGGCCGCGCCCATGACCAGCATGCTCGCGAACCGGCGCCAATCCGCGGCGCTAATGGAGTCGGCGCGCAGGTGGAAGGCGAGCACGAGGGCGACGAGGGAGACAACGATCGCAATCGCGACCGACAGGGTAAACACGAACGGGTTGTAGCTGAGCGTCGCGGGCATGCGCATCGCGGCCATGCCCGTGTAGTGCATGGTCGCGATCCCGGTGCCCATTACCGCGCTGCTCAGGAGCAGCCGGCCGACCCCTAGCGTCGCACGGCTGACCACGAAGAGGGCCACGGCCGAGGCGAAGATGGCGGCAAGGAGCGACAGGAGCACCGTGGGGACAGCATAGAGCACGGGCACCGGCAGCGAAAACGCCAGCATCCCGACGTAGTGCATGGACCAGATGCCGAGACCCATCGCGAACGCACCGCCGGCGAGCCACCACGCCCGGGCCCGGCCGCGCGCTGCCGTGACCCGGCCGGCGAGGTCGAGGGCGGCTCCCGAGGCGACGGTGGCGATGACCACCGAGAGAGCGACGAGCCCCGGGTTGTAGTGACCCCGCAGGGCCACATCGGCCGGAGTCATGAAGCGTCCCTCGCGGAGTGACCGACGGCGCCCATGGTCATGGCGCGGTGAGCGCGCCGGCGCGTGCGGGTCGCTGGCGGCGCTCGGTCGGTAAGGAGCAGGCCGATCGAGCCGTGGCTCGTCCCAAGCAAACCCGCGTTTGGGGCCGCGGCACAAGGCTCAGCCGTACTGCATGAGTGGTCGATGATCGTCCGCTACTCGGGCGCAGACGAGAGGACGGGCTCCGCCAGCACGTCGGGTCCCGCAAGAGTTTAAGTTCTCCCCTAACTGCCTCGCGCTTCACTCCCTCGAGCGCGGGCACCAGTCCGAAGCTACCGCGACCCTTCCAGACGCGGTAGCCCGGAAGGCCCTGAGATCGAGGGCGCGGCGGAACTTGGCGGGCGGCAGTCGGCGTTTCGTGTGTGTCAGGGAAAGTCCGAGCACCACAGGGAGCGATCATGTCGATTCGGCCGATCAAGCGTATCGTGCAGGCGCAGCCGGCGATCGAGGGCGCGGGCGTGCGCTTGCGGCGCGCGTTCGGGTTTGGGGACACGAAGGAGTTCGATCCGTTTCTCTTGCTCGACGACTTCCGGAACGAGAACCCCGAGGACTACCTGGCGGGATTCCCGTGGCATCCGCATCGCGGGATCGAGACCATTACCTATGTCCTCGCGGGCTCGGTCAACCATGGCGACAGCCTGGGGAACGCGGGCAGTCTGGGCGCCGGTGACGTCCAGTGGATGACCGCAGGCAGCGGGATTCTTCATCAGGAGATGCCGCAGGGCGACCCCAAAGGGCGGATGCACGGGTTCCAGCTGTGGGCGAATCTGCCATCCGCCCTGAAGATGACGCCGCCGCGCTACCAGGACATCGGCGCGGGCGCGATCCCCGAGGTTACGGACGACGACGGCACGCGTGTGCGCGTGATCTGCGGGAGCTTCTGGGGCAAGACGGGTCCGGTGGAGGGCGTGGCGGCAGACCCTCGCTACCTGGACGTCTGGGTCCCGCCGGGCCGCCGCAAGGCCTTGCCGGTCGAGACCTCGCGTCACGCCTTCGCCTACGTGTTCGAGGGCAGTGGCACGTTCCGTGATGCGTCGGCACCGGCCGCGGTGAGGACGGAGCAGGTGGGACCCGTCCTCGACGCAGGCGGCCCGGGCGGGCCGACGAGCCCGGCGGCGTTCTCGGAGGCGCAGAATCGCTCGCTCATCCTGTTCGACCGCGGGGACGCAGTCTCCGTCCAGGCGGGGGACGCGGGCATCCGCTTCCTGCTGGTATCCGGCAAGCCGATCGAGGAGCCAGTCGCGTGGTATGGTCCCATCGTGATGAACACACCGGCCGAGTTGAAGCAGGCCTACGCCGAGCTGCGCGATGGGACCTTCATTAGAGAGGGTTCGGGTCGGAGTCGGGGGGGCTGAGCGTAGCGCTGGCGCGCAGCGTCGGCCATCCGGGCGCGCCGCAGGGTAGAGCGCACTAAGCTGTTCCCCCAGGCCTGACGCCGAGAACCCCCACCAGCTCCGCCACACAGCGCTCGATCCGCGCGTAGCTCCGCTCGAACACCTCCAGGGATTGGTCTACAGGATCCTGGATGGTCCGCGCCGCCAGGGGCGCGGGGTCCAAGTCGCCCAGCACCAGAATGTCCCGGAGCGGCCGACCGAAGCGGTCGCGGATAGCGCGTCCCTGTGCCGGGTCCATGACGACGATGAGGTCCGCGCGGCGCGCAGTGTCCGCGGTCAGAAGCTGCGAGCGGTGTGCGGCGAGATCCACTCCTCGTCGGGCCGCCGCCGTCACCGCCTCCGGGGGGCAAGCGCGGTTCGGGCGGATGAACCCCGCTGACCCCACGCGCACCCCGGCGGGCGCGAGCCCGCTCGCCAGCTGTGCCGCGGCGAAGGGGCTACGACAGATATTGCCGTGGCACACGACCAGTACGGCTGCCTGCGGAGGACGCCGCCGGAGCGCTGCGAGCGCGCGTCTGCGTTGCAGCGCGTGCAGCAGCCGGTCGGGCGCGCCGCGAAGCCACGAGAGGAAGGGAGGCGGCAGGATCACTCGAAGCCACGCGGCGACGGTACTCGTCCCGCTCCGCCCCCCGGTCTATGATCGCTCGCTCGACTCACGGATCCACTTCCCTTCGGCCTTGGCCAGTTGGAGCGCGCGAGCGGCGCGCGCGAACAGCTGCTGCGATTCGATGGGCGTATGGCGATTCTGGGGCCCAGGAAAAAGACCGGCTAGGGGGTAACCCCAAGCCGGACTTCCGGCAGTGGGCCTGAGTGGAGTTGAACCACTGACCTCACGCTTATCAGGCACTCCGTGAGGGGACAGGAATCCGACGCGAAAACCGGTAACTCGTTGAATGGCTTGGCGACTTGCCGGGATTCCGCACCCGAGTACGGCCTGATGTCGAACTCCAACCGCGACAGAACAGCGACAAAGGCCGCGGCGGCTCCGCGCCGTTGTACCACCTGCGCAACGTGTACTACGGATACCTATGGCGGGGCATCGACTACCCGCACAGGATCGCGTCGTGCATGCCTTCTTCGCCGGGGGAGCGGGCGGCCAGGTGGTCATGGTGATCCGGGAGCCCGATCTCGTCGTTGCCATCTACGCAGGGAAGATACTGCGGCCGTCGTCCATACCAGCGCGGTGCAGCTCGTCTACGTCGCCCGAAACGCCCTTGAGCACGTGGACGAGACAATAACGGTCCATGGGGCGGCTAGTCTCGAAAGGAGTAAATACCTGCAAGGGTTTCCACACCCATCCGGCAAGCCGGACACGTCCGGCTTTCCCGTCAGGTCAGAGGACCGACACCGTCAGCATGATGTGACCCTGATACGTTCCCCGCTGGGCGTTGGCCAAGTGGACCGTGACCCACTCGCTGGCGTTCGCGCCGTTGCCCAGACCCTTCCGTAACTCGGGATCAAGCTCCGGTGGGCGATAGCCTGTGCAGCCTCGCCACCCCCGAACCCATGCCGCTCGCCCATGTCGCCGAGGCCGCATGGGCGACCGCGAACAGATCTCTGACGCACGGCTGACCTGCTCCGCACACGGGATGAGGCGCGACTGCGGTACCTTAGCCCGACGACGGGAGCTACCGCATGGGCTTTCTTCTGGATAGTGGCGCCGACACCGTCCCCCGCTGGCCGCTCGCCGGGCTGCGGGTCTACGGCGGCTTGGTCTTCTGTGGCGCCAGCCTGGCCGAACTCATGGGCCGGCAAGCGTGGCCGATGCCCCCGAACGCCGCGCTCGACCCGCCCGCGGTTCTCGTTCTTGAGCTCCTCGTCGGCGTCGCTCTCGTGCTGGGTGTGGTGAGCCGCGCGGCCGCACTGATCGGGGTCGCGCTCATGGCTGGACGGCTCATCGCTGCAGGCCTCAAGCCTGCAGACCTCGTAAGCCCTGGACCCAACACCGCGATCACGATTCTCCTCCTCACCGTCATGCTGGGACGTGCCGGTCGAGTCTGGGGTGTGGATCGCCTCCTCGCCGCGCGCTGGCCGAGGAATCCCCTGTGGTGAGCGTGGAGTCGGAGCGCATCGTACCGCTCTTCAGCCGAGCGCCGCGGTGGACCCTGGTTCTCCTGCGGCTGTACTTGGGGGCGGCCTTCCTCAGGGCCGCGGCGAACAAGATCGGTGAGAACTGGCGCCCGTGGCCGGGTTGGATGGCCGGCTTCATTCATAGTCAGCTGCCCCACACGGTGCCCTTCTATCGTGGCTTCCTGACGGCCGTGGTCGTCCCCCACGCCGGGTTCCTCGCGCCGGCGGTGGCCTGTGCCGAGGTCGCGGTGGGGTGCTGTCTCCTCCTCGGCCTGGCGACCCGCGGCGCGGCGATCATCGGTGCGGTGCTGACGCTCAACTACCTGCTGATGAAGGGGGGGCCGTTCATCGTCCCCAATAACGATCCCGTCTTCATCCTCGGCGGCATCGCGGTCTGCGTGGGGGCGGCAGGCCGGGCGTACGGACTCGACGCCTTCCTCCATCGCCGATTCCCCCGAGTCCCACTCTGGTGACCGGAACGCATCTCGTCGACGTCGGAGGGCGGAGGCACGAGCCCGGACGGCGCGCGCCCTCACCGTACACGGTGGGCAAGGAACTCGGTCACGGAAGCGACGCACTGGTGTGGCGCGTGTACGGCCACTTGGGCGAGACCCGGCGGCGCGCGGAGGCCGTCGAATACCGAGTGGAACAGCACGCGGCCAGGCTCAAGGATCGCCTGGCCGCGCTGCGGGCAACTGACTCTGAAACTGACTCTGTTTCTGTACCGACCGCGTAACTAGTGGGCCTGGGTAGAGTTGAACTACCGACCTCACGCTTATCAGGGGGCCCATGGTGCACCACTGCCCACCACTGCGTGACAACGTGAGCACAACCCGGCGCGGCGCCGCCAGTGTGCGCCACTGCCCGCCAGCTAAACGGCCCCCAAAATGGACCTCACGGCTACTCGGTTCCGTCAGCGATACCTAGGATCGTATGACATCTCGCAGCGGTGTAGAAACCAAGGTCCTCCCCGTCGCCTACGGTGACCCCGAACGTCGCCAGCGCGCCAGGCGCGGAGGTAGTGACCCAAAGGCGTAGTCGCTCGCATGCCTAGACGACACACGCGCTCTGGCCTCAACCTATCCGCGGAGTTGGCGCTCGAGCGGCAGCGCGCGGAGCCGCTTGCCCGTCACCGCGAAGACCGCGTTCGCAAGCGCGGGCCCGGTCACGGCCGTGCCCGGCTCGCCGATCCCGCCGGGCGCTTCATTGTTGCGCACGAGGTGCACTTCGATCGCCGGCGCCTCACTCATCCGCAGCACCCGATAGTTGTGGAAGTTGGACTGCTCGACCCGCCCATTCTTGAGCGTGATCTCGCCCCACAACGCCGCGCTGACGCCGAAATTGATGCCGCTCTCGATCTGTGCCTTCACGATGTCGGGGTTGATCATGGTGCCGCAGTCGACCGCGCAGACGACTCGGTGTACGCGCACCTCGCCTGCGTTCGACACCTCGACTTCGGCGACCTCCGCCAAATAGCTGCCCCACTGGCTGTAGAGCAGCGCCACCCCGCGGCCGCGCCCGGTGCGCAACGGGCGCCCCCACCCGGCTGCTTCCGCCGCGAGGTCGAGCACCGCGCGGGCGCGCGGCGCTTTGCCCAGGAGCGCGCGCCGGTATTCGACCGGATCGGCCTTCGCCGCCGCGGCGAGCTCGTCCACGAAGCTCTCCATCACGAAGATGTTGTGGGTGGGGCCAACGCCCCTCCAAAAGCCGGTGTTGAGCACCGGCTCCTCATGCCGGACGTACTCGATCTGAATCGCCGGGATGTCGTAGATGAGGTGCACCGCGCCGTCCACCCCGTCGGGGTCGATCCCGTTTTTGAATGCGGGCGGCGCGAAACGCGCCACGATCGCCGGGCCCACGAGCCGGTGGGTCCACGCGACTGGTCTGCCGCTGGCATCGAGCCCCGCGGCGACGCGGTCGTAATAGTAGGGGCGATTAAAGTCGTGTTGCATATCCTCTTCGCGAGTCCACACCACTTTTACCGGACCCTCCACCTGCTGCCCGACCCTCACGGCCTGGGTCACATAGTCGTACTCGAGGCGCCGGCCGAATCCCCCGCCCAGCAGGTGGTTGTGCACCACCACCTTCTCGAGCGGCAGGCCCGTTACGCGGGCGGCGGTCGCCTGGGCCCGGGTGAGCGTCTGAGAGCCGGTCCAGACCTCGCAGCTGTCCTTCCGCACGTGGACAGTACAGTTCATCGGCTCCATGGTGGCGTGGGCCAGGAACGGGACCTGGTACACCTGGTCGATTCTCTGCGCTGCACCGGCGAGCGCCCCGGCGGCATCGCCCTGGCTGCGCGCCACCACGCCCGGCTGTTGCGACGCTTCATCGAGCCCCCGCACGACGTCCGCAGTGCTCACCGTCGCATTCGGTCCGTCGTCCCAGCGAACAGCGAGCGCGGCCAGCCCCTGCTTCGCCGCCCACATGTGGTCGGCCACGACGGCCACGACGTCGTCCAGGCGGACGACCTGACGCACGCCCGGGATGGCCAGCGCCTTGTCCTCGTCGAAGCCGGCCACCTTGCCGCCGAGTACCGGACTCGCGGCCACGGTGGCGATTTTCATTCCGGGCAGCCGTACGTCAATGCCGTACTGAGCCTTGCCGTTCACCTTGTCCCGCGCGTCGAGGCGCTTCGCCGGCGTGCCGATCAACGTCCAGTCCTTCGGATCCTTGAGCGGAACCTGCGTCGGCACCGGCAGCAGGGCCGCTTTACTCGCCAGCGCCCCATAGGAAAGCTTCCGACCCGTCGGGCCGTGGAGCACCACGCCCTTCGTGGCACGACAGGACGCCGGATCGACGTGCCAGCTCTGCGCTGCCGCGGCGACGAGCATGGCGCGAGCGGTCGCGCCCGCGCGCCGTAGCGGCTCGTAGAACGCTCGCACGGACGACGACGCGCCTGTTTCCTGATCCCCTAAGAACGGGTTCGCATACAGTTTGTCGTCGGGCGGCGCGTGCTCGAGCTGGACCTGTTCCAGTCCGACCTCGAGTTCCTCCGCCAGCAGCATCGGCATCGACGTGTACGTACCCTGTCCCATTTCGACCTGATTCATGATCAAGGTGATGCGGCCGTCTGTGCCGATGCGGATGAACGCGTTCGGCGCGAAGTCCGCCGCGGCGGGCCGAGCATCGGCCATATGCCAGCCCAACAGCAGTCCACTGCCGGCGGCGGCACCCACAATCAGGAACTCCCGGCGCGATACGGGATCCATGGTCAGCCTCCCGTCTTTGCAGGGGACGCCGCCCGCGCCGCGTGTTGAATGGCCGCGCGGATGCGGGGATAGGTGCCGCAGCGGCAAATGTTGCCCGACATGCCCGCGTCGATGTCCGCGTCGGTGGGATGGGCCTTGCTCGCGAGCAGGGCGGAGGCCGACATGATCTGGCCAGACTGGCAGTAGCCGCACTGCACGACCTCGAGATCGAGCCAGGCCTGCTGGATCTTCTTGCCACTGGGGGTCGCGCCTATGCCTTCGATCGTGGTGACGTTTTTGCTGCCCACCGCGCCGACCGGTGTAACGCACGAGCGGATCGGCTGGCCGTCGAGATGCACCGTGCAGGCGCCGCACAGCGCCATGCCACAGCCGAACTTCGTTCCCGTCAGACCGATCACGTCGCGCAGCGCCCACAAGAGAGGCATATCCGGCGGCACGTTCACGATGTGAGCCTTGCCGTTGATTCTCAGTGTGACCATAGTCGTGCCTCCGCCCTCCTCGTTACGAACTCTTCGTCGCTAGCGTGCGAAAACGTCCCTTGTCGATCTGTAGCGCGCGAATCTTCGATTCAAGCGTCGAACGCGGAATCCCGAGTCGGACCGCCGCTCCTCGTGGCCCGAATACGCGCCCGCGGCTGGCGCGCAGCGCATCCTCCACGATCGCCCTCTCCTGCGCGGCGAGCGAGCCAGTGAACGCGACCCCGGCTCCTAATCGCCGGCCCCGGGGGGACAGCCAGCTCTCGTCGACCGTGAATTCGTCGGTATCCGAGACGATCACGGACCGCTCGATGACGTTTTGCAGCTCGCGCACGTTTCCGGGCCACGAATAGGACTGCAGACAGTCGAGTGTGCGCTTGCGAACCGGTCGGAATGTCTTCCCGGCCTTCCGCGCGTAGCGACCGATGAAGTACTCCGCCAGCATGGGAATGTCCTCTCGCCGTTCCCGCAACGGAGGCATCTCGAGCGGAAACACGTTGAGCCGATAGAACAAATCCTGACGGAACGTGCCGTCCAACGCCGCGGCTGTCAAATCACGATTCGTTGCGGCGATGACGCGAACATCGACCTGGATCCGTTCTCGCCCCCCCACGCGCTCGAATTCCCGCTCCTGGAGGACCCGCAACAACGCCACCTGTGTGTCGAACGACAGTTCGCCCACCTCATCCAGGAAGATCGTGCCGCCGTTCGCCAGCTCGAACCGACCGGGTCGCCGTTGCACGGCCCCGGTGAACGCGCCTTTCTCATGACCGAAGAGCTCCGAGGCGATCAAGTCGCGCGGAATGGCGGCGCAGTTGAGGGCGACGAACGCTCGCGAGGCACGCCGAGACCGTCGGTGAATCGCTCGCGCGACCAGTTCCTTTCCCGTGCCGGTCTCGCCGCTGATGAGCACCGTCGAATCGCTGGCGGCGACCTTGCACGCGCGCGAGAGCACCGCCGTCAACGCTGGCGACGCGCCGATAATCTCCTCGAACATCGACGCCCTGTCGACCTCCTCTCGCAGGGCGACGTTTTCCTGCTGCAGTCTCTCCTCGGCGGCCTTGCGATCGTGGATATCCGTGCAGGCGACATACCAGCGGATGATCTGTCCCTTGTCATCGCGAACCGGGTTGGAACGAGCCAGAAACCAGCGGTAGCTGCCATCGCCCTTGCGCAGCCGCAACTCCAACTCGTAGGCCCCGGTAGAGAGAGCACGATCAAAACAGTCGAGCTCCCGCGCTCGGTCATCTGGATGGACGAATGCACCGCGCGCAAGCGTCTGCCGCCACGCTTCAAGACTGAGGCCCAAGTAGTCAAGCGCGGTGCGGTTGGCGTACAGGCGCTCACGCTTGGGTCCGTAGACACTGATGAGTTGAGGCGCGAAGTCCAGTGTCTGCCGGAGCTCTGCCTCGCTCTCGCGCAGCGCCTTCGAGAGCTCCTCGTTCATGTGGGCAAGCCGCTGTCCTTCGGCAAGGTAGAACTCGGGTAGTTTGCGGTCTTCAAGGTCGAGATTGAGGCCGATCGCCATAATTCGCCTTCCATGTTTATGAACTCCTCGCCGGCTCAGCGCGTTCCCGCGCCAACCGCTCGACCGCACTTTGACTGTTTCCGATTCGGAGGTAAATACATCTAGACATTATTTCGCGGTTATTTTTGTTACTCATTTGCAGCTGAACGAGTTAGACGGCGGAACTGGGCCATGAATGAGTCGACCAATCAGGCCGAGCGAGTCCGATTCGGGGAATTTGAGCTCAACCTCCGAACCGGGGAACTCTGCTCGATCGGAACGGCGGCTGTGGGAGCTGGCTCGGCAAAGGTCCTGCTCCGCGAGCAGCCGTTTCAGATTCTGAGAATCCTGGTGGAGCGGCAAGGCAACATCGTTACCCGCCAAGAGATCCGGCAGATTCTTTGGCCGAACGATACCGTCGTGGAATTCGATAGAAGCATTAACGTGGCAATGACGATCCTGCGCAAGGCGCTCGCAGACGATGCCGACCATCCCAAATACATTGAAACTCTGGCGCGGCGCGGATACCGACTGATCGCGCCAGTCGAACGGCAACGGAGTTCGCCCGCCGCTCGAGACTTACTCGAACCGCGAGCCGACGCGCTACCCGAACCAAGACCACGAAAGTACTCGCGAAAAGCTGCCGTCCTGGGTGCGTCCGCGGTCGTTTTGGCCGTCGTCGGTTACGTGTCTTGGCCACACGTTCGGGACGTCACACCGCCACAATCGCAAAGGATCATGCTCGCCGTACTGCCGTTTGAGAATCTCACCGGCGATCCCAACAAGGAATATCTTGCGGATGGTCTGACGGAGGAGACGATTTCGCGGTTAGGCCGGCTTGACCCCAACCAGTTGGGTGTGATCGGGCGAACGTCTGTGATGGGATACAAGCACAAGGGCGAACGCGTTGACCAGATTGGACGCGATCTTTCCGTGCAGTATGTTCTGGAAAACAGTCTCCGGCAGAGCGGCGATCACCTGCGCATTACGTCTCAGTTGCTACAGACTAAGGACCAGAGTCATCTCTGGTCTCACGATTACGATTATCGCGCGCAAGACGTTCTTACTGTGGAAGAGAAGGTAGCTAGCTCTGTTGCGCAGGAAATCAAAGTGCGCTTAACCGCGCGACAGCAAGCCGAGTTGGCTCGGTCGCAACCAGTCAATCCGGAAGCCTTCGATGCGTACTTGAAGGGGTACTATTTCTTCGAGCGGAACACCGACCAAGATACGTACATGTCTGCGAAGTACTACGAACGCGCGACGCAGCTTGATCCTTCATATGCGTTGGCTTGGGTCGGATTGTCTCGGGTACGCAAGTGGCAAGCCATGACAGGTCGTATTCCTACTGAGGAGGGTTACAGGCTGGCGCGTGAAGAAGTTGAGCGGGCTTTGGTGCTGAATCCGAACTTAGCAGCGGCACATACCCAAATGTATCGGATTAAGCAACAGGTCGACTTCGATTGGGCTGGAGCGGATGCTTCCATCCAGCGGGCGATTGCTCTCGAACCCGGAAATCCCGACGTTGTAGGGGCTGCGGCTTCCTCGGCAGCCATCGTCGGCCGCTTTGACGAAGCTCTTCAATTGGACCGCCGAGCCGTAGACTTGGATCCGCTCAGTGGAGGTAGTTGGGAGCGCCTTGCAGAGACCGAGTTCTTCATTGGTCAGCTGGACCGAGCCGCAGCGGATGGCAAAA
>WNFD01002884.1_pt1 | contig 18438 bp, 17 predicted proteins | sample 5400491 | NCBI WGS metagenome assembly WNFD01 (sample SAMN13153343, study PRJNA577476) | soil metagenome | isolation source: 120 cm saprolite under Douglas fir tree site 2 hole 2 replicate 2 | place: USA:California | collected 2015-04-18 | reverse complement strand
CGGCACGCCCCAGGCGCGCTGGCGCGAGATCACCCAATCCGGACGGCTCACGATCATGCCGGTCATGCGGTTCCTGCCCTGCTCCGGCACCCAACGCGTCGCCTCGATGGCGGCAAGCGCGCGCGCGCGCAACGTGTCGCCCTGCCCGGCGATGTCGCGGTCCATCGCGATGAACCATTGCGGCGTATTGCGGAAGATGACCGGCTTCTTCGAGCGCCAGGAGTGCGGATATTGATGCTTGAGCTTTCCGCGCGCGATCAGCATGCCGGCGTCGACCAGCGCCGCGATCACCGCGTCGTTGGCATCGCCTTTCTCTCCCGCCTCGGTGAGCACGCGCTTGCCGACAAATCCCGGCGCGTCGGAGGTGAAACGCCCGTCGGCATCGACCGTGAACGGGATCGCGGTATTGATCCCGCGCGCTTTGAGCTGCGCTTCGTTGGCGCTCCAGATTTCGAAATCTTCGCGGCCGTGCCCCGGCGCGGTGTGCACGAACCCGGTTCCGGCGTCGTCGCTGACGTGATCGCCATCCAGAAGGGGGACATCGAAATCGTAGCCTTTGCCGCGCAGCGGATGCGCGCATACTGTCCCTTCGAGCAAGGCGCCACCAATTTCCACCTTGTCGAAGACCAGGGGCCCAAAACGGACCGCAATTAAGAATTCGCGATACAGTCTAGCCGCTACTAGGTACGAGACGTTGCCATATTTTTCGACAAAAGCCTTTCTGGCGGCGTTAATTTCGTTCCGACCAGTTTCGTATTGTTCTGGTGTAATTCCAGTGATTGCAGCAGCTTCCTCAAGATTCTGTGGCGGCGGCAAATCCAGCCCAGGCGTCAGCAATACATAGTTCAACTTTTTCGAATACGCGATTGCTCGGTTGCCAGGTAATGTCCAGGGCGTAGTTGTCCAAATAACCACCCTTGCATCTTTGCGGTCTCGAAGAGCTTCTGCGTTGCTACTGATAATCGGAAATGCAACCCACACTGTGTCTGAGGTGTAATCCTCGTATTCGACCTCGGCTTCGGCGAGCGCCGTCTTCTCCACCACCGACCACATCACCGGCTTGGAGCCGCGGTAGAGCGTCGCATTGGCCACGAATTTCATCAGCTCGCGGGCGATCTGCGCTTCCGCGTCGAAGCTCATCGTCGTGTAGGGATGCGCCCAATCGCCCTCCACCCCGAGCCGCTTGAACTCCTCGCGCTGCACGTCGATCCAGTGCTCGGCGAAGGCGCGGCACTCGCGGCGGAACTCGACGATCGGCACCGCGTCCTTGTTCTTGCCCTTGGCGCGGTACTCCTCCTCGATCTTCCATTCGATCGGCAGGCCGTGGCAGTCCCAGCCGGGCACGTAATTGGCATCGAAGCCGAGCATCTGCTGCGAGCGGCTCACCACGTCTTTCAGGATCTTGTTGAGCGCGGTGCCGATGTGGACGTTGCCGTTGGCATAGGGCGGGCCGTCGTGGAGGATGAATTTCGCCCGGCCGTTCGCGGCCTCGCGCAGCCGGCGGTAGAGATCGAGCCGCAGCCAGCGCGCGAGAAGCTCCGGCTCCTTGCGCGGCAGGCCGGCGCGCATGGGAAAATCGGTCTTCGGCAGGAACAGCGTCGCGCTGTAATCGCGGGTCATGGCGGCTCGTCGTCGATGGCGTTGCTGCGAAAAAAGCGGTCCCGGTCTTCCGCCCGAAGAATCAGGCGGAACCCGGGCCGGTAATCGGCCGAATCGACGAAACGAAGCCCTGGAGCGCTGGCATGGAGCGGTTCCTAGCAGGCAGGCGCCGCAAGGAAAAGACCCGAGCCGTCGTCCCGGGGCCGAGCGCTGCGAGGAACCCGGGACCGATGGCCCCCGATTTCGCCGAATATCGAGAAGACGGTGTTCATAGGTTCCGGCTCTCGCGCTTTCGCGCTCGGCCGGAATGACGGCGCTCAGCCTTCCACGCTCACCCCTCCACAAACGTGCCGAGCAGAGGAAATGTCGCGCTGGTGCGCGCGAGCGCCTCGCGCGCGAGCCGCGCGTCCTCCTCCATGCGGACGATGAGATCCTCGATCTTCGCGAACTTGGCCTCGGCCCGGATCCAGCCGAGAAAGGCGACATCGATCGCCGCGCCGTAGAGTTCGCCGGAGAAATCGAACAGATGCACTTCGAGCAGCGGCGGCCCGTCATCGAACGTCGGGCGGCGGCCGAAGCTCGCGACGCCGTCGCGGACCTCGCCATGAACGCGGGCGCGGACCGCGTAGATGCCGTGCTTGAGCCCGCACTCGGGGTCGAGCTTGAGGTTGGCGGTGGGATACCCGAGCCCGTGGCCGCGCCGGTCGCCGGGGATGATCGTGCCGGTCACGAACCAGGGATGGCCGATGAGCTCGGCCGCCTCGATCACGCGGCCGGCGGCGAGCGCGGCGCGGATCGAGCCCGAGGAGACCGGCCGCCCCTCGTCTTCGAGCGGCGGCAGGATCTCCACCGCGAAGCCGAGCCGCTCGCCTTCGGCCGCCAAAAAGCCGGGCGAGCCGCGCCGGTCCTTGCCGTAATGGAAATCGAAGCCGATGGCGACGCCCTTCACCGCGAGCCTGCCGACGAGGATGCGCGTGATGAAATCCTCGGCGGAAAGCGAGGCGAGCGCCTTATCGAACGTGAGCACCAGCGCGCCGGCGAGCCCGCTCGCCGCGAGCAGCCGCAGCTTGGTCGCCTCGTCGGTAAGCCGGAACAGCGGGCTGTCCGGGCGCAGGAACCGCCGCGGGTGCGGCTCGAACGTCAGCGCCACTGCCGGGCCGCCGAGCGTTTTGGCGCGGCGCACCGCGGCGGCGATCACGGTGCGATGGCCGCGGTGCACGCCGTCGAAATTGCCGATCGCGACGACGCCGCCTTCGAGCGCGGCCAGGGAAGGGGAATCGTCGCGGACCACGAGGAGCGGCCGCGTCGATCTCGCCGGATCGCTGGGTTGGGACGGGTGAAGCAAGGCGGGCAAACGGTGCCGCCGCCGCGCGTCCCAAGTCAAGCAGGCCGCCGCGGCACCGAGACCATGGCTTCGCCGTCGAGCACCAAATGCCCATCGACCAGCGCCTCGCACTTGAGGCGCGCCCTCCTGCCCTCGGCAATGAGCTCCACGACCTCGACGATGATTGTGACCACATCGCCGATCTTCACCGGCGCATGGAAGTTCAGCGTCTGCGAGCGATACACCGCGCCGGGCCCGGGCAGCCGCGTGCCCAATGCCGCCGAGATCAGGCTCGCGGTGTAGAGCCCATGGGCGATGCGCTGGCCGAACCGGGTCTGGGCCGCATAGACGTCGCACAGGTGGATCGGATTATCGTCGCCGGACAGCCGCGCGAAGCCGACCACGTCGGAATCCATCACGGTTTTCATCAGGACTTCGCGCAAGCCGACGTGGAGATCCTCGAAATAGAGGAGCTTGAGCATCCGCGGATCGACGGCGGGTTTCGGGCTCGGCAACGACATCGGTCCAGCTATCCGGTTCGGCGGCGCTACGATGGGCTCGGTTGACTTGGCGCGCAATGCCCGCCGGCGATGGCGCCGGGAACCGCGCGGCGGCAGCTCGCGCTCGGTCCATTGGCAACGATCGAACGGCGGGAACGTTGCAGCCGTCGCGACGGGAAAGCCCGCGGATCTGCGAAATCTCGGTGGCGCCGCCCGCGTTCCGGGCCGATTAACCGTATATTCAACCGATTTCACCTAAGGTCGGGGATTGGAGCGCCGGCGTGGGCTCCAGGGCTGCCCGGGCGGGAGCGACCGGCTGCCCGGCGCTCGACGGAGAACAAAGAATGGCCGTGGACCCCTCGATGCCGATCCTGGTGGTGGACGATTACAACACCATGATCCGCATCATCCGCAACCTGCTCAGGCAGCTCGGGTACGAAGACGTGGACGACGCCGCCGACGGGGCCTCGGCGCTCTCCAAGATGCGCGACAAGCGCTACGGCCTGGTGATCTCCGACTGGAACATGGAGCCGATGACCGGCTACGACCTGCTCAAGGAGATCCGCGGCGATCCCCATCTCGCCGGGACGCCGTTCATCATGGTCACGGCGGAATCCAAGACCGACCACGTGATCGCGGCCAAGAAGGCCGGCGTCGACAATTACATCGTCAAGCCGTTCAACGCCCAGACCCTGAAGTCCAAGATCGAGACGGTGTTCGCGGGCTAGCTTGCTTTTTCCCTCCCCTTCAGGGGAGGGTCGGCAGCGAGCGCACGCGAGCTGCCGGGGGTGGGGTCGCATTCAGACGCTCGCCCCACCCGCCGGACTTCGTCCGGCGACCTCCCCTCCGGGGAGGTATAATTGCTCACCAGGCCAGTTGCCGCATCACCGCCTTCGGGGTCACGCCGGCTTCGGCGAAGAAGCGGCCGAGCCGGTCGAGGTCCGGGTCGTCGCGGTGGCCGAGCTCTTCGGCGTGGATCCCGCGGGTGATGAAGACGCCGTCGATCCCGAGCGCCGCCGCGCCGGCGAGATCGGTGCGGATCGAATCGCCGATCGCCAGCACTCGCGCGGTCGCGAGCGGCGCGCCGCGCGCCGCGGCGATCCGGGCGAGCGCCGCGTCATAGATCGGGCGATGCGGCTTGCCGGCGTAGAGCACCTCGCCGCCGAGCTGCGCATACAAGTCGGCGACGGCACCGGCGCAATAGATCAGCCGATCGCCGCGCTCGACGACGAGATCCGGATTGGCGCAAACGAGCAGCAAGCCTCTGGCGCCCATCCGCTCGAGCAGCACGCGATAGCTCTCCGGGGTCTCGCGCTCGTCGTCGAACAGGCCGGTGCAAATCACGTAATCGGCCGCGTCGACCGGGCCGAAGCGGAGCTCGAGCCCGGCGAAGATCGATCGGTCCCGCTCCGGCCCCACGTGAAACACGCATCGGCTCGGATGCGAGGCGATGAATTCGCGGGTGAGGTCGCCCGAGGTGATGATGTCGTCGTAGGCGGAGCGCGGCACGCCGAGCCGGTCGAGCATTCGGATCACGGCGGCGCCGGGTCGCGGCGCGTTGGAAACGAGCAGCACCGTGCCGCCGGCGTTGCGGAACCGCGTGAGCGCATCGCCCGCCGGCGCCAGGGCGGCAACGCCGTTGTGCACCACGCCCCAGACGTCGCACAGCACCGCATCATAGCCGGGCGCCAGCGCCGAGAAGCGATCGACCAGGACCGGCGCGGGCAAGGATGTCGACTGCCCCTCAAGCACCCAGGCCGATCCCGATCGGGCCCGGAGTTTCGGCGGCGGCGAACGGCTCCGCGATCGGCGGCGGCTGCGCTCGATCCGCGGCGGCAGCTTCCGCCGCCGCAACCGCGGCGGCCGCGGGCCAGATCCTGCCGCTGGCGCGCGGCGGCGGCCGGTCGGCGCTCGCCTGCACGATATCGGCCCGCACCGGCCGCGGGGCTGAGAACAGCGGGCCCTGGCCGAAGCGCACGTCGAAATCGAGCAGGCCGACCACGATCGCCTCGCTCTCGATCTCCTCCGCGATCAGGTCGATGCCGAACCGCCCGAGCCGGTCGGAGAACTCCGAAGCCTCGATCCCCGACGCCGCGGCTTCGGCGCGGCTGAGCAGGAGCGCCGCCGGGATCTTCACGAAGCGGAAGCCGCGCTCGGCGAGTTCCGGGGGATCGAGCTGCAGATCGCCGACGCGATCCATCGAGAACCGGAACCCGAGCGCGGCAAGCTCGCTCAAGCATTCGCGCTCGGTCGCGCCCATGGCCCGGACTTGTCGCTGCGCAAACTCGAACACGAGGCAGGAGGCGAGCGCGCGATTGGCCTCGATGAAATCCGAGACCTCGCCAAGGCACGCGGGGTCGAGCAGCGAGTGTCCGGCGATATGGCAGAACAGCCCGATCTCCCGCTCCTTGGCGAGCAGGCGGCGCACCACCTGAACGCAGCCGAACAGCAGGATGTCGTCGACCATCGGCATCACGTCGGCGCTCTGCGGCTGGCGCAGGTAATCGCACGGGTTCAACAGCTCCCCGGCCTCGGTCCGCAGCCGCGCCGTCGCCTCGTAGTAGCGCACCTTGCGCTGCGGCAGCGTGACGATGGGCTGCAGGTAAAGCTCGAAGCGTCCCGCCTCCGCGGCGCGCCGCAGCGCGCTCACGCCGCCTCCCCCCTCCCCGGCCGCAACGGCGCGATCGGCCGCACCGTCGTGGAACTGCGCGTCGTCGGCCGTCGGTGCCGGTGCCGGCGCGCCCATCGCATCGAGCGCGAGCGCAACGGCGGCGGGGCGCCCGGCCTCGGCGGACGCGGCGCTCAGGCTTTGCAGCGTGGCCGCGTGCGCCGCGACCGACTGGGCGAGCTGCTTGGCCGATCGGCGCAACAGCTCGATCTCGGTCGCGGTGGGCTCCAGCGCCGCCCGGGTCCGCTCGGCGGATCGCGCAACCTCGATCTCGACCGCCGCGAGGCGCCGCCCGGTTTCGGCGACCTGGCGCGCGAGATCCGCGCCGCCGCGCGAGAGATCCGCGATACGGTCGCCGATCTCGGCGCGGTCGCGCCCGCGCGCCATCAGCGCATGGAACAGGCCCAGGACCGACAGCACCGCAATGCTCGCGACCGCCGCTTCCACCCGGTCGAAGCCGAAAAACCGGACGAGCACGCCGCCGACCGAACCGGCGCCGAGCACGAGAACAAGCGCGACGAAGATTGCACCCATGCTGCCCCGCGCCTCCCCGGCACACGGCCCGCTCCCGCATGGCTCTCTATTCATTCGCGGAGCGGGGCCTTCTACAATGTCCATGAGCAACTCCCCGCGCGCAAGCGGCTTTGCGCGATTACGCGATTCCGGGAGATTTCGCGGCCTCCGCCGCGAGCTGGAGGCGGCCATGCCCGAGAACGCCGACGCCAAGGTGCTGATTCGGCCGCTCAGGCCCGCCGACGAGCGCGATTGGCGCCGCCTGTGGGCGGCGTATCTCGCGTTCTACCGCCAGGCTCTGAGCGCCGAGACCACGGAGGCGACCTGGCGCGCGCTCATCGAGGAGGGCCGTGCGGAGATGCTCGGGCGGGTCGCCGAGCTCGAAGGCCGCGTGGTCGGCATGCTCAACGCCGTGATCCACCCCAACACCTGGTCGGCGGCGCCCGTGTGCTATCTCGAAGACCTCTACGTCGACGCCGAGCGCCGCGGGCGCGGCATCGGCCGGGCGCTGATCGAGGCGCTCGCCCAAGAGGGCCGCCGCGTCGGCTGGCGGCGCATCTATTGGCGCACCGCGGACGACAATTTCACCGCGCAGTTTCTCTACGACGCCGTCGCCCGGCGCTCGCGCTGGGTGACCTACGAGCTGGATTTGACGGGGTCGGTCGCGGCCGAGCGATCGGGTTCCGGGTCATAGTCGTCCTCGACCAGCCGGATCTCGTCCGCGGTCCACTCCTCGCCGTCCTCGTCGACGTAGGGGTCCTCGCCGTCCCGTTCATTGGTGTACTGGCCGTCCCAGCACAGGACGGTCTCGCCGACCCACTCGAAATCGACCGACCCGTCGGGCAGGCGTTTCCAGCTGCGCTCCTCGATCAGGGCGTTGCCGGGGACCCAGTCGGAGCTGCCAACGATCGGGGCGCCGGTGGGACTGATGGCTTTCATGGTGGCTGCCTCCGAGCTGAGTACCCGTTTCACCAGACTTGGGCCTCTCCTGCTGCAAAAAAGCTGCGCAGCTTTCGCGACCGGGTCGGGTGCTTGAGCCTGCGCAGACCCTTCCCCTCCATCTGGCGAATGCGCTCGCGCGTGACCGAAAACTGCTGGCCGCCCTCCTCGAGCGTGTGGTCGGCGTTGCCGATGCCGCCTCTAATTTCCCAGCCGCACCTTTCTCCCTGACTAACGCTAATCCCCTTTAATCTTGCGTTTTGTTTTAAAATATTCGAAATATTCCTTTAGCTTCTCGTGCCTGCGTTGAATTTGATACGCGGACGTACCGTTCCGTAATTTTTACCTGACCAACGGTAGTCTTCACAGTAATCAAACAGCATTTCACGAAGCGTCCACAACAAGGCGTCCGGTTTCTGGGCAGCCGGTTTCGCATGCGAAATCGATCTAATTGTCTTGTTCAATATTCGAATAACATTATCAATATCCTCTCGCGTAGCTAGACGGGATTTGGTCAGCACTACTGATACCGGATTGATATCACAGCAGAAAGCGCTGTACCCAAGCACCCTGGCGGCGGCTAACGTAGTTCCTGACCCGCACCAAGGATCAAGGACTAGCGATCCTGGACGGAGATCGAGTTCGAGAAGCTTTTGCTCAACGAAGGATTGGGAATAACCGGCGTAATAATAATAGAGGTCCGCAGCCCGGCGAGCGCCACTGCGCTTTGGCGAGGGTAAACTCCTGTTGAGCATAGGAGCGCTCCGGGGAACTTAGCCTACCCCAGTCCCCGGATCACCCGGCCGAGCTTGTCGAAAATCTCGGAAATCTCGCTCTCGCGCACGATCAGCGGCGGGGAGAGCGCGATGGTGTCGGCGGTGATGCGCATCATGATGCCCTGCTCGAAGCCCTTCTGCATGGCCTCGTACGCCCGGCCGCCGACCGCGTCGGGGCGCGAGGCGAGATCGATCCCGGCGACGAGCCCGATTGTGCGGATGTCGAGCACGTGCGGCAGGCCTTTGAGCGCCATCGCCGCCTCGGCCCAGACCGGCTCGAGCTTTTTCGCCCGCTCGAACAGCCGCTCCTCGCGATAGACGTCGAGCGCGGCGAGCGCGGCCGCGCAGGCGAGCGGATGCGCCGAATAGGTATAGCCGTGGAACAGCTCGATCGTGTTCTCGGGCCCGTTCATGAACGCGTCGTAGACGCCCTTCTTCACCATCACGCCCGCCATCGGCACGGTGCCGGACGTCACCCCTTTGGCGAAGGTGATCATGTCGGGCTCGACCCCGTAGCGCTCGGCCGCGAACGCGTGGCCGAGCCGGCCGAAGGCGGTGATGACCTCGTCGAAGATCAGCAGGATGCCGTGCTTGTTGCAGATCGCGCGCAGCCGCTCGAGGTAACCCTTGGGCGGCGGCAGCACCCCGGTCGAGCCCGCCATCGGCTCGACGATGACGGCCGCGATGGTCGAGGCATCGTGCAGCGCGACGAGCCGGTCGAGCTCGTCGGCGAGATGTCCGCCCCATTCCGGCTCGCCCTTGGTAAAAGCCTGTTTTTCGCGATTATAGGTGTGCGGCAGATGGTCGACGCCGGCCAGCAGCGCGCCGAAATACTTGCGGTTGGGAGCGATGCCGCCGACCGAGATGCCGCCGAAGCCCACCCCGTGATAGCCGCGCTCGCGGCCGATCAGCCGGACGCGGGAGGCCTGGCCGCGCACGTTGTGGTAGGCGAGCGCGATTTTCAGCGCGGTGTCGACCGCCTCCGAGCCCGAATTGCAGAAGAAGGCATGGTCGAGCTCGCCCGGCGCGAGTGCCGCGAGCCGGCTCGCCAGCTCGAAGGCCTTCGGGTGCGAGAACTGGAACGCCGGCGCATAGTCGAGCTCGGCGGCCTGGCGGGAAATCGCGGCGACGATCTCGTCGCGGCCGTGGCCGGCGTTGCAACACCACAGCCCCGCGGTGCCGTCGAGCACGGCGCGACCCTCGACGGTGTAATAATGCATGCCCTTGGCGCGCGCGATCAGCCGCGGCGCCTTCTTGAAGGCGCGGTTGGGCGTGAACGGAATCCAGAACGATTCCAGGTCGTTGGGTACGGCACCCGCGACCGCCTCGGTTCGTGCCTGTGGCATGAAAAACCTCCCGGATGGATTTTTGGGCGCGCGGGCGCCCGGAACATTGGCCCCGGTATAGCAGCCGCCGCACGGGGGCGAAATCTCCGCGCAAGTTGCGGCACGCGCCCGATTGCCGCCCCTTCTCAGCGGATCGGATTTCGCTCCGAGCGAGCCGCGGTCGACTCCCTCGCCCCGCTTGCGGGGAGAGGGGTGGGGTGAGGGGCATTTGCTTGCGTGGGCCCCTCACCCGACCTCGCTTCGCTCGGTCGACCTCTCCCCGCACGCGGGGAGAGGTGTTCAGAGCAAGCTGCCAACCATGCGCAAATCGCTGCCCCTCCGGCCGAGCGCGCGGCCTCCGCTTGCCCTCGGCCGGAGCCGATGACATACCGACGCTTCCGACCCCGAGCGAGCGAGCGATGAATGAGGCAAAAGCCAACCGCGTGAAGGCGCGCCTGCCGCGTGGGTTCGCCGATCGCGGCGCCGCCGAGATCCAGGCCACGCGCCGCATGCTCGATCGCATCCGCGCGGTCTACGAGCGTTACGGCTTCGAGCCGGTGGAGACGCCGGCGATCGAATACACCGACGTGCTGGGAAAATTTTTGCCGGACCAGGACCGGCCCGGCGAGGGCGTGTTCTCGTTTCAGGATGACGACGAGCAATGGCTCTCTCTGCGCTACGATCTCACCGCGCCGCTCGCCCGCTATGTCGCCGAGCATTTCGACGCCCTGCCGAAACCCTACCGCAGCTACCGGGTCGGCTGGGTTTTTCGCAACGAGAAGCCGGGGCCCGGCCGCTACCGGCAGTTCATGCAATTCGACGCCGACACGGTGGGATCCGCCTCGCCCGCCGCCGACGCCGAGATGTGCATGATGGCCGCCGACACGATGGAAGCGCTCGGCATTCCGCCGGATTCGTACCTTGTGAAAGTCAATAACCGCAAGGTGCTTGATGGCTTGATTGAAAAAATGGGGATTGATCCGAACAGCTCGGCAGATGCTGGTAGGCGTATGAGGGTCCTTCGGGCGGTCGACAAACTAGATCGCCTAGGTTGGAAAGGCGTCGAACAACTCCTTGGTCCGGGGCGCACGGATGAGAGCGGAGATCACACCCCCGGGGCCGGACTTGATAATAATGTCATATACACATTCAAAGCATGTGTAGAGGGTGGCTTGCCGGTGGATGTCCCTCTTGTGGCCGACCCATCGCGGCCGATGAGCGATATGAAGAGCAATTATCCCAATACATTTGTAGATACTCTATACGGCTTGACGCAATGGCACGGGCTTATTGGTGAAACTAAGAGCGGTGCGGAAGGACTCCGTGAACTTACCGAAATTGTCAAAGTGTGTGAGGCTGCAGGATATGGGTCACGGCGCATCGTAGTTGACCCCTCCGTCGTGCGCGGGCTCGAGTATTACACCGGCCCGGTCTACGAAGTGGACCTCACCTTCGAGACCAAGGACGACGAGGGTCGGCCGGTGCGGTTCGGCTCGGTCGGCGGCGGCGGACGCTACGACGGCTTGATCGCGCGCTTCCGCGGCGAGCCGGTGCCGGCGACCGGATTCTCGATCGGGGTGTCGCGGCTCGCCGCCGCGCTCGCCCACATCAACAAGGGCGACGCCAAGCCGGACGTCGGGCCCGTGGTGGTGCTGGTGCTCGACCGCGAGAACATCGGCGATTATCAGCGTCTAACGAAAATCCTGCGTGATGCGGGCATCCGCGCCGAGATGTATTTTGGCCCCTCCGGCATGAAGGCGCAGATGAAATATGCCGACCGGCGCGGCGCGCCCTGCGTCGTCATCCAGGGCAGCGAGGAGCGCGCCAAATCCCCACCCGAAGTGCAGATCAAGGATCTGATCGAAGGCCAGAGGGCCGCGGCGGCGATCGCGTCCAATCAGGAATGGCGCGAGAGCCGGCCGGCGCAGTTCGCGGTGCCGGAGGAGAAGCTGGTCGACGCCGTGCGCGAGGTGCTGCAGCGCCACGGCGTGGCTTAAGGTAATGTTCTTGGGGGTAATAGTTCTTGGGGGTGACGTCGATGCCGCTCGATCCCGCCGCGAAGAATTTGCTCGATCTGCTGGCCGCGGCCGGCCGGCCGAAAGTTTGGCAGGTGAGCCCGGCCGAGGCCCGCGAGGGAATATCGGCGCTCGCCGAGGCGGCCGACGCCAAGGACGTGGCGATCGGCCGCGTCGAGGACGGCGCATGGCCCGGGCCTGCCGGCGCCCTCACCTATCGCAGCTATACGCCGGTCGACCCGGCGGGAGAGCCGCTGCCGGCGCTGCTCTATTTCCACGGCGGCGGCTTCGTCATCGGCGACCTCGACACTCATGACGGGCTGTGCCGGCTTCTCGCCAATGCGAGCGGCTGCCGATTGATCTCGGTCGAGTATCGGCTGGCGCCCGAGCACAAGTTTCCGGCCGCCGTCGAGGACGCCGATGCGGCCGCATGCTGGGTCGCGGACCATGCGCGCGAGCTCGGCATCGATCCCGGCCGGATGGCGATCGGCGGGGATTCGGCCGGCGCCAATCTTGCCGCGGTGGTGTGCCAGCTCGCTAAAGAACGCGGCGGGCCGCGGCTCGCGCTGCAGCTGCTGCTCTACCCGGCAACCGAGTCCGGCGTCGACACGCCCTCCCGCGTGGCGTTCGCGGAGGGCTATCTGCTGGAGAAGAAATCGATCGAGTGGTTTTTCCAGCAATACGTCGCGCCCGGGACGGATCCGATCGACCCGCGCCTCTCGCCGCTGCTCGCGCCGGATCTCTCAGGGCTGCCGCCGGCGCATATCCACACCGCCGAGTTCGATCCGCTGGTCGATGAAGGCAAGGCCTATGCGGACAAGCTCGCGGCGGCAGGCGTCGAGGTCGAGTACGTCTGCCATCCGGGCATGATCCACCATTTCTTCTGCCTGGCCGGCGCCATCCCGTACGCCCGCACCGCGATCGCCAACGCCGGCGCCGCGATCAAACAGGCGCTCGCGCCCGCTCGCCCGGCCGGGGCGATGGCACGCCGCCGCGCATCGATGTGAGGTCGTGCCGAAGTCCGTCGTCCCGGAAGCCGCGAAGCGGCTATCCGGGACCTATGACCACCAGCCTCACGTTTCGCGCCGTCGGTGATTATGGGTCCCCGCAACGGGGCACCCCGTCGCGCTTGCGCGACGGGGACCCGGCGCGGGGACGACGCCGCGCAGCGACGGCCGCGCAGACGTTAACCTTACCCGTTCCGGCAATACCCCTCCTTCACGACCCCAAGCAATTGCCGTCGAAACCTTAACCGCGGCGTGGTAAAGGGCGCGCTCCGCGCAACAAGTTTTTACGCGAACAGCGCCATGTCCGAGGCGGCAGCAGCGACGAACCGGCCCGACGCGCGCGCACAAGCGCTCGTGGCGTCCTACGAGCGCGCCGGCTATCGGCGCGCCGAGCCCGCGATCCTGCAGCCGGCCGAGCCGTTCCTCGATCTGTCCGGCGAGGACATCCGGCGGCGCATGTATCTCACCAGCGAGCCCTCCGGCCGCGAGCTGTGCCTGCGGCCGGATCTGACCATCCCGGTCTCGCGCGACTACCTCGCCTCGGTTGCCGGCGCGGCCGGCGAGCCCGCCGGCTTCTGCTATCTCGGTCCGGTGTTCCGCCAGCGCGGGGATAAGCCGGGCGAGTTCCTGCAGGCCGGCATCGAATCCTTCGGCCGGCGCGATACCGCCGCGGCCGACGCCGAAATGCTGGCGCTGGGGCTCGAGGCGCTGGCGCAATACGGCATCGAAGCTTCCGAGATCCGCATCGGCGACGTCGGCCTGTTCACGGCGCTGATCGAAGCGCTCGACCTGCCGGCGGCGTGGCGGCGGCGTCTCGCCAAGGACTTCCACCGCGCCGGAAGCCTGGCGCACGATCTCGACCGGCTGCGGCTCGATGCGGCGCAGAGCGGCCCGGACTACCAGGGGCTGCTCGCGGCGCTCGCGGGCTCCGACCTGCGCGCCGCGCATGCGCTCGTCACCGATCTGTTGTCGATCGCCGGCATCACTACGGTAGGCGGGCGAACGGTGGGCGAGATTGCCGACCGATTTCTTGAACAGGCGGCGCTCGGGGCCGGCGCGCGGCTGCCGCAGCAAACCCAGGCAGTGATCGAGCGCTTCCTGAAAATCGCCGGCGATCCGGACGGGGCCGCCGCGGATCTGCGGACGTTTTCCGAGGAAACCGGCGCGGCGCTCGGCCCCGCCATCGATCTGCTGGAAAGCCGCACCGGATTTTTCGCCGCGCAGGCCATCGACGTTTCGCGCATGCGTTTTGCGACCGCATTCGGGCGCGGCGTCGATTATTACACCGGCTTCGTGTTCGAGATTCACGACGCGCACGCGCGCGTCCCCGGCCAGCTGGTGGGGGGAGGACGCTACGACGCCTTGCTGTCGCGGCTGGGCGCGGAAAATCCGATCCCCGCGGTCGGGTTCGCGGTCTGGATCGATCGCCTGCAGGCGATCGGGAGTTCTCCATGACGACGCCGTTCGTGCTCGCGGTGCCCTCGAAGGGCCGGCTGCAGGAGAACGCGCAGGCGTTCTTTCGCCGCGCCGGGCTGGTGCTGGTGCAGCCGCGCGGCCCGCGCGAATATCGCGGCACGCTCGACGGCATCGCCGGCGTGGAAATCGCCTATCTGTCCGCGGCGGAGATCACCATCCAGCTGGCGCAGGGCGCCGCGCAGCTCGGCGTCACCGGCGAAGATCTGGTGCGGGAGATGGTCCCGGACACCGAGGCAAGCGTCGTGCTCCTCGAGAAGCTCGGGTTCGGACACGCCAACGTGGTCGTCGCCGTGCCGCAGGCCTGGATCGACGTACGCTTGATGGCCGACCTCGACGACGTCGCCACCGCGTTTCGCTTGCGCCATAACCGCAAGATGCGGGTCGCGACCAAATATGTGAATCTGACGCGGGGCTTCTTCGCCCGCCACGGGATTGCCGACTATCGCATCGTGGAGAGCCTCGGCGCCACCGAAGCGGCGCCGGGCGCCGGCACCGCCGAGCTCATCGTCGACATCACCACCACGGGCGCGACGCTCGCCGCCAACGGATTGAAGGTCGTCGAGGACGGCGTGATCCTGCGCTCGGAGGCGAACCTCGTCGCCGCCCGCAAGGCGTCGTGGGGCGCTGCCGAGCGCGAGATCGCCCGCGCCGTTCTCGACCGCATCGCGGCCGAGGCGCGCGCGCGGCAATTCCGCGAAGTGCGCGCCCGGTTCCCCGAGTGCGACGCGCACCTCCTCGCCAGCGCGCGGGAGCGCTTCGGGGTGGTGGCGCCGTTCGGCGGCCCGACCTCGTCGGGCATGCTGACGCTCCATTGTCCCCCGGCGGCGATCCACGCGCTCGCGAGTTTTTTGCGGGAGAACGGCGCCGCCATGGTTTCGGTCGCCGAGCTCGAATACGTGTTCGCGAGCGAAAATCCCCTCTACGCGCGGCTCGAGGCCGGGCTCGGCGCGTTGTGAAAGATGCCGACTCCACTCGCTGCCGCGGTCATCGCTGCTGAGAGGCAAACATGCAGAACCAAGAGCCGCGCCCGCCGCCGGGGTTCGAGCCGCTGTTCCGCACGAGCCCGTTCCTCGACACCGTGGGCCCGTTGTTCTACCGCAAGGAGCCGGACGGCGGATTCGTCGTCGGCCTGCGAGTGCTCCCCAAACACGCCAATACACGCGGGAACGCGCACGGCGGCCTGTTGCTCACGCTCATCGATGTGGCACTGGGTTATCGGGCCGCGTTCAGCCAGGACCCTCCCGCGGCGCTGACCACGGCCAGCGTATGCGCCGACTTCGCCGGTGCGCCGAAAGTCGGCGATTGGGTCGAGGCGCACGTCGACGTGCAGAAGGTCGGCAGCCGCGCCTTCGCCAATGCGTTCCTAATCGTCAATGGCGAGCGCCTGGTGCGGGCCAGCGCCGTGTTCTCGCGCAGCGCCGGAACCTTGCCTGGCAGCGCGAGCGCCGCACCAGCGGTGCGCGGCGAGTAGTTCAAAGTCTGTTTCCGGATTTCCAACTCGTCATGCCCGGCCTTGTGCCGGGCATCCACGACCTCAATCCTGAACCGTGCCACGTGGATGGCCAGGACGAGCCCGGCCATGTCGCCCTATCACTCCGCAGGCGAAGGCCGCGGCCGGAACACGATGAAGCGCGCCAGCGAGAAATTGACCAGGAAGCTCACGCCGATCGCGAGCAGCTTCGCCACCACCACGGGCAGCAACAGCAATCTGGCCGCGATCAGCAGCGTCGCCGTATTGGCGATGAGCCCGGCCAGCCCCGAGCCGACAAAGCCCGCGTAGGCCCGCAGGCGCAGCCGGCGGCCGGATTCCGCCGCGAAGGTGATCAACGAGTTCAGAGCGTAGGAGCCCGTCACCGCGACGGTCCAGGACAGCACGTTGGCGGCAACGAGCGAGGACGTGAGAAACGTGATCGCGAACAGGAATACCCCGAAATCGACCGAGGTGTTTACGACGCCGATCATCGCGAATCTCGTCGCCTGGCCGACAAGGACGCGGCCGCCGAGCAGGGCGAAGACGCGGCCCGACAGGTGCTGGAATCGGTCGAGGGAAGCCATGGCGGTCGCTTAGCATTTTCACCGGCCTTAACCGAGCCCTATTGTCGGGCGGCGGCCATCGCGACACCCGAGGGCGATTGCGCTATAGATCGCCCGGTATCCGCCTGCCGGGTTCGGTTCCGAAACTGCGGCAGCCGTTGCGTTAAAGGTAGATCGACGGGAATTCCATGACCCCGGCAGCCACGAGCCGAGCCATCGCCAAAGATGCCGCGCCGCCGGCGCCCGGCGAGCCCGGCCTCTCGATCGTCATTCCGCTGTTCAACGAGGCCGCGAGCCTGCCCGGGCTCAACCAGCGCGTCTGCGAGGTGCTCCGCCGCCTGCGCGAGACCCGCGGATTGCGCAGCGAGATCGTCTATGTCGACGACGGCAGCCACGACGCCACGCTGGCGATCGCGCGGGCGCTGCCGGCGAGCGCCGCCGACGTCCAGATCGTGGCGCTGTCGCGCAATTTCGGCAAGGAGGCGGCGCTGCTCGCGGGGCTCGATCATGCTCGACTATCCGCCGTGCTGTTCATGGACGGCGACGGCCAGCACCCGCCCGGCCTGATCGACACGCTGGTCGCCCACTGGCTCGATGACGGCTACGACGTCGTCTATACCGCCAAGGCCAATCGCGAGAACGAGCCGCTGCTGCGCCGGCTCGGCGTCAAGACGTTCTATTCGATGATCAACTGGGGCGCGCGACAGAAGCTTCCGGTGGACGCCGGCGATTTCCGCCTGCTCTCGCCGCGCGCCGCGGCGGCGCTGCGGCAGCTGCCGGAGCGCAACCGGTTCTTCAAGGGGCTGGCGACCTGGATCGGCTTTCGCCAGATCCGGGTCGACTACGAGCCGGCCGAACGCGCCCACGGCTCGACCGCGTTCCAGCTTCGCTCGCTCGTCGGCCTGTCGATCGAAGGCCTGACCTCGTTCTCGGTGGCGCCGCTGCGGCTGGCGAGCCTGCTTGGATGCGGCTCGCCAGCCTGCTCGGTCTTCTGCTCGCGGCGACCGCGCTGCTCTTCGGCGCAATCATCCTCGTGCAGACGCTTATCTACGAGGAATCCGTTCCGGGTTATCCCTCGCTCATCGTCGGCCTGATGGTGCTGGGCGGCGTCCAGCTCATCATGATCGGCATCATGGGCGAGTACATCGGGAAAATCCTCTCCGAGCTCAAACAGCGCCCGGTCTATTTCGTCGCCGAGCATAGCGTCAAAGCCGCGCAGACCGGCGCGGGCGCGACGGGTACGGCGCAGGCCGCGGCCGAATAGGCCGCAGGCCGGATGCGAAAAATCTGGCTGTGCGCCGACGATTACGCCATCGCGCCGGCGGTCGACGCGGCGATCCGCGATCTCCTTGTCCGCGGGCGGCTCAATGCGACCTCGGTGATGGCGGTCGCGCCGAGTTTTTCGTCCGAGGCACCGCCGCTCGCGGCGCTCATTGCCGAGCGGCGCGCCGCGGTCGGCCTGCACCTGACCCTGACCGGGCCGTTCCGGCCGCTCACCGCGTTCCGGCCGCTCTGCGAGCGCGCATTCCCACCGCTTGCCGCGATGGCGCGGCTGGCATTCCTGCGGCGGCTCGAGAGCGCCGCGCTTGCCCGTGAGATCGAGGCCCAGCTCGCCCGATTCGCGGCGGCGTTCGGGCGCGCGCCCGACTTCGTCGACGGCCATCAGCACGTGCATCTGTTTCCGCAGATCCGCGAGGAAACGCTCGCTGCGGTGAAACGCGCCGCGCCCGCCGCCTGGGTGCGGCAGTGCGGCAGCGCGCTCCCGCTGCGGATTTTGCTCCAAGACTTCAAGACGCTGGCCTTGAGCGTGCTCAGCCGCGGCTTTCGACGGCGTGCCGCCGCGCTCGGACTCAAGACCAACCCGGCATTCGCCGGCGTCTACAATCTCGACCCGGACACCGATTTTGCCGCGCTGTTTCCGCGGTTTCTCCAAGGGCTGCCGGAGGGCGGCCTCGTCATGTGCCATCCCGGCCACGTCGACGCGGAGCTTCGCGGGCTCGATCCGCTCACCGATCTGCGCGAGACCGAATACCGATATTTCGCAGGCGATGTTTTTCCGCGCGCGCTCGCCGCCGAGGGGCTGAGGTTGGCGAATCTACCTCCCCGTTAGGGGAGGCATAGGCGACCTGCGGCGGCCGTTCGAACAACGCCGATGCAAAGCATCGGCGTTGGAGCGTCGAGAGACGCGAGCCGGGTGGGGTGAAATTGAATTCGCCCGCCCCGGCAGCTCGCTAGATCACCACGACCTTGGTGCCGACCTTG
>WNFD01004294.1_pt1 | contig 18443 bp, 27 predicted proteins | sample 5400491 | NCBI WGS metagenome assembly WNFD01 (sample SAMN13153343, study PRJNA577476) | soil metagenome | isolation source: 120 cm saprolite under Douglas fir tree site 2 hole 2 replicate 2 | place: USA:California | collected 2015-04-18 | reverse complement strand
CGGCCCGCGCGGCACTCCAGCGCTCACGCACTGTAACCGGATCAGCCGCTGGGGGGCTCCGCCCCCAAAACCGCCTAACGCCGCGAACCACCGGCCATTTCGATCACTCACAGTCACGCTGACTTTGACGAGTCCCTGCGCGATCCAGCGAGGACGGGCCAGGCCAGCCAATGACACGTGGATCGCCGCATGTGCGCTTACCTATGGCCTGCCGCTCGCGACTCTCAACGCCAAGGACTTTAAGGATTTCGCCGAATATGAGGGCCTCAACCTGATCATCAGGTAGTCGCGACGGGCGGCCGCTTTCAACTGTCGGTCTGGATCGAGAACCCGCTGATGCGGGTGCCTGGCGGCAGATTCCGGACTTGCTCGTGCAGCTGGCCGAGGATGTTGAGGCTGACTACGAAGTCGATTGCTTCGACGTTGCCGATGCCGATCTCGCCTCCGAGGACGGGCGCGATCTTGAACCCGTATACCTGTGCGGCGGCAGGGATGATGCCCTGGCGTTCTGCACTCGCCGCTAGGCCTGCGAGAAGGAATTGGTCTTGCCGTCTGTGGTGCCGAGCACTGCCCTCAGTTCGTCGGCACTCGCCCACGGCCGGGTAAGTGTGGCTTCGAGCGTGTCAAGCAGCCAGAAGCCGTCGTGTGATCGGAAGAACACGTCACCGAACGGCGATGTGAAGATGGGGCTCTTGTCATCGACCCCGAGCCACTGCCAAGACTCCAGGGCCCGGTTGAACTGGTCCGGGCTGAAGCTCCTTGTCAGGTCCATGCTGGCATCTAACTGCGTGCGGACGTTGTGCGGCTAGTGCCGGAACGGAGACATCGAGGCATGTGACCCCACCGTCGTTGACCCACGGTCAAGGTGCGCCCAAGACGCAGCAATGATCTTCGATCTTGGTCCCCAGATGCACAGAAGGCCGATCCTAAACTCGGATCAGCCTTCTGACCTGCGTCGGGACGGCGGGATTTGAACCCGCGACCCCTTGACCCCCAGGCACGAATAGCAGGTCTGAGCAGGTCCGACGGAGTCGGACGGGGAGCCCCTCACCAGCACTAACGCCCCAGGGTGGTCGCGGCGAGTCCGGGGGAGTCTGAAGGCATTGGCTCCCCTGATTGGCTCCCGTGGCTCCCCTGGGCGGGAGGGGTTACCCCATGTCAATCAAGATCAACGAAGACTCCATGACACTGGAGATCAACGGCGCGGCTGTCGAAGCAGCCGTCCGCCTGGACACCCTGTGGCGCGTGACTGGCTGGCCCAGGCTCCTGACCCGCAACGAGGCCATCACGGCCTTGGTACTCGCTCAACGCCTGCTCGCTGGATATGGCGACGATGACCCGTTCGTGGCGGGGTGGCGGGAGGAGTTGTCTCAATGACGGACAAGCTCATCAGGGTCACGACAGCTCTCGCTGTTGCCGCGGTCGCTGCGGTGATCTCCTACCGCCACGCCTACGAGCTGGTTCGCTCGCACGGGGAGTCGGGCCTGACCGCTCGGCTCGTCCCGTTCACGGTGGATGGGCTCATCTGGGCGGCAAGCATGCTGATCCTCGACGCCAACGGCAACCGCCATAGCCGGCCGCACAACCTCTGGCGCGGTGGTGCCTTGGCGCTGGCATAGTAGCCAACTCGGCGGGCGGTCTCGGGCATTGGCCGATCGGTGTCCTGGTAGGCGCGTGGCACGCGGAAGACGCAGCGGCTCGGTTCCCGTGGTGCGCGACACTTCCGACGCCTCAAAGACAGTAAGAATTGACATGCCACGCCAACGTACATCAGGCCACGGCGTGTGGAGATCACCGAGGCAGCGGCGATCGCGCTCACTGCCGCGGTCCTGGCCGCCAAGGCTGTCGTGGTCCGCATGCTACTGAAGCGGTTCACTGTGGTCGACTCGCCCCGCGCACGTTACAGACGGCTGTGGCCACTCCGGGTAACCGCAGAGGCGGTCAACGCCCCGCAACGGCCAGCCCCCGCCATCCACCAGCACTTCCACCTTTCACGGCATGTCAGCCGGAGACATCGCCGCCATCATCGCCGCGCAGCGGCAGGGCATCGCGGGTGGCGGGGGCATCTGACCGCCCTTGTCCCGCACGTGGCGACGCGGGGGTGTCAAGGCGAGGTCATCAGGACCGGGTCCGGAAGAAGGAAATCGTCATGGACAGGAGCAAACAGACTGCCGCAGGCGGTGCAGCGGCACCGCTGGTAGCGGCAACGATGAAGATGACGCCCGGTACCTCTACCGGACGGCTGAGGCCGAGGCCGCAGCGGATGTGACCGCGCTGATGGCCGGCGAGTCGCTGGACCGTGACCACAGAGCTCGCGGAAGACGCGGCGGTCCGGATGCGGCGCAAGCTCACCTATGACACACCGCAGTGGGAGATCTGGTGCCCAGGTTGATCAGGCCAGGGCGCGTGACGGTTATCGAGGGCGATGGCGGCTCGTGGTTCTGCTCAGCCCCAACCGCACGCCGAGGCGCTGCTGGCGGCTGCCGCCACGGCGGCGGCGACGTGCGGGCCGAGGGTAAGTTCACCGCTGACACTAGGCCAGACGACAATGTAGCAAGCGAGATTGGGTCGCGAGGCTGTGATCAGACGGCTGCGTGTTCGTCATCGCCCTCCTCAGTCGTCGCCCTCGTCAGCAGCTTCGGCGGCCGTCAGCGCCTCCGCACCAGCCGTCAGCTGAAGAGCAGTTCTTCTCAGAAAGGCGGCCGCCTGCCCCTCTGGCAACTTGACTATCGCATGCAACGCAAGTCGGTCTACCTTAGCAGCGGCTATGCTCATGTCTGCAGACGCTGCCAACATGCGCTGGAGAGTTTCCTCTGCCACCATGCGCTGCACGCGTTCCTCAGCCCGGCGCCGCATCCAAGCGTGGTGCCGCCTCTCGCCGGTGTGAGCTCCTTGCCATAGGAAGGCAGAAATGGCTGCCGGGATCATCAGCACGAGCGCCAAGGCGGAGATCGCAACCACGACTGCGGCCGTAATCTCAGTACCGGTCACCAAGCGTGTCACAGTCATGCCGCCCCCCTCTTGCTCCGCACTAACAGCATCACTGCAATCGTGCCGATTGTGAAGGCCTCAACAAATTCCCAGAACGACATAGACGTCACAATATCGGACAGACGGTGCAGTGTCGGAGCTGCGACAGTCACACTGGCCACAGGCGCCTCTGTGAGCGCAGCTGTTACGCCATAGCAGATGGCTCCCCCGAGGGCCGCGAGCGCGCAGATCGTTAGAACAAGTGGCTGCCAGGCCCTGTGGCCTCGCTTCCGTAGCTCCCGCAGTGTCAGGAGCGCCTCGACGTTCATGACTGAAGCAGGAATGAACAGATCGCCACGCCGAAGCGCTTGGTGAAGCGGAAGGGTGAGATGGCGACTCACCGCAAGGAACCACACTAGAGCCAAGATCGCGAACGGGCCTGTCGCACCGCCCACACTGAGCGCCAACCAACGCCATAGTCGTCCCTTGCTGCCCTCGGGGTCGCTTTCTTCCTCAGTCATATCCCCCCCGCTGTCGAACACAGTTAAGCCATGGCCTGGCAATGATCAGGACGCGACTAACCAGTAGACGCGCACGCCGTAGGGACCGTTGACATACGTCTAGTAACGGAAAAATCACGGAAAAGGAGGCGTGGGCCGTGCGTTTCACGGTCCAGCCGCATGAGGGCATGGCGACGCGGCTTGAGGCCAAGACGCCGCGCCTGCATCGCAGGACCGGTCCTGAGAGTAGCGGGGCGCTCAGTTTGGTGTGTGCGCGCTCGGTCTCCGGGATCACCACCCGCAGGGAAAGTGCCCAGTCGAGCAAGCACGGGAGGGCAAACGTGACCTGCTACGGCACTAGGTAAGCCGCCGGCCTTCTGCGGGGGAAGAGTCCTCGTCACGGCCGTTCCAAGATCATGATGTGAGTCCGAGGATGGTGAATGGGCGGTCCATGGAGCGTCCGGCCCATCGGGTGGCTTCGGTGACGTCGATCCGTCCGGCCATGCGGAGTGCCCCGATTGCGAGGTTGCGGAGAGCAGCCATGGCTCTGGGGCCGGATCGGGTTCTGACCTGGGATTTGTCCTCTTGATATAAGGTGTCGCGCAGCCAGTGAAGAGACTCGATCGACCACTGCTCCCGGACGTATCCGGCTAGGTCCGCGGCGTTTGCCTGCCCGGGTTCCGGGCTGGCGACGCCGAGTGCGGCGACAGCTGAGATTGGCTGGCCGTGCAGGTCAGTGACGTACCGTTCGATGAGGAACACCTGGCTGACGTGCGGGAACGGCAGATCCTCAGGCGCGGGCAGCACCTGGATGGTGCGGGTGGTGATCCGGCCATGGCCCTTATCGGCGGCGGTATGAGCGACTGGGACCTGGTCCCACGGCAGCGCGTCGAGAGCATCGAACAGGGCTCGCCGGTTCTCCTTCACCGGAAGCACGAACTCGCCGCCATGCTCGTGGATATGGTTCGCGGTGGCCTTCACCGTGTGCAGCGCGTCCGCGGTCACGATCTTGTTATTCAGGTCGATCTGGTCAAGCACTACCGCGGCCATCGGCACCTCGTTCGTCTTCTTGCCGACCTCGGCCTGCGCGGCGACCACCGAGGCGGCGGCGTCCGGGCCGGCCAGGGCCGCGAGCAGCCGGACCTGGTTCCCGTCAGCGTCTTTCGCGCCCCGGATCGCCTTGCCATCCAGCCTCACCTGCATCAGCGCTGGCGGGCAGTCCTCCTCGCCGGCATCCCGGCCGGCCGTGGCCGGGGTGGTGAACCCGGCGAGACTCATCAGCCACGTACCGACCGCCACGTCGAGCGCTTCGGTGTCGGCATCGGTCAGTACCCGCCAGATCGTGGTCTTCGACGGCGGCGGGGCGGGAGCGGCACCGCTGCGCAGGTACAAATCGGCCAGGATCGCCGGTGGCACGTCAGCGACCCAGCCAGTGATCGCCGTGTAGCCCTTCATCCCGGCCACGACCGCCGCCGCGGCCAGCGCCAGCACGGCCGCGACAGGATGATCCCTGCCCGGGCCCACCCGGCCATCGGATACCCCAGCGAAAAGTTCCAGCAGGTCACAGCAGGCATCCGCTACCGGGACAGACACGATCGGCTCTGCCGGAGCGGACGCGGCAGCGTAAATGACAGACTGACCCACGGCGAAGCTCCGGTGGCTGGGATCTGTGAGAGGACCCCTGTTCCTACCGGAGCTTCGTCACCTTCCCCCGCCCGGCACGCCGCTCATGATCACATCGCAACACTAGCCACGAATCGTGATTCAAACCCTAAAACGATCTTGGAACGGCCGTGGAGTCCTCGTCAGCCTCCCAGTCGGCGAATTTCTTTATCTCGTCCAGCAGGAAGCTAGTGTCTTGTAATTGAATATGCTTTACTTTGGTGGGGCCGCATGCGATAATAAGAGCATGGACATTACCCTTGAAGAGCGTACAGAACTTGAGTCTATCATTTCTGCGGGCTACGACGGGTCTTTGTCGGCTCGCGCCCAGATGGTGCTGTGGCGCGACGACGGGTGTACTTTCGCCGAGATTGCGCGCAGGGCAGGTACGACGAAACCTACGGCGGCCCTCTGGATAGGCCGCTACGAGCAAGGCGGGATCGGCGCTCTGGAAGACCGGAAACCGACAGGAAGGCCGCGATATATACCGGGCCAGGTGAGATCGAGAATCATCGCTCTCACAAGGTCGGGTCCCCCGGAGCAGGCTGGAATCACGCACTGGTCCAGTCGTGAGATGGCGAAGTACCTGAAGCGGCACGAGGGCATCAGAGTGTCACACAACTTTATCTCCGAGCTGTGGCTGGAGAAGGATCTCAGACCGCACCGACAAGGCACATTCAAGGTTTCCAGGGATCCGGAGTTCGCCGGGAAAGTTGCCGATATCGTCGGGCTGTATCTCGACCCGCCGACGGGTGCGGTGGTGCTCAGCTTCGACGAGAAGACCCAGGTCCAGGCTCTCTCGAGGACCCAGCCTATGCTCCCGATCGACTTCGGGAAAACAGAGAAGAGAACGCACGACTATAAGCGCCATGGCACAACGAACCTGTTCGCCGCGCTGAATGTCCTCACCGGTTCGGTGAAAGGCAGGTGCTTTGACCGGCGGCGTACCGGGGAGTTTTTGAAGTTCATGAACGCCGCGATCAGAGGATACCCAAGGTCCCGGGAGATCCACGTCATTCTCGATAACCTGTCGACCCACAACAATCCCGAGGTGGATGAATGGCTGGCGAAGCATTCCAATGTGAAGTTCCACTTTACCCCGAAGGGCGATTCCTGGATCAACCAGATTGAGACGTTCTTCGGGATAATCACGCGCCAGGCGATCCGGCGCGGCGACTTCAAGTCGGTCGCTCACCTGGTCAAGAGGATCGGTGACTACATCGAGCACTGGAATGAGGATGCCAGCCCATTTGAGTGGACGGCGACCGCGAGTGAGATCTTGGGTAAAGTCGCCCTTCTTGATCGCGACTACAGGAAGCTTGTCGCCAACAACATCAAGTAAATATCCTTACATTACGAGACACTAGGCGCCCCTCCAGTACTGCGGCCTCAGTGGACGCCTCATGCACCGCCCGCGCGTGATGCATCGCCTGACGTGCAGCTTCGAGGCGGATGCTGGAGGAACGCTTGTCGGCTCCACTGTCGGACACGGCCCACCTGAGCGGCCCCAGGGCAGGAGACACCGTGTGACCGGTAAGAGGGCCCGTAGGTCCATTCGCCGTTTCTCGGTGGAGTTGCATGGCGGTGGCTGGCGGGCACGCGTCCGCGAGCAAACGACCGGGCGGCTGGTTACGGTCGCGTCGGGCTGCGAGTCAGAAGAAGACGCCACGGCCGCCGGGTGGAAGTACCTCAGCGACATCACCGAAGGAACCTGGCGTGATCCTCAGCGTGGCGCGATGCTGTTGCGCACCTACATCGACAAGCGGTGGTGGCCAGCCCAGCGGCTGGCCCTGAACACCAAGGCGCAGTACCGCTCCCTGCTGATCCATCACATCCTGCCCACGTTTGGTACCGGCCGCTGGCGTCGATCACTTCGCCGGAAGAGGTCGCGGCGTGGGAGATCGCCCTGCATGAACACCCGCAGCCGCCGGGAGGTAAGGCGCTGTCGGTGAACTCCGCCCGCAAGTGCCGCAAGCTGCTCGCGCTCATCCTCAGCGACGCGGTGACCGCGGATCTGATCACCCGCAACGCGGCCCGCATTCCGCGGCGGCGGGGCATGGCGGCCAGCGAGGCCCGGGCCGCCGCGGCCGAGGCCGAGCAAGAACCCTGGACAGACCCGTTGCAGGCACTGCTGATCGCCGAGCGCGCCGCGCTGCTCAGCGGCCGGGACGAGGAGTTTGTCCAGGTGCTCACCATGCACTACACCGGCATGCGGTGGGGTGAGGTGACCGGCCTGGAAGCGTCCAGCGTCAAGCCAGGCAGCATCCGGATCTGGTGGCAGCTCGCTGAGGTTAACGGCGTCTTCGTCAAGATCCCGCCAAAGTACGGGTCACGCCGCACGATCGATATCGCTCCGTTCCTGTGGAACCTGATCTCCGCGCACCTGCACGACACCGAGGGCCGGGAATGCGCATGTGCCCGGTCCGGCGGTGCGCCGCTGTGCGAGGGAAACCGGCACGTGTTCCTGGGCCGCCTCAAAGAACAGCCGGACAACGGAAACCAGGAGGCCCGCAGGGGAGTGCACCAGCGCCGGTCGGGTTACGCGGCATGGATCTTCAAGCCCGCCGCGACCGGCTGGTACCCCCAGCGCAAACCGCACCCGGCCCACCCGGTTCCGGTGACAGCCACGCCGTGGCCAGGTGTCCCGGTGCGCGGCGGGAATGCCCACGGCCGGGCGCAAGCGTGCTGGCTGCCGATCCTGTCCGGCGCCACGCCGCATTCCTGCCGTCACGGCCGCGAGACGTGCATGGACAACTGCGGCGTCCAGAAGGTCCTGCGGGACCTGGTCATGGGACACCGCACAGCCGGAATGGAAGGCGTCTACGCCCACGTCACGCCCGAGTCCCGCGCCGCGCTGATCGCAGCCGACGAGGCAGGCTGGAACTCTTCGCTCGCCGCGCGGGCCGCCATCAGCCCACACTCGCCCGTGCCCCTCCTTGAGGCGCTGCTAGCCGCGTTCCGGAACGACCAGCAATGAAGTTCTCCCTCCCGCCCGCCTCTCGCTGTAAACCCGTCCTCGCATCGAGGGCCTCTGTGAGTCGTTTGCCGCTGATTGATCGCCAGGACGGCCCCGACCAAGTGCTGCCGTGCGGGAGTGCAGGACCATGGTGCTGCGTGGTGGTCAGGAGCAGGATCGAACCGCCGACCTTCCGCTTTTCAGGATTACGGATCACTGTGCAGGACTGGCCACAGAGGTCTCCCGGGCTGCTCAGCGACTTGCGGTACACGCTGATCGACGTCGGTGTACATATATGAATGAGACTGCGAATGAGACTGCGAATGAGACTGAGCCGTCGCTGCGGACCTGGAGGAGCCGTGCTGACCGAAGTTACAGTGATCAAGTTGCTCTGCGAGCACCTTGCAGCAGATGGGTGGAAGATCGTGTCCAGGGCGATGCCCAATCAGCGCGGCACTGATGTGGTCGCGACGCGGGCAGGGGTTCGGCTGGAAGTGGAGGCCAAAGGCGAGAGCAGTTCCAAGGCTCATACGGCGCGGTTTGGCAAGCCGTTCGACCAGGCGCAAGTGAAGGTCCACGTCGGCGAGGCCGTGCTTAAGGCCCTCGCGGTCGTCGCCGAAGGCAAAGCGCAGGCAGCCATCGCCTTCCCTGACGGCCGCCACCACCGTTCGGTCGTTGCTCCTGTACGGCCTGCGCTGGGACGGTTGGGGATCATCGTGTTCTGGGTGCCGAGGACGGAGCGGTGAGCGTTGAAGCACCCACGGATTAAAAGCTACCGGTTTGAAACTTGATAACTCAACAGTGGCTAGAAGGTAGGCAATCTGAGGTCCCTCCTCATCTTGTGGGTTCTGTTGGGCCATCACGGCCGTTGGTACCACGTCCCGTGAGCCGGTCATGCAGGTCCACGCCGATCATACCGGTATCAACAACTAACCAACTGCTACGGTCGAGCCGATTCCCCTGCTGGTAGTATAAATCCAGCGCCCTTCACCGGTTTCAGCATCGAGAGCGTACAGATTCCATTGACCAAGCACGTATACAATGCCATCAGTAATTACTGGGGCAGTGCTGATCGGTTCTGGAGCGGTGTAAATCCATATAGATTTGCCCGTGGCAGCATCGAGGGCAACTGCCGCGCCCGACGCTGCGGACGAACCTGCGCAACATGATCCCAGATTGTTGGCGCCAATATAGAGGGTGTTGCCAGCGATTGTGGCGGGCAGCCATTGTACATTTTTAGCTTGGTAGGTCCAAAGGATCCTAGATCTCAGGATGTCTCTTGCCTGGAGGGATCCAGTTGCTGTGCCGGTATAAACTATCCCATTAGAGGATGGCAATGCCGGTGGGTATATGCCTCGGACTTTGCCGCTTCTGGGATCGAGTGCGTATAGATGCGCTGCCCCTTCGGCGAATACCATATTCTGCGCCACAACTAATAGCCCCGTATAGGCTTGACCGCCTTCACCGAACCGCCAACGGAACCTTCCGCTTTTCGCATCTAGCGCATACACGTAGGCGTCAGGACTGCCCACGTAGACTATTCCGCGATAAACGACGGGCGATTGAGATGAGTATCCAGTGGTCTGATGTCGCCATTGGAGATGTCCAGTGGCAGCGTTAAGCGCGTACGTGTATCCATCGCTAGCTGCGATGTACACGATGTCGCCGCTTACTGAAGGATAAAGAGATACAAGCCCTGTCACCGCGCCGACGTTTCCGCGTGAGCCGATTCTATGGGTCCAATCTATCTGGCCCGTTCCCGCATCGAGTGCATACATGTAGCCATCGTAACTGTCAGCGTAAAGTCTGCTATTTCCGACAAGGACATCAGACGTATTCAGTGGTCTTGCCCAGCGGACAGCACCAGTGCTGGCATGCAGAGCGTATACATCCCCATAACTATTAGTGAGATAGACCGTCTTTCGTGAAAGATCCACAGCTGTTGAATTACTGGTTCCAAATCCCTGGCTGATCCCGTAGCCAGCAGCCACACCTATTCCGGCCCCGGCAGCCAGTAGGCCAAGAAATCCTCGCCGGGATAGGCCGCCCTCTGTGGGTGCGTCCATAATTGTCACCCATGGTAGGTGGAAGGATTTTTCTGAACGAAGTTCCCTGTGTGGGGGTTCATAATGCCTCCTACATAGAGCGCATGATACCGAGCCAATGAGCTATACAAGGCGCTTACCTGGAACGGTTTTCCAGCATTGGTAACGGTTTCGATAGTCTTATGAGTACCCACTAGCACAGTCAACTGGAGCGTGTACCGACAATAGTGAAGATTCGTGTGGGCAGTAATCTGGATGACCTGCACCTCGCCTGGCCGCAGCGCTATCGTGTACTTGGAAAAGTAGTCTTGCCCGCCAGGGGTCAACGCTACCGACCGCGTGCTGTCCAGATTGAAGTCGATTAGAATGGCACTCTCACTTCCCGCAGGCGGGCTGAGGAAAAGTGTTCCTGTCAGCGGGGCCTGGCAACTCTTGAGCAAAGTAATATTGGTAATTCGGGCCGCCTGATCAGCATTGCCCTCAACGACGAGCTCCACATTTGACGAGTCTGGGTCGACGCCTCCACGGCTCCTGAACCAGGCATCATAGGCAGGAGCAACGTTCTGGAGCTTATTAAGCGAACGCAGGTCGGATTGAGATAAATGAAGCGGACGCTGGAACATATAGGTCCCGGCCTGTACGGTAGTCCGAAGGACCGTCACAGAGTCGATTCTCACAGGTGGGCCATGCCGCACCGTTGTGTTCCCGGTGGCGGCAGGCCGCGATACAAACCCGGTTACTACGGCTGTCACCAGAGAGACCACTACTGCTGTGACTACTCCCCACGTCCAGTTGACCGTACCGCCAAGGGCATTCCTCCAGAGAGGCTGAGGCTTGGGCTCCGGTTGTGCCGGACGAGACGGCTTCACACGGCTGGTGGCAGAGACAGCAGCCGTGCTCCGGTGCGGTTGACCGGGTCGCCGCTTTCTCGCCACTCCCGTTCCCCCAAACGCATTGTTAAGTATATGAAAGCAGCCTCAGCCCGCTAGTGTCTAGTGTTGAAAGTTGTTTTACGGTCTGATGCGCGGGACAATGGAGCATGTCTTTTGCTCCTGCGCTGGTGCTGCGTGACGGTGATCGCCAGCGGCTGGCCGATCTGGCCCGGCTGCCGAGCGTGCCGTCGGGGCTGGCGAAACGAGCGCGGCAGGCGGCGCCCAGGCGCGCAACGACCCCGGAAGGCCCGCCGGGCAACCGGCGGAGCTGCGCCGTGCCCGGTCAGCGTCATCCTCGCGCGGCGCTTGTGGAGGAGCGGCGGCCAGCCGGACCCGGCGCGCTCCGCGCGCCCTTGAAATTCGTACAGAAAGTTCTCACCGGTCGAGGCACGGGACCATGTCCGACTCCGGCTGATGGTTGACACATTGGCTTCATCTGATGCTTGACACCGCCCGTCTGGGCCTGCCCTCTGGTCGTCACCTTGTTCACGGCGGAAGGCGGCCGGGCCATGCTTGTGGAGTTGAGCATCGTGGAGCAGCGCTATCACGCAGTCATGGAAGTCATCTCCGGCGCCCCGGTCGCCGAAGTAGCCCGCCGGTACGGGGTGTCCCGCCAGTCGGTGCACAATTGGCTGATCAAGCACCGGACCGGCGGATTAGCGGCGTTGTCCGGTCATTCGCACCGGCCGCACCTCCAGCCGCGGCAGCTGGACGCTGATGTCGAGGCGGTGATCTGCCGCCTGCGCGCAGGTCATCCCCGGTGGGGACCGCGCAGGCTGGGCTATGAGCTCGGTAAGGCTGGAGTTAGCCCGGTGCCGTCCCGGTCCACCATTTACCGGGTGCTGGTGCGGCACGGCCTGGTCCCGGCGCGCAGGCGCAAGCGCCGCCGCCAGGATTACAAGCGCTGGCAGCGGGAAGCGCCGATGCAGCTGTGGCAGCTGGATGTCACCGGGTCGGTGTTCCTGGCTGACGGCGCCGGGTGCAAGCTGATCTCCGGGATCGATGATCACTCCCGGTTCGCCGTGATCGCCGTCGTGGCGCGCCGGGCGACCGGCCGGGCGGTGTGCCGGGCGTTCGTCGCCGCGATGCGCACCTACGGCATCCCCGACGAAGTGCTCAGCGACGCAAGCAGTTCACCGGCCGGTTCGGCAGGCCCCGCCCGGCTGAGGTGATGTTCGAGCGGATCTGCCGCCGCAACGGCATCGTCCAGCGGCTCACCAAGCCGTACTCGCCGACTACCACCGGCAAGGTGGAGCGCTGGCACCAGACCCTGCAACTGGAGCTCCTCAACGATGCCGGGCCGTTCGCCTCCGTGGAGGCTGCCCAGGCCGCGGTCGATGCGTGGCGGCAGGAGTACAACCACCGACGCCCGCACCAAGCCCTGGACATGGCTTGCCCCGCCGACAGGTTCCGCCTCTCGCCGGCCGATGACGGGCTGGAGCTGCGGGCGCCGCCGGACCTGGAACCGGTCACCGCCCCGGCTGCCAGCGCCCCCCGGACGGCCCGGTGACCGCTGAGCCGGTGCAGTGGCCGGATGCCGTCGAGATCGACCGGGTGGTCCCGGTGCCGGGGAACATGAGCATCGGCCCGCAGCAGTTCTGGCTTGGCCCCGGCCGGACCGGGCAGCAGGTCAGGTTCTGGATCGATACCACCACCGTGCACCTGTCCATCGGCGGGTGGCGGATCAAGACCGTGCCGTCGCGGCTGCCGGCCGCCGACATCGCCCGGCTGCGGCAAGCCGGTGCCTCAGCAGCAGGACCGCCCCCCGCCGGGCCCGCACCCGGTGCCCTGGCCGCGACCAGCTGCGTGGAAGTGCAGCGGCTGGTCAACTCCTCCGGCATCATCACCCTCGCCAATCAGGTCATCGCGGTCGGGTCCCCGCTGGCAGGGCAGCGTGCCCGTATCCGCCTGGACGGCCAGGTCATGCACGTCCTCACCCAAGACGGCATCTTGTGGCGGACCCTGCCGTGCCCGATCCCGCCCGCCGAGCGGCACAAGCTGCAGGGCGTGCGCCTGGCCGGGCCGCAGCCGCTCCCGCCCGCCAGCACGGTCATCCAGCGCAGGGTATCCAGCCGCGGCGGCATCCAGGTCGCCCGCCAGCGCATCCACGCCGGCCTGCCGCACGCCGGGCGCACCGTCACCATCGAACTCGGCGACACCACGCTGCGCGTCATCGACGGCAACAGCGAACTTCTCACCACGGTGCCCAGGAACAGCACCGGCGAGATCAGCCGGTTCAAGGCCTACGGCACCAAGCACTCCCACTGACTGTCAGCGGAATTAACGCTCGCCTGCACGGGGGCCAACAGCCCCAGAAGGAGGCGGCTTCGCCGCCGCTCATCTCTCAGGCGCGCCGCGCAGGCTACGGGGCCGCCCCTCCGGCCCCAAGGGTGCTGCGCATCGCGCTGCGCGCGACAGCCCTGCGGGCTGCCCTTGACCCCGGAGACCTCTGCGGCCCCTGGCGGCAGGAAGAGCGGGGCAGGCCTCGACCCGCCCCGCCGTACGCACGGCGCGCAAACCCCTGCGGCGGCGGGGTTTGGTGGTTCAGGGAACCTCGTAGGCGTCACCCAGACGTGGCCATCCGCGGGAGGTCCGGTACCAGCCGTTGCCCGGATCATTGAGGAACCCCATCACCATAGCGCTGAACGAAGCAGCGATGATCTCACAGAAGCCGGGGATTCCCAGGCGGGCAGGTGGAGGCGATGAGTAACCGCAACTCCCATCGTCTACCTGCTATATGAGTTAACGTGCGGCCGGAGGAGGCCGCCGGGACAAAGGAGTCTGTGGGATGACGCGGTACCTGATCTCGTTCGGTGCTCACGCGATGGACCACATCCCTGACGAGGACATGCCCGCCGTGGCCAAGGCCGCGCACGCAGCGGTCCAGGAAGCCGTGAACGCTGGCGTGTTTGTGTGCGCCGGCGGACTGGAAGACCAGCGGGCGAGCATCGTGGCCACCGACGGGACGGTCACCGACGGCCCGTACCCGGAGGCCATCGGCGGGCTCACGGTCGTCGAGGTGCCCTCACGCCAGGAGGCGCTGAAGTGGGCTGCCAAGATCGCCGTCGCCTGCCGCTGTGCTCAAGAGGTCCGGGAGTTCGGGCCCGACGACGAGATGCTCCGCCAGGCAGATAGGCGACGGTGACGTCAACCTGCCCGTCTGAAAGGCCAGGCTCCGCAGCTTCCCAGAACGGGCCTGGCCATATCCAGATCCGCGCAGCGAGAATCAGATCCTAGAAACCGTCAAGCGTCACCTGAACCCAAACCATCAAGGATCAGTTGGGCCTAGGCACGAGGCACGGGACAATGTCCGACTTCGACTGATCGTTGACCAGCAGGCGGGTCAAAGCAGTCTGCCCTGTCCCGTGTCCGACGAGGCGGACTGGAGCTCCTCGCTGGCCGCGCGGGCCACTATCAGCCCGCACCTGCCGGTCGTGGTCCTGGGCAGGCAGCCATGATCGTTCCCACTTGGTTCCCAGTTAGGGCTCCAAGTGTTCGAAAAATGGTCGGGACGGCGGGATTTGAACCCGCGACCCCTTGACCCCCAGATACCGGTCAAGTGCGTTCCGCTCCCTATGGACCGCAGGTCACAGGCAGGCTCGCGTCCACGGGCGTCCGCCGCGATCCGTCCCCAGCCGGGCCGGTTGCTGTACCCCGCTGCTGTACAGCCTGGGCGCGGTGGCCGACCTCGGCGCCGCTGTCCGCGAGAGCGCCCCCCCGTGTCGTCCTGGCGCTCGCCGCGAGCGGCCGTCCCGGCCGCGCTGTGCGGGCTGAGCAAGCCCCGGGATGCCTGGGAGCAACCCCGGGCAGGCCACAGGGGAGAGGGCCGCTAAGCGCTGCGCGGGGGGAACGGGGGATGTCTCCCACGCTCGCCACGACGTGCGGTCACCGTTCAGAAGCATCCCCGGCGGCGCTACCGGGTCGCGGCAGCGCGACCCATGACTGAACAGCGCAAACACCATTTGCCGCGACCGGCCGCGACCTGGCCGGGCCGCTGACCTGCGCGGTCGCGGGTAGCGGCAAGACTGGTCAGTCATCCCCGGAAGGGAGCGCATGGACCAGGACGTGCCCCCCCCAGGCAGCGGATGACGGAGGGTTGACGGAGGGTCTGGAGGGTCTACCGGCTAACCGCCCGTGTGTGTATGACGCAAAGCTGCGAACCCTCCAGACCCTCCGTCATGCGACGCCCGCCGCAGCAATGACGGAGGGTCTGGAGGGTTCCCGGGTTAACCGCCCACACGCGCGTGAGGCAAAGCTGCGAACCCTCCAGACCCTCCGTCAGCAGCAGGCCGACCTGGGGTGCGAGGGGAGAGACCAACGCTAGGTGGGCACCACGTAACGGAGGGTTAGAACATTCCCGGGAATAATCGAGACCATCACTCTGACCGCCTTGTCCGCCGCGGTGTAGGCCGTGCGAGTGTGTTCCACCACCGGTATGCCTGCGCCTATTTCGAGACGGCGCGCTTCGTCAGGCGTAGGCATCCGCGTGATAATTTCGTCTACGTCGTAAACTTGCTCGTAGCCCGCTTCTTTCAAGATGTCTTCGCGGGCAGTGTCCTCCGGTGCGGCAAGGTCGGTCCCACGGACGATTGCTTCGTCGAAATAGTCGTCTGACGTGATGCCGGGTTTGCCGTCGATGAAACGTACGTGACGGCGCACAACGCATAGGTCTTTCTCGGGGTCGAGATTTAGGCGTGCGGCTATGTCGCGCGCGGGGTGGATCGTTTCGACCGTAAGATCCTGACGCGTGGGATCATGACCCTGCCTTTCTATGTCAGCTTCCCACGCGTCGGACGAAGCCAGTCCCGTGTTTTCGGGCAGTTCAAATTCTGATAGTCGCCACACAAGGCGTCTATTGCTGCGCACAATCCGGCCGCGACGAGGTCGGACAATGACAAGTCCTTCTTGCTCGAGCAACTGCAACGCAGCACGGGCCGTCTGGCGGCTTACGCCGTAGCTTCGTGAAAGCTCTGGCTCAGACGGCAAAAGAGCGCCGGGTCCTAGGTCTCCGGCGTCGATTTGGCGCCGCAGTTCGTCGGCTATCTGGCGCGTACGTGGCTCCTGAGCCATGCGGTCTCTCCCCTGCCTCGATCTTGACAGACAAGCTTATCTGGCTCACGCCCTGGCCGGTCGGTGTGGTGCTTGACGGACAAGCTTGTCTAGTCATAGGGTCAGAGACGAACCCCAGCGGACGCCGGGGGACAAAGCAGGGGCCTCAGCGGGTGGCATCCCACTGAGGCCCGGAGCACCGATTCGTTTAGGAGACTCTCGATGCACGTTCAGGGTACCGCCGCGCCCGAATCCGGGCCTGCTGCGGAGCCGCTGCGATTCGGTTTCACTCTCGATGATGTCGGCAGGCTCACTTACGCCGCGCTGAGGTACGACACGGTGACCCGCAGCCTGGACGCCGGCGACAGGTACGAGGCGGCGTGGTTCGGGATTGTCGAGCGGCTGTGGACGGCTGGTGAGCCGCCCACGCGCGGGGAGCTGATCCATACCGGGCGCCTGGCGCTGAACGACCTGGCCAACGACTACCGGCGCATCCACGGGTTTCCTGACAGTGACCGGGTGCGCGGTGACGGCCCCGGCAGGAGGGGGGAACTGGAGCGTGAGCGCGCGATGCGGCCCCGGTTCGCCACCTACTGGATCGGCGCGCACACCGACCCGGAGCCGCCGTTCGTCACCGCGGTCGTGGACCGGATCGCATTGCGGCAGGTATTCGCGCAGCTCCCCAGGGCCCAGCGGACGGCCCTGCTCGCCCTTGCCCTGCACCGGGACTACCGCGGCGCCGCCGCGAGCCTGGGGCGGACTGAGGCGCATTTCAGCGCGATGGTCGACAACGCGCGGGACACGTTCCTGAGCCTGTGGCACGACGGCAGCCAGCCGCCGCCGCGCACGCGGTCTCACGCCGGGCCATACGACCTGCGCTCGCGTGTCGCCGCGGTGCTCAGCGCGGGCGAGCTGCCCGGCGTTCTCCTGCCGGACGCGCGGGCAGTCTTCACCTGCTTGGGCGTTGACGCGCCGCACAGCGCCGACCTGCTGCGCCACCTGGCCGAGGCCCGCCCGCAGGTCTACGCCGGATGGGACACCGCCGACCTTGGCTGCGCGCTTCGCCACTGCGGCGTGCCGCCCGCGTCCACCCGCACCATCGATGGCGTCAAACGCCGCAGCTACCAGCTGCAAGGCATCCTCGACGCCACCGAGAACGGCGCCCAGGACGCCCCGCCCGACGAGTGCGACATGATCCTGGCCGCCTGGCTGGACCAGGAACAGGCCCGCCCTGACGCACTTTGCGCTCACGCCCCCCGCTCCGCCCAAAGCGCGCTCCCCGAGCCTGTACCCCAAGCCGTACCCGGCGTACCTGGAAGCGCACCCGCCGCCGTACCCGCTCCTGCGCCCGCCGTACCCGCTTTGGCTGTCCCGGGCAGCAGGCGACGAAAGTGCGCCAGGACGTGCTCCCCGGAGGTGCGCCCGTCATGACCGCCACCAGGCCGCACCCCACGCTGAGCAAGATGCTCTACAAGGTTCCCGACGTCATGCGGTTGCTGTCGATGAGCCGCACCGTCGTCTACGAACAGATCCAGGCCGGACGGCTGCGCACGGTCAAGCAGGGCCGCGCGACGCTCGTTCCCGCCGCTGCCATCGCGGACTACGTCGCGCTCCTGGAGCGGGAAGCGCAGGCGGCCCGGTGAGCGCCGCACCCGGGATCATCCTCGGCGCCACCCCACCGGGGGAGTGGCTGACCGTTCCTCAGATCCTCCAGGACCTCCGCGTAAGCATCTGGGACTGGCTGGAATGGCAGGAATCCGGCGACGTACCACCGTGCGCCGTTATCCGCGATGGTCTCGCGTTCGTCCGCACCGCCGACTACGAAGCGTGGCTCGACGCGCACACGAGCCACGACCTAGGCGAGTTTTTCGACACGCTTGCGGAACTGCTTGACCGCAACGATGAGGAGACCGGCCAGTGACCGGCACGCGGCGTAGCCGCGCCAACGGGGAAGGGTCCATATTCCCTTACAAGAACGGCTATGCCGCCTACGTGTGGGTCACGACCCCGGCCGGAGCGCGCAAGCGCAAGTACGTCTATGGCCCAACCAGAGAAACCGTCACCCAAAATGGGTCGCACTACAGGCCAGGGCAGCGAAAGCCCCGGTACCGACCACAACGCCGACCATCGAAGCGTTTCTGCTGTCATGGCTGGCTGACGTCATTCGGCCGAACCGTGAACTTGCCACATTCGACCAGCACGAGACACTGAGGGTTATTCAGGCGGGGATGCCAGGCATGTGGCAAATTTCCGGTTAGCGGCGCGTCTACGTGAAAGGCGGCCTGCTTCTCGAAAGGATTGGGTTACGACACTCAGTCCCACAGAAACA
>WNFD01002509.1_pt1 | contig 18448 bp, 16 predicted proteins | sample 5400491 | NCBI WGS metagenome assembly WNFD01 (sample SAMN13153343, study PRJNA577476) | soil metagenome | isolation source: 120 cm saprolite under Douglas fir tree site 2 hole 2 replicate 2 | place: USA:California | collected 2015-04-18 | reverse complement strand
CGAAATGGATCCCAACGGCTACCTCATCTCCCTGAATGGCAGCAAGACGGCCATCCCCGGCGTTTTCGTCGCTGGCGATGTGCAGGACCACCGCTATCGCCAGGCGGTCACTGCTGCCGGCTCCGGCTGCATGGCTGCCCTGGACGCCGAAAAGTTCCTGGAAGAGCACAACGAAGAAGTGCTGTCCTAGTAGGCCATCTCTCGCACATGCATAATGAAGCTTCATGCTTCGCGCGACCCTGCTGAAACTCTCTGAGAGCCCCGGTTTCGCTCGCTGGGTTACTTCCAACCCGACCACCCGCCGCATGGCTCGCCGCTTTGTCGCTGGGGAAACACTGGATGATGCCATCATCGCCGCGCGCGCCTGCAACAGTTTGGGAATGTACACCAGCCTCGATTACCTCGGCGAAAACGTCGCCACGGTCGCCGATGCGCAACGCGCCCGCGACGCTTACCTGGCAATCTTCGACCGCATCGCCCAAGAGCGCCTGCACGCCAACGTCTCCTGCAAGCTCACGCAACTCGGTCTCGACCTCAGCCCTGATTTTTGTGAAGGACTGCTGCTTTCTCTTGTCGAGCGCGCCGCCGGCTACGAGAATTTCCTTCGCGTGGACATGGAAAGTTCTGTTTACACGCAGCGCACCATCGATCTGGTCAAGCACGTTCGCGCGCGCAATCCCGCTGTCGGCATTGTCATCCAGTCCTATCTATATCGGAGTGAAGGCGACGTTCAGGACTTGCTCACCTATGGCTGCCGCATTCGCCTGTGCAAGGGCGCTTACAAGGAATCTGACGAGGTGGCCTACGCAAGAAAAAGAGACGTCGATGGCAATTACGTTCGCCTGATGCGAATGCTGCTACCCAGCGGCTTTTACCACGCCATCGCCACCCACGACCCTCGAATGATCGCGCAGACCATTCGCTTCGCGGCCGCCAAGCTAATCTCCAAGGACGATTTCGAGTTCCAGATGCTTTACGGCGTGCGCACCGACTTGCAGCGCCGGCTCGTCAAAGACGGCTTCCGGCTCCGCATTTACATCCCATTTGGCCGCGACTGGTTCCCCTATTTCATGCGCCGCCTGGCCGAGCGCCCCGCCAATCTCGTCTTCTTTCTGCGGAATTTTCTTCGTCCCTGAGCGGCGGCTGACAATGCTTCCCTACAGCTTCCGGCAAACCGTGACGCCATCGCGCAGTGGAATCAAAACCGGGAACAACTCCTTCGACGTATAAACCAGCCGGTTGAACTCCTGCACGCCTCGCGTATCCCTGTCGTCGGTCGCCGCCGGCCGCGCCGCTTTGCCGGACCAGAGCGTATTGTCCGTCACAAACAATCCGCCGCGTTTCAGCTTCGGCAATGCCGAGCGCAGCGCGTCCGGATACTGATGCTTGTCCACGTCGTTGAAGATGAAATCAAGCTTTCCGGGCGCCTTCTTCACCAACTCCAGCGCGTTTCCTACCTGAACGTTGATGCGTTTGGCCACTCCAGCCTTGCGGAAATGCTCTTGCGCCCGCCGCGCGTTTTCCGGATTGCCATCCGTATAGAAAACTTTCGCCTTCGTCCCCGCCGCTCGCGCCAGCCAGATCGTCGAATACCCGATCGCCGATCCCATCTCAAAAATCCGCGTCGCTCCCGACACCTGCACCAGCAGCGTCAGCAGCCGCGCCACGGCTGGTCCAATGATTGGCACGCTGTGTTCTGCCGCGTACGCTTCCATCTCTTTCACTGCCGCATCGCGCTCCGGCAGCAAATCGTAGATGTATTTGTCCACATCCTCCTGCGTGAAAGCGCTTCGCAGATTGTCGCTTCGGATCATAGGTTCTCTCCAGGTTTCAACGTGTGAATCTCCAGTCCAGCGATATCCTTGGCTTCCTGCCTCAATTGTTCCGGTCTGCCCACCAAAACTGGAAACGTCGCGTAATGCATCGGCACAACGTGCCTCACGCCGAGAAACCGGATCGCGTGCGCCGCTTCGCGCGGCCCCATCGTGAAGTGATCTCCGATCGGCAGCAACGCCACATCCGGTTTGTACAACTCGCCGATCAGTTTCATATCACTAAACAGCGCCGTGTCGCCCGCATGGTATACCGTAAAGCCTCCCGGCATGCGAATCACCAGCCCTGCTGGCTCGCCGGCATTGATGCGCTCCCCATTCTCGTCAATGGAGTTCGAGTGGAACGCGTGCGTCATCGTCACTGCAAACTCTCCAACCTTCTGCGTCCCTCCCTTGCCCATCGGCTTCGTTTCTTCCTCGAATCCCTTGCTCTCAATCCACAAACACGTCTCGAAAATCGCCACAATCTGCGGCTTGTGCTGCTTCGCCAGGGCCAGTAAGTCCCCGAGGTGATCGGAATGCGCATGCGAAAGAAAAATCACATCCAGCCGCGGCACCTTTTTCAGTTTCTCCGGGCACATCGGGTTGGTCATCACCCACGGATCGATCAGCGCCACTTGCCCCGACGGCGTGGTCAGCGAAAACGTGCTGTGGCCGAAATAAGTCACTTTGTTGCCCTTCATGTCGAGCATCAGACACCTCTGGATGGCATGTGAGGGATTATCTGGAACTCTTTACTTCGTCTGTGGCGCGCCGCCTGAACCGCTGTCCGAACCCAGCAGCTTGCGTATCGTTACTTCGTAGGTCTCGCGGTTCCGTGCGCCGAAAAAGTGGCCGGTTAGTCGGCCGTCTTTGTCATAAAGAAATGTCGCCGGGAGCTCGCCTCGCCAACCCGGGAGCACCGCCTGATTAAATTCCGCCTCCTCTTCCGGCTTCCCCGGCTTCCTCCGGTAATTCGGGAACACCGGCTTGTAGCGCGCGATGAAACGCCGCATCAAAATCAAATCGCCATCCTGATCGGAATTCACGCCCACCACGCGCAGCCCCTTCGGCGCATACTCTTTCGACAGCTCATTCAGCGTCGGATATTCGTCGCGGCATGGTTCGCACCACGTCGCCCAGAAATTGATCAGCAGCGGCTTTCCGCGATACTGGCGCACCAGCTCTTGATAGCCCTGCACATCGATGATTTGCGGATCGTGCGGCGCCTGGGTTTGCGGACCTCCCGCAACCGGAACACCAACCGCGGCAACTGCGCCAAGCAGCAATGCGGCAACACCAATTCGGATTCGCATCTGGGTTCCTTCCTTCATCATTTTATCTGTAGACCCCCAAGTTGAGAAACCTATTCCCCCCGCGTACAATATCCGTAGCGCTTGTTGCCTCCGCTGGAGCCGTGGTATAAGTCACTTTCCGCTCGTCGCCCGCTCCGTCAGTGGTGCCACCGGGCCGCGGTCGAACAAAAGGAGAGATGTTGTATGGCTTACGTGATCGCCGAACCATGTATCGGCACAAAAGACTCCGCCTGCGTGGATGTCTGCCCGGTCGACTGCATCCACCCCCGCAAGGACGAGCCGCAGTTCGAAGGCGAAAAGCAGCTTTATATTAACCCCACCGAATGCATCGATTGTGGCGCCTGCGTTCCGGTTTGTCCGGTGACGGCCATCTTCGCCCTGGAAGACCTGCCAGAGAAGTGGCAGAGCTACACCCCCGTCAACGCCGATTGGTACGCTAAGAAGTAGTTGTAGGGGCGCGCTTCAGTTTACCCTGAGGAAAGTAGGGCGGTCCCGGCGGCCTTAGCCGCCAAGGTTCGCTCAGCACCCAGCCCCGGTGCGTGATTCGCGCACTTCCACTCTGTCGGCGCATTGCAAGTTCACGCAGCAGAGTTATTCTGTTTCCCTGGAGAACGCCCCGTCCCCGTGCCGCCCAAGTTCCATTTGGTTCTGCTCATCCACGCCCATCAGCCTTGCGGCAACTTCGACCATGTTTTTGAGCAGTCCTACGCGCGTTGCTACCTGCCCTTCGTCGAGGCGCTTGAGAAGCACCCAGGTATCCACGTCGGCCTTCATTATTCCGGCCCGCTGCTTACTTGGATCGAAGAGAACCGCCCCGAATATTTCCGGCGTTTGAAAGCTCTGGTGAAAGCGGGCCAGGTCGAAATGGTCGGCGGCGGCTTCTACGAGCCCATTCTCATTTCCATTCCTGCCGCGGACCAGCGCGTGCAGCTTATTCGTCTCGCTGACTATCTCGAGCACCATTTCGGCGAGCGTCCCACCGGCGCATGGCTTGCCGAGCGCGTCTGGGAGCCGCAACTCGCTTCCGTTCTGGCCGAAGCCAACGTCAGCTACACCGTTCTCGACGACATTCACTTCCTCTCCGCTGGATTCGAGCCGGACGAGCTGTTTGCCGATTACATCGCCGAAGATCACGGCCAAACCATTCGCATCATCCCCGGCCAGAAAATTCTTCGCTACCTGATCCCCTTCGGCACCATCGAGCAGGTCATCACCTACCTTAAGGAAACCGCGGGCGCGCATCCCGAGCAGATGGCTTCCATGGGCGACGACATGGAAAAGTTTGGCGTGTGGCCCGGCACCTTCGACCATTGCTACAAAGACGCCTGGCTCGAAAAGTTTTTCGTGGCCCTGGAGGAAAACTCCTCATGGCTGCGCACTTCCACGCCCAGCGAATACCTTTCGACGCGAACGCCCGCCGGCCGCGCCGATCTCCCTACCGCCTCCTATACCGAAATGATGGAATGGGCGCTGCCCACGCGCGTCCGCCAGCGCTACAACCAGGTCCTTAAGGAATTCGCCTCGCGCAACGAGGTGCTCGCCTTCCTGCGCGGCGGATCCTGGCGCGGGTTCTTCCGCAAATATTCCGAATCCAACCTGCTGCACAAGAAAATGCTGCACGTCGCGCATCGTATCGATACCTCGCCGGCGCGACGCAGCGTTTCAAAGGCCGGCGAAGAGCTGAAGAAGGCCCGCGACCTGCTCCTCCGCGCGCAGTGCAATGATGCCTACTGGCACGGCATCTTCGGCGGTCTCTACGCCCCGCACCTGCGCACGGAGCTCTGGCGCAGTCTCATCCGCGCCGAGTTCATCGCCGATCAGCAAACGCCCGGCGGCCTTTCGCCGCGCGTGGAAACGCTTGACTATGATGGAGACGGCGCAAGCGAATTGCTCTTCACCTCCACCGAATATCAGGCTTTAGTGAAACCTTCTGACGGGGGCACGGTCGCGGTCCTTGATTTTCGCCCGACCGGATCGACGCTTATCAATTCCATCTTGCGCCGCCCGGAGGCTTATCATGCGCGCCTTCGCGAGATCGCCAACAATCCATCCGGCGCTGTCGCTTCCATCCATGAACAAACGCGCGTCAAAGAGCCCGGGCTCGAGCACTACCTCCGTTACGATCGCTGGGCGCGCCACACCTTTCGGCTGTTCCTCTTCGATCCCTCGCGCAGTCACGCGGATTACGAGAATATCCAACTGCAAGAGGATCCTGGCTTCGCCGGCGGCGCTTTTCGCATCAGCCGTACCACCGAACGCGAAGCCGAGCTGGTTCGCGAAGCCCAGCTCGCTTGGCATGGAAAAGCCGACTCCGGCCCGCGCCTGTCGGTCTCGAAGTTATTTTCATTTGGTTCCGCGCCTCGCGGCTGCGAAGTTGCCTGTGAAGTGAAAATCTCTTTGCCCACTGCCCTCGATCGCCCTCTGGCCGTCGGCATCGAGTCCGTGCTTAATTTCCTCGCTCCCACCGAGCCCGATCGTTTTTTTCAAACGCCGAGTGGCCCGCAGAACCTCCGCTTCAGCGGCAGCATCCCCGGCCCCACGCTTCGCGTCGAAGATGGCTGGCAGCGCATTCGCGTGGCTCTCCACGCTCCGGGCGCCGAGCAATTCTGGATTTCGCCCATTGAAACTGTCTCGGAATCCGAAGAAGGTTTCGAACGCGTCTACCAGGGCTCGCAAATCCTCGCTCTCTGGCGCCCCTCCCTCTCCACCGCCAAACCCTGGGCTGCCCATCTGTTTTGGCGCATCGAGTCCTTCTAGCTTCATCCGATCCGCGCGGAAAGTGTGGAGTGTGGCGGTCTCGCCGCCGCTTTTGAGCCGCAAAGAGTAATAACCGGCGCTGGTAAGGAGCACACTGTCATCAACCTCTCCATGCCAAAAAACGTCAGTCAGCGGGAATCACCTAGGCAGTCTCTTCGAGCACTAAGAATCAACAACTAAAACTCAAGACATTTCAATAAGCTCAGCCCACAACGAAAAGATTCTGCGCAAACGCCCACTCCCTATCAATCCACTGCCCCTCGCATCGGAATCCCGTCCGCTCCGCCATCCGCACAACTTCCTCCGCCCGGTACTTGTGCGAGCTTTCCGTCCAGATCGTCTCCCCTTGGTTGAACATCACGCGCAAATTCGCCGCCGGAATCTTCACCGACTGCCGCTGCATCGAACGCAAGTGCATTTCAATCCGCCGCTCCTCGTAATTCCAGCGCGCCTCATGCTCGAAGTATGCCAAATCAAAATCCGCTCCCAGCTCGCGATTGATCCGCCCCAGCAAATTCAAATTGAACGCCGCCGTTACGCCCGCCGGATCGTTGTATGCCAATAATTGTGTCGCTACATCCTTCTCCAAATCTGTCCCTAGCAGCAAAGCGTCGCCCGCTCGCAGAATCTCGCGCGCCGCGCGCAAGAAATCTTCTCCAGCCGCGCGGTCAAAATTGCCGATCGTGCTTCCAAGAAACAGCACTAGCAGGTGATCGCCTTCATCGCGCCCCTGCGCCACCGCCTGGAGCCCTTCCAGATACGGCTGCTCGTAGCCCACGATGCTTACCAGGTCGATCTGTCCAAGCTCCTTCTCGCAAGCGGCCAGCGCCGAAGGCGAAATCTCGATCGGAAAATAGTAGGTTCGTTGCCGGCGCGAAAGCGCCTCCAAAATCCAGCGCGTCTTTTTTCCACTACCGCTCCCCAGCTCCGCTACATGAATCCGCGAAGGCAGCAGGTCCACAATCTCCTGCGCATGTGTTTGCAGCAGGCGCGCGTCCGCCCGCGTCAGTCCATACTCCGGCAACAGGCAAATCGCCTCGAACAACGCGGAGCCTACCTCGTCATACAAATATTTTGACGGCAGCTCCCGTTGCCCCGGCTTCAACAAGCCTTCGCGCACCGCTGCCGCAAATTCGGACACATGTCTGGCGGGAAGTGTTTGGTAGGTCAGCATGAATGGCTCCCAAGCCGCTGGGTTAGAAGGATTCAGTCCTCGACGCAACGGAACGTTGCGTACACATAAGGATAATGCGGTTGGAACCAGTTGCGGAACGATCGCCGCAGCATGCAAGCCGCCGTGCGCGGCGAACCCCCCTTCATAACGTAGTGCTTTCCATCGAAGAAATTCGCTGAGTATCCGGGATAGAAGGGCATCGCCGCGAATCCGGGAAATGGTTTGAATTCCGTGCTCGTCCATTCCCAGCCGTTGCCCACCACATCCTGAACGCCAAGAGCGCTCGCCCCGCGTGCATACGATCCCACCGGGCTTGGATCCCAATGCGCAAAATCAAAATTCCCATACCGCGCTTCCGGTGCTTCCTCGCCCCACGGATAACTTCGCTCCACTTCGGAGTCCGAAGTGCCGTACGCCGCGCGATGAAATTGCTCCTCGGTTGGCAGCTTGCGCCCGAGCCACTTCGCGTACGCCGTCGCCTCCGCGTGGCTCACGTACACCGGCCAGTCCATCGGCAACCGGATCTCCCCAAACATCGTGCGACACAACCACAGATTTCCCGCGCGCCGCCAAAAAGCCGGGTGCTGCACGCCCTCTTTTTTCTTCCAGGCCCACGCTTCCTTGTCCCACAGCGAGGGCTCCGAATATCCACCGGCCTCGACGAACAACATAAAATCCCGGTTCGTCACGTTGTAGTTATCGATCGCAAAATCCGGCACGCGCACCTCGTGCGTTTCGAACTCATTGTCCCACCCGAACTCGTCGCCATTCACGCGCTGCAACCCAAGCGTCGCGCGGCCCGCGGGAATCTCCACCAGGTGCGACTTCGCGCGCGGCGTCTTCCACGCGGGTTCGTGTCCCGCCGGAATTTTCTTCTCCGCGGGAAGTTGGTGCAGCATGTACGCCAGCGTTTCCGCGTGCATCAACCGGTGCTCCACCGCCACTTCCAGCATCGCCGTCAATTGCGGATCTCCTTCCGAGGGCCGCCGCATCGCCAGCGCAATCGCATTGTCCAACTCGCTGCGCAGTCGCTGATTGTATTGCTCAATTTCTTCACGCGCCGGCCAGTCCCTGGGCTGATCCGTCGGCAAGCCTCGGCCCACCGGATCGATGCCAAACGCAAAAAGTTGATCGAAGGTAGGATGAAACGCTTGCAGCCCAAACGCGCGCTGCGCCAGCAGGTTCCAATCGAAAGCTTCCACGTGTCCAATATAAAAGACAATGCGATGCCGCTCGGCAATCGGACGATCGTAGAGCGCCTCTTCCCGCACGATGCGAAATACCTCGTCCGTCCGCGTGCGCGCGTTTATCAGTCGGGTGTGAAGGTCGTTCCGGATGCGGACAGCGCTGGCAGTGGCTCCCATGCGTTTTCCCCTCCAATTGGATGCGGCTTCCGCGAGAGAGATACGTGAAAATTCTACGGGGGGAGGCCCGGTGCACTATGATGTTCCCTCCGGCGAGCGCGGAGTGTCAATCGAAATGAATGCGAAAACCACGGCAGAAGACTCCGACCCTGCCATTCAGTTCCAGAATGTTACATACCGTCTCGACGGTATTGTCCGCCGCGGGATTGTTAATGACATCCGCTTCTCCGTCGCTTCCGGCCAAACCCTCGTCCTTCTCGGCCGCAGCGGCAGCGGCAAAACCACGCTCCTGAAACTCATCAATCGCCTTCTCGTTCCCACCGCCGGCCAAGTCATCGTCCGTGGTCGCCCCACCACCGATTGGGATCCCATCCGTCTGCGCCGCGGCATCGGCTATGTAATTCAGGACGCAGGCCTTTTCCCCCATTTTACCGTGGCGCAAAACATCGCGCTCGTCCCCTCACTTGAAAAATGGGATGCCGCCCGCACCGCCGCCCGAGTCAGCGAACTCCTTTCCCTTGTCGGTCTCGAACCTGCACAATACCGCAGTCGCCGCCCGCACGAACTTTCTGGCGGCCAGCGCCAACGCGTCGGCGTTGCCCGTGCCCTCGCCGTCGACCCGCCCATTCTCTTGATGGACGAACCCTTTGGCGCTCTCGATCCCGTCACCCGCGCCGAGCTTCAGCGTGAATTCAGCGCCCTCGCGCGCCGCCTCGGCAAGACCATCGTCTTTGTCACCCACGATCTTCGCGAAGCGCTCCTGCTCGCCTCGCGCATCATCCTCCTTGAAAATGGCCGAATAATCGCTGACGCCTCTCCGCAGGAATTTCCCCGCATTGATCATCCCGAAGTGCAAGCCTTCACCGCATGTCTCACTCCGCTCCCCGGTGCGCTAGCATGACTCCCTGGACATTTTTCCTCGAGCACCGCGCCGAAATCCTCGAAGCTACTGCCACGCATCTGACCCTCGTCCTCATCGCCATGGCGTTTGCGATCGCCATCGGCGTTCCGCTTGGCATGCTCATCGTTCATCGTCCTGCGCTGCGCAACCTCGCGCTCGCCCTCGCCAGTATTTTCCAAACCATCCCCAGCCTCGCGCTCTTCGGCTTTCTAATTCCCATCCCGTTCATCGGTGGTATCGGCCGCCGCACCGCCATCGTTGCCCTCGTCCTCTACGCATTGCTGCCCATTCTCCGCAACACCTACGTCGGCCTCACCGGCATTGACCCCGCCGTCCTCGAAGCCGCCGGAGCCATGGGCATGACCCAATCGCAAATCCTCTGGCGCGTTCGCCTCCCGCTGGCCCGCGCCGTCATCCTCGCCGGCATTCGCACCGCCACCATCATCACCATCGGCGTAGCCACCATCGCCGCCGCCATCGGAGCCGGCGGCCTCGGCACCTTTATCTTCCGCGGCGTAGCCATGGTCAGCGACGCCGTAATCCTCGCCGGCGCCATTCCCGCCGCCCTCCTCGCCATCGCCGCCGACCTCCTCCTCGGCCTGCTCGAGCGCCGCCTCAAAATCTCCTAGCTCCTATCGTATTCATTCCTATCTCCCCTCTTCTCTGTGCCCTCCGTGCTCCGCTCTCCGTGAACTCTGTGTTAAATTCTTTCTTCTTCATTTCACAAAAATGAGCCGCCGCACTCTCCTTTACCTCCTCTACTTCCTTTCCGTCCTTAATTTCCTTTTTCTGTCCGGCTGCAAGACTCACCAGCCCCACCTAACCATCGGCTCCAAATTCTTCACCGAACAAGTCATCCTCGCCGAGCTCCTCGCCCAGCACATCGAAGCCCGCACCAGCCTCCACGTCGATCGCAAATCCAATCTCGGCGGCACGCTCCTCTGCCAGAAAGCGCTCCTCTCCGGCGACCTCGACCTCTACGTCGAATACACCGGCACGGCCCTCACCGCCGTCCTCAACGAATCCCCCAGCCGCGACCCGCACGATGTCTACCATCGCGTCCAACAAGGCTACGCCCAGCGTTTCAACCTCGAAGTTACCGAGCCTCTCGGCTTCGAGAATACCTTCGCCATGGTCGTCCGCAGCGAAGACGCCCAGCGCCTCCACCTCCGCAACACCTCCGACATCGTCCCCTTCGCCGCCAAAATGCGCGCCGGCTTCGGCTACGAATTCCTGGAGCGCCCCGACGGCTTCCGCGGCTGGAGCCAGCTCTACAGTCTCCATTTCACCGCTCCGCCCAGCGTCATGGACCTCGGCTTGATCTACCGCGCCCTGGTCGACAATAAAGTTGACATCGTCGCCGGCAACTCCACCGACGGCCTCATCGACGCCCTCCACCTCGTCCCGCTCGTCGACGACAAGCACTACTTCCCGCCCTACGACGCCGTCCCCATCGTCCGCCGCGACGCCCTCGCCAAGTTTCCTCAACTCCGCGCCGCCCTTGCCGACCTCGCCAACAAAATTTCCGCCCAAGAAATGCGCCACCTGAACGCCGAAGTCGACGCCAACCAACGCGATCCCGCCGCCGTCGTCCGCGCCTTCCGCGCCTCCAAATCCCTCTGACCGTGGCACAGCCATTTCTGGCTGTGCTCCTACGATCGACACATACGTAGCCATCCCGGGTCGAAGACGGACTCCACTCCGCTAGAGAAATCCTCTGTACCCGCGCCGCCGCCTCTTCCGTCTGACACTTAAGGAAGCCCTGCCCGTCGACGTACTACGATTTCTTCGGAGGACATCACATGAAGAATCTCGTCCCCTTGCTCTTTCTCCTGCTCGCTCTTAGCGTCCCTGCGTTCCTACTAGCCGGCGGCGCTGGTGCATACCCCGAGGGACAGCGCGGCGGTGGTGGTGGCGCTCACGGCGGAGGCGCTCATGATGTGGGTGGCGGCCACGTCCCCGCTCACGGTCCTTCACCTCACGCTTCGGAGAATCGCGCACCCGAAAATCGCGCACCCGAAGGCCGCCCTAAAGACGACCATCGCTCCTTCCGCGATCAGCCCAATCATCCTGAGGCGCCTCACGTTCACCATGATGACCATTGGGTTGGCCACGATTCCGGCCGCGGCGACGCGCACTATCACCTGGATCATCCCTGGGAACACGGCCGCTTCACTGGCGGCTTTGGCCGCGGCCATGCGTACCACCTTGGCGGAGGAGACCGCGACCGCTTCTGGTTTGGGGGCTTCTACTTCGGCGTAGCTCCCTACGACTACGACTTCACCGATGATTGGAATTGGGACGGCGATCCCATCGTCGTCTACGAAGATCCCGACCACGACGGCTGGTACTTGGCCTACAACTCGAGGCTCGGCACCTACGCCCACGTCCAATACCTCGGCCCGCGGTAACGCGCGGCGCGCGGGTTTTGGTGGCATGGTCATTTCTGGCTGTGCTCTGACGATCCAGACGCATTATCCAATCTCGCTCGGAGACGAAAGTCGGCTTCAGCCAGCAAGCAAGACCCCATTTAGCTTCATCTTGTCTGAGCAGGCCAATTCAGGCACAGGCTTCTCGTTTTGCGGGCTATGGGATGACGACAATTCTGCGCCCGGATTCCGGGCGCTGCCACACGCTTTCGATGTCCGCAAGAGCAACCCGCTCGGTCTCGATCCGCAGCTCCCCGCGCGCAGCCCTCGTCATCACCTGTTGCATCGCATCCACCAAAACCTCGCGCGAGGGTATCCCCGCCGTGCCCAGAATCGTCAACGCCGTGCTGCGCAACACCGCCGCCGGCAGCGCGATCGTGGCCCCGGCGCTCTCCCCGACTTGCACCAACCGCGTCTCCTTCGTTACTACGGCAAATTCCGACTTTGTTATCGCCGCAAGCAACGCCTCCGTGGGACGTCCCCAAACGTAGTCGATGATGACGTCGAACCCCGCGTCTCCCGCCTCGCCCGCGAACGCCTCCTTGAGAGAATCCTCACGCTGCTCAAGCTGGATCGTCGCGTCCGCGCCCAATTCGCGCAGCCTGCCAAGCACCCGCTCGTTGCGCCCCGCGCCGATCACGCGCTTCGCCCCCAGGCGCTTCGCGATCTGCACGGCGAGCTGTCCGGTGACTCCCGTCGCGCCCAGGATGAGCACCGTCTCGCCCGCCGCAAGTTTTGCGCGGTGCTTGAGCGATAGCCAGGCAGAAACGCCCGGATTGGGCAGCGCCGCGGCAATGTCATCATCGATACCCGCCGGCACCGGGAAGCAAAACGCGCGCGGCGCCACGCTGCGCTCTGCCATGGCACCGTAAGGCCTCCTCGCCCCGCCAAAAAATACCCGCGTGCCATCCTCCAGATCCCCAACTCCATCCGTTCCGCACACCACCGGGAATTCCCGCGGGCTCGCATAATGCGAGCCGCTTGCTAACTGCCTGTCGATCGCCTTGAGCGACGCCGCCCGAACGCGCACAACCGCCTCATCCTGGCCAGCCGTCGGCTCCGCAAACTCCTCGCACCGCGGCCCCTTCCCAAGCTCGTGCACCACCGCAGCCTTCATTCTTCCTCCCGCCTATGCCGCGCATTATGCCACCGTCTGGAACACGTGTGCCCCTGGCCGCTTGCTATGTGCCCGCGCGCCGCGCCATGCGCGTCGATCCCATGGTCGCCCTGCGCTATGAATGATCGACTTATAACTATGGGGACGCTTCAGAGCGACACCACCCGGTCCCAGCGTCGCTCTGTGTCCTCTGTGCGCTCTGTGGTGAATTCTTCTGGCCGCGGAACGCCCGCAGCGCGCATTAAAACCGAAACGCGATGCCGCCCGTGAAATTCACACGCTGCAGATAATTGGAAACATTCTGCTGAAAGCAATTTCCAAAGGCATCGCATTGCACCTGGAGCGTTTTGTTGCCCCGTGACGGCAGCCACCGCAAATCCCCGCGCAGCGCAAAGTGTCGGCTCAGTTCGTATTTCGCCCCGCCGCCAACATTGAAAGCCAGCAGGGTGCGGTTGGGATTGCCTCCACTGTTCGATTCATGCGAAGCGCCAATACCGCCCGCGATGAACGGTCGCAGCTTCCTTTCGCTGTTCCTCAGCAGGTAGAGAAGGCCAAACGAGTACTGGTCAAAGTCGGAGTTGAACGCTTTCGAGTAGGTCTGCGTGGCAGCGTCCCGCTCGCTAAAACTCGTAGTGTTTCTGCTCCACATGAATTCGGCCTGCGAGTTTTCAGTGAGCGAGTAGTCGATGAACGTGCCGAAGCTCAGCCCACTGTCCACGCGCAGGCGATCTACGGTGAAGGAGTTGGTAACCGGATACGATCCGCTTGTTTCGTAGCCAACAAACGGCGCCACTTCCCATTTTGTATAGTCGTGCCATTGCCCGAACGCCGGCGAAATTGTGACAAAGCAGAACACGAACACGAGCAGCCGCGGCGAGCGGTATCGCATAGTTCCTCCCAAGTAACTGGCCAAATTGATTCCCATTCTGATCGAAAGACACAACTCCATTTCTCTGGCACTAAGATGCACAAAGAGCTACGCGGAGTTTCAAGTGCCGCTGCTTCCAAGTCTTCGCCAGTCTCGTAGTTGATGTCGATGAACTACGCGAGCGACTCCACGGCGCATTGCATTTTGACCGGGTCGGGTCTACATTGTCGGTCGGAAAGTCAAAACGGAAATTCCAGGCAACCTGAAAAACGAATGGAAGGAGGCCTGATGACCGCGCGAACCAAAGCAATCGCTTTCGCGGCGGCACTTGGCGGCCTGGCAGTGCTTACCTTCTCGCTCGCGCATTTCGCGCTTGGAAAAGAAGCCCGCGATGACAATCGGCAGCATGCACATCGGAAGGGAATACACAAGATCAAGCACATCGTCTTCATCGTCAAGGAGAACCGCACGTTCGACAATTATTTCGGCACCTTTCCAGGCGCTGATGGCGCCACTTCCGGCATAATTTCCACGGGCGACGTGGTGCAGCTTGGACATGCCCCCGACGTGACGCCGCACGATATTGACCACTCCTTTCAAGCAGCGGTCAAGGCCATTGATGGCGGCAATATGGACCAGTTCGATCTCATTAACGGCGGGAACGTCAACGGTGAATTGCTCGCCTACACGCAATACACGGAAGACGATATACCGAACTACTTCCAATACGCGCGCAATTTCGTGCTCGGCGATGAGTTTTTCTCTTCCTTGACGGGCCCAAGCTTCCCGAACCACCTCTATACCGTGGGTGCGCAGTCCGGAGGTGCCATCAATAATCCCGCGAATGCCGGCAGCCCAGCACGGTGGGGCTGCGATTCGCCAGCAAACTCACGCGTCGCGGTGATGGACCCTGACGACGGCACTGTCAGCCACGTCTACCCCTGCTTCGATTTTGATACCCTTGCAGATCGCTTAGAAGCGCGCGGCTTGAGGTGGAAATACTACGCCCCTGGGGAGGGCCAATCCGGCTACATTTGGTCCGCTCTCGACGCCATCGGGCACATGCGGCTGACATCGCTATGGGACCAGCACGTTGTCGCTACCGAACAATTCATCCAGGACGCACAAAACGGTCAATTGCCGGCAGTAAGCTGGGTTGTCACCAAATCCGGATTGAGCGAGCATCCGCCCGCAAGCGTCTGCCTAGGCGAGAACTGGACGGTTGAGCAGCTCAACGCACTAATGCAAGGTCCAGAATGGAATTCCACGGTCGTGTTCCTCACCTGGGATGATTTCGGCGGCTTCTATGACCACGTGGCGCCCCCCGTTGTGGACAATTTCGGATTCGGCCCGCGCGTCCCCTTGCTGATTATTTCTCCCTGGGTCAAGCCCGGCCTCATCACGCACACCACGCTCGAGTTTTCGTCAGTGCTCAAGTTTATCGAGCAGCGTTTTGATCTGGATCCGCTCACCCAGCGAGATCAAAACGCCAACGACCTCACTGGCGTCTTCGACTTCCATCAAGATCCGCTCCCGCCGCTAATTTTGGACACACGCCAATGCGGCACAGGAGCCAATGCGGAGATCAAGCTCGATCCGAAATTTCACAACGGCGCCCAATAGCGTTTTGAGCCGTACACCCGGAATTGTGGTATTGCGTGGAGATTAGGGGCTCGCTTCGATCTCTCGTAACGCAAAGGCCGCGCAACTGGCGCCGTGGGGCTGAGCCCAAAGGCCTGAATACGGTCGGTCGAAACAAAAACCACACCCCTGGCAACCGTCACGTGACTATATTTCCCTCCCACATTCAGTTGGCTGGTGGTGCTACTCCAGAGAAGCTGCATGGTTGTCGCATCCACGGCATACAGCACCGGGTGCGGCACACTGCCCCCAACCAGAGATGCGGAGCGATACACGTTGGCGTCCAGCAGCCAGACGATGGCGTTGTCCGGCCCATTGCTGCTGATAACCGGGGGTCCCGGGCTGAATAGGCTCAAGAAATTGTCCGTGGCATCGAGAGATAGGTAAGCAGGTTGACCCTGCGCGGGAACAATCTTTAGGCGAGCCAAGCCCGGCGGCACGGGCTCCCGGCACCAGTCGCAGCTCTTGGTGGCGCCGGAGACAAACAGGTAATTGGTGCCATCGCTAGACTGGAAATACGCCGGCGTCGTCCGCATCTTGGCCTTGTCGCCCTGCGTGAAGATTTCCGAGTAAGGGCCGAAGACGTTCAAGGGACCAGCGACACCGAACTGTGGTTGAGGACCCGGGGGAATAAGAGATGGATCGCTGGACGGATCAACGCCGCACGGCGGCCGCTGGTCGACTCGCCCCGGCAGATTGTTGCGGTCAACGATATAGGCGTTCCCTTGTTTGCTGCCGAACGCTACCAGGCTCGGTGTGCTCGTCGCGGAGGGATCAAGGTCTGGGATGATCGCGGGACTGCTGCCGCCGAGATCGGTATCGGCCGCGTCCATCTGGCAATAATTCCATGGTGTGTACGTTCCCGCCAAACTGAGCGGCGTCCCAGGATTCCACACCAGCAGCGATTCTCCCCAAACTCTGGGCGAATCCATCGAACCGTCTGGACTGTTTCCCGTAGTCTCATAGACGTTTCCGTTGAGGTCCACCGCCGGTCCCCCCGAGCCCCACATTCCGCCGTTGGCGAAGGGCACCGTCGAGGGTGCCCCAGAAAACGCGCTTGCCAGGCTCGGCGTGACTGTGTCCACGGCGACCATCCAGCCCGCGCCTCCGTCACCATAGGCGCCGAACGGCACGTACAGGGTGGTCCCGTCAGGGCTCAGATTGAGCCCGCCGCGCTGCGACATTGCCGAAGTGGATTGAAACTTGGCTGTACCGTTTTGATTAATGGGAGCTAACGTAGCGTCATTAATCGCCAGCGGCCAGCCCGCCAGAATCGCGCCGCTTCCGATGTCCAGGGCAAACACCTTCCAGGCCCGGCCTGAGTCGTCGGTGCTGTCGGCCGCGGTGTACAGCGTAGGTGGTGTCGCGTCAAGGTCAATGATCGGTGTGCTTAAGATGCCCATCGCCACGCCGCCATCCAAGCCGAAGTTTGTCGGTTGCCCCAGACTCTTGCTCCAGAGAATCGTGCCTGCTGGGATGGCGGGCGGACCCGCAACATCGAACGCGTTGATGGCGTAAACATAGTCATTACTGGTCGCGGCGAAGACGACGTGGAATTGGCCGGCGTAAGGGCCGTTGGTGATCTGCACGCTGTCCACGTAGAGGGGCGTGGCGTGCAGATGCGGCGGGTAGGTGGCGGATCCGATCGTCACCGAATCCAGCGCAGGCGAGTCCCACAGCGGGCCGAAACTTGGGCTCCAGACATTGGCGGGCGTGAGCACCGATTCCATCGCGTTCCATCCAGTGCGCTGCCGGTCCACGTGAAACGTGAGCGTATTCATTACCGAGGCGGCGTCGTTAGTTCCGCTTTGTGCAAACGACAATCCTGTGATTGCTAAGCTGAAGCCGGTTAGCGTCAAAACCAGGACCTTCGCGAGAATCTGTCGTCTTAGGGCTCTCCATGGCGGTTTCATATCGCCCTCCACTCATGTCTTGCTGGTGTATCGAGAAAAGAGTGCACTCCTGCGGAAGCTTGCCGCAGATAGACGTGGGCCACTCGGCTACCGGCCTGCTGAGCAGCAGCGGCGATCTTATCTGGGGCTTGCCTCTTGGGGCGCGAGACGGTTCGCATTCTACATCAAGCCGAGTGCCCGGCGGCCTCGCTTCTGGCGAAATGGATCTTGCTTACCTAGACTCCATATAACTGGCAGGCGCCCTACAGTGGCCCAAAATTGGGCACGGTCGCGGTCCGTCGAAAAAACGGCTGTCCCTAGCTGATTGAAAGGATTGGTGGGCCTGGGTGGACTTGAACCACCGACCTCGCCCTTATCAGGGGCTTTTATGGTGCTATATGCATAGTAGCGTGGCGATGATTACGCTGCTGACGACCTCAATCTCGCGAAGCGGCAAGCCTCTCCGCCCCCGATGCCTTGGTTTCACATGATACGCTCCGATGCCGAAGCGGTCGTGGCTTACCTGAAGTCGCTTAACGCCAGTCAATAGGCAATGTCGTGACGAATGTCTTCGGACGTTAGCGTTCGCGGCGGATGGGGCGTTATTGGGATTGAATTGATCTTTGCCGATAACCTACAGCATGCCGGTTACTTTCCAGATTGCTCGTTCCGCACAAAATCGATGCCAAGTGCGGAGATCGCTTCCCACAAGCCGACTTCCCATTACTAATCGCGGTAAGCCGGCATCCAGAGCACTTCGCGATGAAGCTCTTAGGAAGTTCGGTGAATTCATCGGGGCCGGGAGGGAGTCTTCCTTCTGTGATTCGCCCTACACTTTGTGCGAAGCCGTCATCGGAATGATTCGACGGTCCACATCGATGCTCCTCCGCGCAGGGTCTTGCCACTCGATTAGATCTGCGCTCTGCCGCCGTCAACGAACAGTTCGATACCCGTGACGAAACTGGAGTCATCCGACGCCAGAAACAACGCAACCTTAGCAACTTCCTCGGGTTCCCCCATGCGTCCCATCGGGACGGTCGACACAATCCGCGCAATCACGTCTGCAGATTGCCGACTCGCCAGCGGCGTATTGATCGGACCCGGACTAACAACGTTTGAGCGGATACGACGGTCCTTCAGGTCTGTAGTCCAGGTTCGCACGAAAGAGCGGATTGCAG
>WNFD01004654.1_pt1 | contig 18453 bp, 11 predicted proteins | sample 5400491 | NCBI WGS metagenome assembly WNFD01 (sample SAMN13153343, study PRJNA577476) | soil metagenome | isolation source: 120 cm saprolite under Douglas fir tree site 2 hole 2 replicate 2 | place: USA:California | collected 2015-04-18 | reverse complement strand
CCGTTTAGCCGACCGATTTTTTGTTCCGGTGCCGACATGGTGCCGACATCACTTCCGCAGATCACGGGCGCTCGGACACAACTTCTTGAAAAGATTGGCTGGGGGACTAGGATTCGAACCTAGACTGGCGGAGTCAGAGAGCGCGTCTCCAGGAGATTTTCCTTCGTTCTCTAGTCGTCACTTCGCGAGCAAATAGCATTAAAACTTGATAATATTCAGCGTGATAGTGCCATCCGTGCCGCACCACTGTTTTCTGGCGGGTGTCCGGCATTTGTGTTAGACCCTTGTTAGACCCGTGATGGAGATCGCAAGTGCCTGCCCGGCCGAAGATAATTGACCTCACCCCGCCAGGGCATTCGCCGCAATCGTTCATCATCCTGCGCCGGGAGAGAAACGACGGGCGGAATCCGCAGTATTACGCACGCCGGACCATTCCAGCCCGGCTTCGGAAGACACCCCGCAACCCATACATCATGAAAGCACTCGGACCAGTAAGTCTGGAGCGTGCCAAAGAGCTTGCGTGGCAATGGTGGACAAGCACGGAACGCAAAATCCTCCATGAAGAACCGCTCTTAGAGAAACCATTTTCGAACATCGCCGAATCTTATCTTCTCGACCTAGAGGGTAAGACGAGGATCACTGACGACCGAGATAAACCCTTGGTCAACCCTAAAAAATATGCGCGGCACCGACAGAGCATTAGAATCCACCTGAATCCTTATTTCGGCTCCATGCCCATTAGCGGCATCCGACAAAACGATGTTGAGAGATGGCTTGAACAGCGCCGCTTACCTCGCACAAAACGGCCGGGAGAAGGGCAAGGTCAGGATCAAAATGCCACTAAGCCAAAGCGCTGGTCGGTCCCTGCCCATTCGACTGTCCAAAAAGATGCGGTGGCATTTGCTGCCGTAGTCCGCCACGCCCGACTCCATTTCAAGGTTGATACGAGGTTCGTTCCCGATCTTCCCTTACCGGAGAAGACCGAGGACACTCGTCGGCCGCGTTTCTACCCAGAGGAATGGCGGCGCATATCCGAGGCCCTTTATGAACGGGCGAATACGAGGATCGGGAAAAGCGGGCCTTTGAGCGAGAACTCGATCTGGTTCCGCACGATGCTATTTTTCTTCGTGACGACCCTACATGGGACCGGCTTGCGTGTCGCGGAGGCGGCAAGGCTCAAGGTAAAGCACCTGAAACGAGTCGCCGAGGACATGGGTCGCCGCAGTGCGTTTCAGGAGCAGCTTCGATCCGGGATCAGATTTGAAGAATCACTATCCGAGAGTGATCGTGAAGCAATAATTGCCGAGACGGTAGCAAAACTCTACGACTATCGGGTTGAGATTGCCTCAGATAATGGACTGAAACACTATACACATCGTAGAATTGTAATTCCCTCCCTCGATATGGCTCCGAGATTTGATCAGTTGTTACATCACCTTTTAATTCTGCCACAGACGATCATCGGCGAGATTTCGAGACCTGAGGAATTGCCAACGGAGACGTGGTTATTCTGCCATCTTGATGGACGCCGTATAAACTCGTTCAATCACGGCTTCGATGAAGTGCTCAGAAGCCTCTGTCTTCTCTACCATGATGGTAAGAAACGCTCGCTCACATCATTAAGGCACACCTACGCGTCGGAACGAATTGAAGCACGCGCAGCAGACTTGAAGTCGATTGCCGATAATATGGGAACAACTGTGGAGATGCTTTATAGGCATTATGCGCAGGAAATCCGGGAATTGCGCGCTGCTGATCTTCAGGCAGTCTGAATTCCACATTTTGAACACTTGCTAATTTATGGGACCCGAACACGCGAGAGCACCCGCCCGGAGTCCCACCGCTATGATGACGACGCATCGTTCCATCGAATCCAGGGACCCGTTCGGCTCGACCCCCCCTCGTCGAAGTCATTGGTGCGTCTCCCGGTTTAGCTGAACGCCTCATCGGGTGGTGACTCACTAGTCGCCAAATCGGTCAAGATCAGTCGCCAATCTTCCTCAGTGATTGCGACCGGCACGAAGACGGTAACTCCCGTGATGTTTAGAGCAGCCGTCACTCCGCCCCGCCCACGCCATTGCCGCTCGATTAGCGGCCATCGCATCCGAGCCGCATCGGCGTGGAGTTGCTTGCTGAGATCGCCGAGGGGATTGATCGCGAAGGGGAGAACCCAAGGTTCCGGCCAAATGTCTTTGACCACAGTATCCGGGTCCGCCTTCGATTCCACGATAAATGGTGTCGTGAAGGAGTGCGTCTGCTCGCAATAGAGAAGTCCGTGGTCTCCGGGCGCGAAATACCGGGCTGCTTTCGTCCTGCGACCGCGATTGGTTTGCTCAGATGCGGTCGATACTGCCCACCGATGAGCGTCTACACCCCGCCTTATGTTCTCCAAGTTGCGGGACGCAAAGCAAAATAGGTTCATGTGACCCACGCTCGAAAGATTGGCCGTCTCACGGCTCGTCTATATGGCCCCGTCAGCGGAAAATCGCGCCAAGGATTTCAAAGCGACTCACGCCGGGGGCGTCATGAGCACCCATCCGTCGAAGGCGTCTCTCGAAAACGAACGTTTATCGGAGATGACGGCGATACCTTTGAAAACACCCTCGCCTCGGTCGAAATTCCTCCGAAAACTGTCTCTTGAAATAGGTCTCCGAAAATGATACAGTCCGGACAAGTTTTCGGAGGCTCGACAGGAGGACCGATGCGGATAGGTTACGCAAGAGTGAGCACTCAGGACCAGAACACCGATCTTCAGATCGACGCGCTGAAATCAGCCCACTGTGAAAAGATTTTTGTCGAAAAGGCGTCCGGCGCTCAGCGGGACCGGCCCGAATTGAAACATGCTTTGGAATATATGCGAGATAACGGTGGCGATATTCTCGTAGTCTGGAAGCTGGACCGACTGGCCCGCTCACTTCGGCAGCTTATTGAAACTGTCGAGGACCTTGAGAAACGTGGCATAGGATTTGAGTCTCTAACAGAACAGATCAACACTACTTCCGCGAGCGGTCGCCTGACGTTTCATATTTTTGGAGCCATGGCGGAATTCGAGCGATCCATCAACCGGGAACGGACCCGAGCCGCGTTGAAAGCCAGCCGAGACCGTGGTCGAAAAGGTGGCCGACCGCCTTCTCTTTCAGCGAAGGATGTCGCTCACGCAAAGGCGATGTTGACGGACCCCGGCATCACCGTAGAAGAAGTCGCGACCCGGCTCAACGTCGCAGCATCGACCCTTTATCGGCATCTTCCTGGCGGTCGAAGTGCGGTGATTCCCTCCGGGAAATAGGCTCCCACTATCGAAGTCACGGACGGGCACCCCGGCACATTCGCAATACGCGTGACTTCCTCGGACGAGACGCACCCATAGCTATATCCAGTGCCATTCCGACATCGATGGCACAACATATAGAAATAGGGCGGTATTTCTCCAATCTCTATAAACCACGAGCGACGCAACTGACCGCAACAGTGCGCCAGCGGGTAAATAGAAACGGTAGTTATTCTACCGGTGCCCGCAACAGCACCGCGCCGGGATTTCATTCCGGCGCTCCTGTTGCCGGAAAAGTAGGTGCTGTTGCTGTTTGTCTCTGTTTTTTAGCTCGCAATCGCGAAGTCGATCATCTTGTGTCGGGCCGTTGTCGGCACCGAAAAAACGCCAATCAGGATGGCTCAAAAAGCCAAAGCCACCACCGCGCCCATACTATGCCTATCTCAATATCCTCGACTACGATCCCGCCGATTATCAACTGACGCGGCTAAAACGAAAGCTGACGAGTTGTGCCAGTTTCCAACTCGCAACGACGGGGAGAATTGGGAGTAACAAATTCGGATTTCCGAACAAAATCTGCAATCAGCAGGAATGCTGCTATTGCCGCTATATTCGCAAAGGCCAAGAAGCGCGGAAATTTTCGCTGGCAAAACATCCCCTTTCTTGGTGTATGGACCGGCTACAGAATTCCGGCTTCGGTGAAACGCTTCGACTTTTTTCAGTATCCTTTTTTACCATCAACATCCGTGCCTATCGGATCGACGCCAATCCTGACGAGATCGTTAAAGCAGGGGTCGAGTGCCGGTCGTTCATCCGTGAGACCATCGGTAAAGCGCAGAAAATCCTCGGCTATGACGACATCGGTCTATTTGGTCACTTGGAGGCATCGTCACCAAAATCGGGAGCCGACCTAGACCGATATCTCATCGGAGATAACGATCCTGTGGCGATTTACACGGTTCTCCATTTCCACGGTTGGGTCGTCTCAACTGCGATGGCCGAGAGAATTCGAGAAATGTTGGTGGAGTTACTTCATGACGGAGTTCCGCAACCACACCGCATTTGTTTTCGTGATCGGCAATATGAAACCCAAGATTTTCATGTATCCATTAGTGAAGTTCTTGATTACGGCGTAAAGCATTTGCATTCAATCAAAGCAGAAGCGGCGTTTGAAAATCCGCAATTTCTGTTCTTCCTGTCTCGGTTCAGAAAGTATTTGCGAGGGGATGGATTGAGAGGCACCCGAATTGCTGTCAATCTCAAGGCCATGGAGAAGAAGGCAGGCGCACTATGGGCGGCACACCGACCGAAGATATACAGTGAGATCGAGCGGATCGGATATACAGCCTTTGCTCGAATGCCGAAGTCCCTCCGGATTGATTACGATCAATGGAAACAATCGGAGCGCATTCGATTAGGGCAGCAGAAACTCAAAGAGTGGCTGTTAGAATATAATAACTGGTGCGATCTGAATTCGGCGGAAACCTTGGCGTTTGGGCGATCTTTTTATAACGGAACTAGATTCTGTCGGTCTTGTCGTGAGTATTGTGGATTTTGGTCTCGTGCGCCCCCCGTGGCCAGAAATTTATGGGCGGTAAATCCATTCCTCGCATAAAAACAGAAGCATCAGGCCATCAAATTTCGATACCGGGACCGACGCACACGCCCAACGGATCGTTTCGCACGTTCGGCTCGCCTGGAGGTATCATGCGGTCAGGGGGAAACAAGGTGAGCGCATATGACGGGCACCCTCGACGACGAGTTGGCTGCTCGGCCGCAGCCCAGGCAATTGCTTGACGAGGCCGCTGGCGAACGGGACCCTGGCGCATGACCGCCTACACCGCCTTCCATAGCCAATACATGGCGCACCGCATCACCCTACAGGGGATCGATGACGATGCGTTCGCCAAGGCCCTCACAACGGCCAGAGTGGACATGAACCCGCATCAGGTCGATGCGGCGCTGTTCGCTTTGGCATCACCGCTGACCAAGGGCATCATTCTGGCCGATGAGGTCGGCCTGGGTAAGACGATTGAAGCCGGTCTTGTCATTGCTCAGCGATGGGCCGAACGCCGTCGACACATTCTCTTGATCGTGCCTGCGTCATTGCGAAAGCAATGGACCCAAGAGCTATGGGACAAATTCTCCCTGCTCTCGACGATCTTGGAGGCACGCACCTATCGGGATCGCGTGAAAGCCGGTCAGCGCCGTCCGTTTGCGGGGCAGGCTGAAATCATCGTCACATCCTACGAATTCGCCGCCACGAAGGCGGACGAGCTTGCATCGGTGAAGTGGGATTTGGTGGTTTTTGACGAAGCGCACCGGCTACGAAACGTCCACAAGAAAGGCACATCTACTCGCGCCAAGCTGCTTCGCGACAGTCTGAAAGAGCCGTTCAAGGTGCTGCTGACTGCCACCCCTCTCCAGAACAACATCATGGAGTTGTTCGGTCTTGTTTCGATGATCGACGACAAGGTATTCGGCGACGAGACGAGTTTCCGCACCCTGTATGGCGGCGCTCGCCCCGATCTGGCGCAACTGATGGTGCTTCGGAAGCGGATGGAGCCAATCTGCCGCCGCACGCTCCGCAAGAATGTTCAGGAAGCCGGTCACATAAGCTTCACCCGTAGGATCGCCACCACCTTCCGATTCGACCCACACCCCGAGGAAATCAAGCTCTACGAGCAGGTATCCGCCTTCCTACAACGTCCTGATACGATCTATCTCGGCGGAAAGCCAAATGCCCTCGTCACCATGGGCCTACGGAAAATCCTTGGGTCTTCAAGCTACGCTATCTCCGAGACGCTGACCCGGATCAGCGACCGCCTTCGCGACCAACAGACCGTCACGATTGAGACGGTGGACGATATCGACACCATCGAAGAAATCGCCGACGAATGGAACGGCATCGACGATGATACGCAGACCGACCGACCGGACGATCTGATTGGCGGTCCTCAGCCGATTGATCCGAGGAAACTCGCCGCCGAACTTCTCGAAATAACCGGTTATCGCGACCTTGCCCGCTCGATTCGTGAGAACGCCAAGGGCGAAAAGCTTATTTCAGAACTTCCAGCCCTGTTGGATGCCATCGTTGAGAAAGGCGGTAATCGGAAGGCGGTCATTTTTACCGAAAGTGTCCGAACGCAGCGATACCTTGCCGATCTCCTGGCCTCCAGCGGCTTCGCAGGGGACATCGCGTTGATGAACGGCTCCAACAGCGACTCGGAGAGTGCTGCGATCTATGCCGAGTGGCTGGAACGAAGCCGAGGCACCGATAAGGTTTCAGGCTCGAAGACCGCCGATATGAAGGCAGCGGTGGTAGAGGCATTCCGTGATCGCAAGACCATCCTGATCGCTACGGAATCCGGAGCCGAAGGCATCAACCTTCAATTTTGCTCGCTGCTGGTGAACTACGATCTCCCATGGAATCCGCAGCGTGTCGAGCAGCGTATTGGCCGCTGTCATCGTTATGGGCAGCAGATCGACGTGACCGTGGTGAACCTGCTCAATACCAAGAACCGTGCAGAAGAACGGGTCTTCCAGCTTTTGGATCAGAAATTCCGCCTGTTCGATGGCGTTTTTGGCACCAGCGATGAGGTATTGGGAGCGATTGAAAGCGGGGTCGATTTCGAGCGTCGCGTGCATCAGATTGTCCAGAACGCACGCACGGCCGATGAGATTGAATCGGCATTCAACGAACTCAACGCAAGCCTCCAACCGCAGATTCAGTCCGAATTACAGGAGGCGCGGGAGAGACTGCTTCTGAACGTCGATCAGGACGTAGTGCGCCTACTCCGAACCAGGAAGGACACGCTCCAGAGGGTCCTCACGGAGTTCGAGCAGCGGCTAATGGTAGTGGCCAAAGCCGAGCTACCCGACGCTCGGTTCTGGCACCATACTGATGGCAGCCCATGCTTCGAATGCCAGGGGCAGACATGGACGACGGGATGGCCGCTGGCCGACGAGGCGGGATGGCGATTCTTCCGCATCGCCGACGATAACCTCGCTTCGGAGCTTGTCACAGCCGCCAAAAGCCGTGCCTTACCGATTGGCCGACTGATCTTCGACTATGCTGCCTATCGGGACGCGGGTGGCCTACGGCTGGCTGACTTGGAAGAATTTGTCGGAACCTCCGGGTGGCTCAAGGTAGCCAAACTGGCGTTGCGAACCGCAGGGCAGACTGTGGAGCACATCCTGGCCGCTGCCGTTGCCGATGACGGGCGGCAAATGGACGACAAGCTGATCGACCGCCTGTTCCTCATACCGGCCGCGAGCGCCGATGTCGCCGAACAACTGCCGCCGTCAATGGTCTTGCTTGAATCCGAACTGCGGGATCACCGGTTGGCCGAAACCGCCAAACAAAATGACGAATGGCTTGTCGAGGAAACCGAAAAGCTTGACCACTATGCCGATGACCTCGAAGTGGCCGCAGAGGAAGAAATCAAGCGCATGACACGCGAAGTCAGGGAGCGTCGCAAAGCCCTCCGAGGCAGTAGCATGATGGCCGCTAAGGAGAAAATCGACGAACAACGCGCGATCAAGAAAATCGAGGCGCAGATCGACGACAAAAAGCTCGAAACCTTCCAGCGTAGGAAGGTGGTGCGTGCTGAGGTCGAGGCGCTCCTTGATCAGCTACAGGCCGATCTCGAACTCGTGCCCTCGGTTGAACCAATTTTTGTGATGCGTTGGAGCCTTGCCGCATGAGCTACAAGCAAAAGCTCGAACTCACATGGATAGGTAAGGAAAATCAGCCTCGGTTGGAGCCGAGGATTCTGATGGAAGATTTGTCGATTTCGTATCACTCGGCGACTCGGCAGGAGGACGATCTTTTCGAGAATATCTTGATTCAGGGCGATAACTTACTCGGACTTAAAGCAATACAGGACAGCTACCAGGGAAAAGTCAACTGTATTGTGATAGATCCCCCTTACAATACCGGGTCAGCGTTTCAGCACTATGATGACGGTGTAGAACATTCAATTTGGCTATCACTGATGCGTGATAGAACTCGCCTGCTGTGGGAACTTTTGAGTGACACCGGTTCTCTTTGGGTAATGCTCGACGATAATGAATCTCACTATTTCAAAGTTATGTGCGATGAGATATTCGGGCGCAAAAACTTTGTAGCTAATGTTGTATGGCAGAAAAAATACGCACCTGGCAACAACGAAAAGGGCATCTCGTCCGTTCACGACCACATTCTGTGTTGGGCAAAGAATAAACCGGCTTGGAATTGGAATCTTTTGTCACGCACAACTAAGCAAGATTCGCTTTATCGCAATCCAGATAATGATCCACGCGGACCATGGATGTCCGACAACCTGACCCGCGCTGAGTTTCGAGAGCGAGATTTCTATCCAATCAAAACCCCATCTGGAAAAGACGTTTGGCCACCAAATGGTCGGAGTTGGAGTCGCCCACCTGCGGAAATTGAAAGATTGCGGAAAGAGGGTCGACTTTGGTTTGGGCCAAAGGGGGACTCAGGAGCACGGTTGAAAAGATTTCTTTCCGAGGTTCAGAGTGGCATGGTCGCCAGAACTATCTGGCCTAGAGAGGAAGTGGGCGATAACGAACAGGCAAAGCGGGAAGCCATGGTGCTATCTCCGACTGATGTGTTTCCAACGCCCAAGCCAGAAAAGCTCATTCAGAGGATTATCGAAATCGCTTCGAAGCCAGGTGGGCTGATACTGGATTCATTTGCTGGTTCTGGGACGACCGGTGCCGTTGCTCACAAGATGGGTCGCCGTTGGATTATGATTGAGTCGGGTGAGCACGCCATCACTCACATCGTTCCGCGTATGCGGTCAGTTGTTGAGGGGGCTGATGATAGGGGAATTACCGAGGCTTTAGGGTGGAAGGGGGGTGGTGGCTTTCGCTTTTACCGGCTCGCCCCGTCCCTGTTGGAACGAGATACATGGGGCAATTGGGTTATTTCGAAGGAATATAACGCCGCCATGCTCGCAGAGGCGACGTGTAAGCACATGGGCTTCATCTACGCACCTTCACAGGATGGCGCTGAATACTGGAATCATGGCTTCTCGTCCGAGCAAGACTTCATACACGTAACCACTCAAGCCATCACTCACGGGATGATGGCAGCGCTATCCAACGATGTTGGTCCAGATCGACATTTGCTGATCTGCTGTAAAGCTTATAGCGGAAGCCCCGACGCATTCGAGAACCTCACTCTCCGCAAAATTCCGCAAGCCGTGCTGGCGAACTGCGAATGGGGTCAGAACGATTACAGCCTCCGGGTCGCGGCGCTCCCCGTCGTTGAGACGGCCGGTGCGGAGGGCGATGGGGTCACATCGCGGTCCACCACTGGCCAGGGAGGTCGAAGCCGCAGGTCTTCGGGCGTCTCCGGACAACCGAGCTTTTTCGAGACACCCGCCTCAGCGGGGAAATAGGCCATGGAACCGAACCGAACCGACGAGCAGGTTCGCAAGGACATCATAGGGCGGATGAGCCTGAGGCTGCCGCAGGAACAATCCTTGGCCATTCTCAGCGATGTGTTGAATCGGATTTCGCTTTCCAAGGGAGCCAACCCGACGACGATGTTGGCGGCGATCAAATCCATCTATGGTCACGTAGAGGATTTTGAGCGAGATTTTCCCTCTCTGTGCTTTGCCCTCGCCACAGGCGTCGGAAAGACGAGACTGATGGGGGCCTTTATCACCTACCTCTATCTAACAGGGCGCTCGTCTAACTTTTTCGTGTTGGCTCCAAATACAACGATCTATGACAAGCTGCGCCACGACTTTACCCCCGGAACACCGAAATACGTGTTCAAGGGCGTGGCCGAATTTGCCATCAACGAACCGATCATCGTTACCGGTGATACGTGGGATCAGTCGGCCCTATTGATTGATGCCGCGCAGCGCAATGACGGCGCGATTATCAACGTATTCAACGTGGACAAAATCAACAAGGACGGGGGACGTGTTCGGAAGCTGAACGAGTATATCGGCGAAAGCTTTTTTGCCTACCTTTCGAGCCTTCCTGATCTCGTGCTTCTGATGGACGAAGCGCATCGATATCGAGCAAACGCCGGGTTTCGCGCGGTTGCTGATCTCAAGCCTGTTCTCGGCCTTGAACTTACAGCGACCCCGAAGACAATAGGCGCACGGCAGGCGGATTTCAGAAACGTGATCTATCGGTTCGGTCTGCGTGAAGCCATGGAGCGCGGATTTATCAAAGAACCCGCTGTCGCTACCCGTGCGAATTTCGACCCGAAGCAATATGCCAATCGTCCCGATGACCTCGAACGTATCAAGTTAGAAGATGGAATTCATGCCCATGAACAGGTCAGGGTGGAATTGGCAATGTATGCCAAGGATACCGGCCAGCCGCTTGTTCACCCGTTTATGCTGGTGGTGGCTCAGGATACCGGCCACGCGCAACGGATTCGAGAACTGATTCAGAGCGACAGTTTTTTCAACGGCGCTTACAAAGAAAAGGTGATCGAGGTTCACAGTGCGCTTCGCGGTGAGGAACTCGATGACGCGACCGCTCGATTGGTGGCTTTGGAAACGGACACGAATACCGAGATCGTAATCCACGTCAACAAACTCAAAGAGGGATGGGATGTTACCAACCTATTCACCATCGTTCCTCTACGTGCTTCCGCATCGGACATCTTGACCGAACAGACATTGGGGCGCGGCCTACGGCTGCCATACGGGCGGCGAACGGGCGTAGAACCTATCGACCGCCTGACTGTCATCGCACATGACAGGTTCGATGAAGTGATCAAGGCGGCGAGGGAACCCGGCTCCATCGTTCAGATGAAATCCGTGATAATTGGCGACGGCGGAGATGTGCCCGCCACTGGAGCGGTTCTGGTGGAAGCACCATCACGGGTCGAAGTGGCCCTCACGGGTCACGGAGAGGGCGAGCAACAGGAACCCTCGGTCCTCAAAACCCCCGAGGATCGTGCTGTTGCCACTGTCACGCTACAAGTCATCCGGAGCATGGAGCGCAAGTTCGGGGGCGTCGCCGATTTGAACAAGCCCGACATACAGGCCGAAATTGTCTCACGAGTCCAGGAGATCACCAAACCGGCTCAAAGCAGTTTGGCGGGAGTGGGCACAGCGCCGGATGTAGCGAAGATTGTCGCTACAGTCGCCAAGCATGTTGCTGCGGGAACAATCGAAATCCCTGAGATCGTGGTCCTCCCTGATAGTCGCGTTAGCTTCACCTTTCGAGATTTCTCACTGACAGGACTGGATAGTATAGCATTCCGGCCGCTGGCCGATGAGATCATGATTCAAAAGCTCCGCACGGAAGAAAAGAGCTATATCGCGGTGCGGATGGCCGGAATTAGACAAGACCGGTTGGAAGACTACATTGTGGCGCAACTGATAGGGTTTGCTGAGATAGATTACGACGAGCACGCTGATCTTCTTTACAAGCTATCCGGGCAGATGGTCACCCATCTGAATTCTTATCTTTCTGACCCTGAGGACGTGGTGAAGGTTTTGCTCGATCACGGCAAGCGCATAGGTGAGTTTGTCCATCAGCAGATGATGGACCATTATGAGGAAACGCCGACGACCTACCGGGTGAAAGTCGATAAGGGCTTTCAGGTTCTCCAGCCACAGCGGTTTAATCAGCCTGTCGGGGTGCCGCCCTTAAACTACAAAACTGCCGCCCATCCAAAATCAGAAACCCGCAGGCGGGTCTTCGTAGGCTTTAAGAAGTGCTGCTACTCGATCCAAGCATTCCAGTCAGACGATGAACGTCGGTTCGCTGTTCTTGTGGACGATACGCCGGATGTCCTGCGATGGGTCAAGCCCGCCCGAAAGCAGTTTATGATCGAGTATCTACGTGGGGAGCGATACGAGCCGGACTTCGTAGTGGAGACTTTGACCGAAAAACTTATCGCTGAGGTCAAGGCACGCAACGAGATGGACGACCCTGAAGTGCAGGCGAAAGCGACAGCGGCGAGGACCTGGGTCGGTTATGCGAACGAGCACGCCATAGCCGTGGGGGGCAAACCATGGAGATACATGCTGCTCCCGCACGATGCCATTCTCGCCAGTTCCACGCTCAGCGGCTTGGTAAAGAGCTTTGAGATGCCGCCGATCAAGGGGATCGCGACGGCGGGCTGATGGGCAGTTTCACGGTGCGGCGGCGACCTCCGGGCAATGGGGGTGGTCGGGCTTCATCCTGATCTGGTATTGCGAATAGGTCGCCGATCTGGACCTCCAGAACACCCGCAATCCGTTCGAGAATGCCGATGGTGGGATTAGCGCCCCCACGTTCGATGCGGCCAACATAGGCCCGATCTATTGCAGAGAGAGCGGCAAGGGTTTCAGACGATATCCCCCGTCTGACCCGAATCCGACGCATGTTCCATGCGACCAACTCGCGAGCATTCATATACGGGCGACCATATTGAGGTTTATGATAACACGGTGTATAGTCCTACCATTGGTTCAACAACCAGGAGAAACGATGTCGGCAACGGAGTGGACGGCCATTGTCAGGTTGGCGAATGGGAATCAGCAGGAGGTCCGTGTGATGGCGGACTCTCAAATCAACGCCCGGCAGGTGATCGAGGCCCAATACGGACGGGGAAGCATCCTTTTTGGGGTCCACAGGGTCGATCTGATGACGTGGTGAGCACTCGGTAAATGGGTCTGTCTTGGGGCGCTGACCGCCTTGCCCAACCGTCTGGCGGGTCTCAGGGCCGGACAGGCGATGGAGAGCAAAGCCCACCGCTTGCCCTGCCGGATCGGCGTTTTGAGAATAGCTAAGTCTTCAACCGTTAGACCCGCGTTAGACCCATCGGGTTCCGTGCGATCACCGTGTCTTGTAACATATTGAAAAAGTTGGCTGGGGGACTAGGATTCGAACCTAGACTGGCGGAGTCAGAGTCCGCTGTCCTACCGTTAGACGATCCCCCACCGACCCGGCGGGGCGGCTCAGGCACGGGCCTCAGTCGCAGGCCGTTAGCTATCACATCTCGCAGGGATTGGGTAGGCCCCGGATCAGCCGACGGGCGGTCGGCCGGGCTGGCGATAAGGCCGGGCGCGGCTACTTCGCCGCGCGCGCTTCATCGGTGTCGCGATAGATCTGCAACCGGGTCACCCGCAATCCTGGAATGCCATACCGGTCGATCGCGCGCTGCCAGGCGAGGAATTCCTCGACCGACAGACGATAACGGCGGCACGCCTCCTGCAGGCTGATCGACCCGTTGCGCACGGCATGGACGACGACCGCCTTGCGCCGGACTACCCATCGCTTGGTATCGGGTGACGGCAGGTCGAGGATCGCGCCGGCGAGGTCGGCATCGTCGCCGTCATTGGCAACCGGGCCAGCGGCGGTCGTTCGGGCGGGTGGAAAGTTGTCGTCCATGGCGAGAAGCGTAGCGGTCACTGTTTAATGAACCGCTAAACCGACCGGACGATTACTCCAATTCTCGGGTTGACTGGCGGCCCCGAGCGGCGCGCGCCACTACGGCAGGCGCGCGGCCCGCGGCGGTGGCGATGACGAGCGGGCGATCGCGCGACCCGCGCCGAGGCAGTCCGGGCCATTAGAGACCGCCTTCACAAAACGCCTGCCGAATCAATGTGGTAAATTCCTCTTCTGACGGTTGAAATGGGCGAACCCGATTCATATACTCCGCGCCCGTCGTAGATCGAATTTTGGGGAGAGTGATGCGTCCGTTATTGCCGCCAGATTATCGTCCCTGCGACGACGAAGAGTTCATGAACCCTCTGCAAATTGAGTATTTCCGGCAGAAGCTGTTGGCTTGGCGCACTGAACTCCTTGCCGATTCGTCGGGCACCTTGCGGCACCTTAAGGAGGAGAGCCTGTTGAAGCCCGATTTGACCGACCGCGCGACGCTGGAGACCGAACGCGCGATCGAGCTGCGCACGCGCGATCGCGAGCGCAAGCTGATCTCGAAGATCGACGCCGCGCTCGCCCGCCTCGAAAGCGGCACCTTCGGATATTGCGAGGAAACCGACCAGCCGATCGGGATCCGGCGGCTCGAGGCGCGCCCGATCGCCACCTTGTCGATCGAGGCGCAAGAGCGCCACGAGCGCATGGAGCGCACCTATCGCGACGAGTAGTCGCCCGCGCCCATGCTACCTGCATGTTTTGAAACGCCCGCCGCGCGGGCCGCTCATGATCACGTATTCGTTGATAAATCAGAAAAAATATCATCCGCAGGAGGCGCGGAGCGCCGTCTCGAAGGACGCAGTATCGCACCCGGCTTGTGTCTTCGACACAGCCCCGGGCCGCATTTAAGCCTTCGTTAATGCGCGCCACCGAACACTCCGGAGGCGGCTCTTGCCCGATCGCCTGTGTGATTGGTCGGCACCGCGTGGCCGTTGGCGCGAGACCAGCGGCCCCTTGTCATGGTATTGAAGAGCCGGCTGGAACGAGGCGGGGCAGAGATCATGGTGGCCGAAGCCGAGGGCGCCCGTCGCTGGGTGCGTTGGGCCGCCGAGCGCCGGCAGCCCAGGCTGAAGGGGTTGTTGAGCGACACCGCCGTGATCCTCGCCGCGGCCGGGTTCGCCGCCGGGGTTCTCTATTTTACGGATGTGATTTCCGCCGCCCAGATCGCGCCGGCAGCGTCCACGTTTGTCTGCTTCGCCGCGGTGATCGGGGTGGCCGCCGGCGGCGCGGCGCGCTGGGTCCATGCCGCGCTCGCCGGCCGGGTCGACATTTTGAGCCAAGCCCTCGACGCCTCGCCCGACGCGCAGCTGATCCTCGCCCCGGATGGCGGGATCGCCTATGCCAACACCGCGTTCCACGATCTCTTCCCGCAGTCGGGCGAGTCGGCCTTGGCGCGCATCGCAGCCGCCCTTGCCGATGCGGAATCGGCGGCGGATTTCGAACGGCTGCGCAGCCGGGCAGCCGCCGGGATGCGCGCGATCGCGGCACTGCCGTTGCACGATTCGCGCGGCCGGGCCGCCGGCTGGTTCAACATCGCGGTCAACCCGATCGCCGGCCGGCCGGGCTACAGCTTCTGGAACCTCCAGGACATGACCGCGCGCCATGAAATGGAGGCGGTGATCCGCGACGAGCGCAACAAGCTCGTCGATTTCATCGACGACGCGCCGATCGGTTTTTATTCGGTCGACGGTGCCGGCCGGTTTCTGTTCGTCAATCAAACGCTCGCCAAATGGCTCGGCGGCACGCGGGCGGAGATCGTCGGCAGCGATTCGCGGCTGCACGATTTCCTCGCCCAGCCGCCGCCGGCCGAGACCGCGCCCTCTGATCCGTTCGGCGGCCGCGGCGAGGGCGGACAGCGCGGCGAAGTCGTGCTGAAAACGCGCGACGAGCGCACGATTTACGCCTGGATCGGGCAGAGCGTCGTCGGCGCCGGGGATGAGCTGCGCACCCGCTCGGTGGTGCGCGACCTGACCCCCGAGCGCGAATGGGAGACCGCGCTCCGCCTGTCGCGCGAGCGCTTCCAGCGGTTCTTTGCCAACGCGCCGGTCGGCATCGCGCTGATCGATCGCTTCGGCCGGCTGGAGGAGGCGAACCGGGCGCTCAGCGAATTGTTCGGCACAACACAGCAGGATCTAATCGGCCAGCCGCTCATCGGCTTCGTCAACGAGGAAGACCGCCGCGAGATTGCGGTCAAGCTGGCCGCCGCCGCCGACGGGCCGGTCCATCCGGGGCCGGTCGATGTGCGGCTCAAGGGCGCGCGCGACAAGGCGAGCGTCGTCTTTCTCTCGCGGCTCGACGGGCTCGAGGGCGGCGAGGGCGGCCTGATGCTGCATTTCATCGACGTCACCGATCAGAAGAACCTGGAGGTGCAATTCGCCCAGTCGCAGAAAATGCAGGCGGTCGGCCAGCTCGCCGGGGGCGTCGCGCATGATTTCAACAATTTGCTGACCGCGATGATCGGGTTCTGCGACCTCCTCTTGATGCGGTTCCGGCCCGGCGACCCATCCTTCGCCGACATCATGCAGGTCAAGCAGAATGCCAACCGCGCCGCCAACCTCGTGCGCCAGCTGTTGGCCTTCTCACGCCAGCAGACCTTGCAGCCGCGCATCATCGACATCACCGATGTCCTGGTCGAGTTGTCGCATCTGCTGCGCCGGCTGATCGGCGAGAGCATCGAGCTGAAGATGATCCATGGCCGCGACCTCGGCCTCGCCAAGGTCGACCAGGGCCAGCTCGAGCAGGTCATTATCAACCTTGCGGTCAACGCACGCGACGCGATGGCCGGCGGCGGCACGCTGACGATCCGCACCGTCAATGCGATGCAGTCGAGCGCGATGCGGCGCGGGCATGAGGTGATGCCGGCCGGCAATTATGTCCTGATCGAGGTTTCCGACACCGGTGTCGGCATTCCCAAAGAGAACCTTGAGCGCATCTTCGAGCCGTTTTTTTCGACGAAGGAGGTCGGCTCGGGGACCGGGCTTGGCCTCTCGACGGTCTATGGCATCGTCAAGCAGACCGGCGGCTTCGTCTTTGTCGACAGCGCGCCGGGGCGGGGCGCGGTGTTCCAGATCTACCTGCCGCGCCACCAGATGGCCGAGGGGGCGCAGGCCGCGCGCGCCGAGGCGGCCGACGCTGCCGAGCCGGCGGCGACCCGCGACCTGACCGGGATCGGCACGGTGATGCTGGTCGAGGACGAGGACCCGGTGCGGATCTTCGGGGCGCGCGCCTTGCGCAACAAGGGCTACAAGGTGCTCGAAGCAAAAAGCGGCGAAAGCGCGCTAGAGGCGATCCACAGCGCCGAGGAAAAGATCGACCTGTTGATCACCGACGTGGTGATGCCGCACATGGATGGGCCGGACCTCGTCCGCCACGTGCGCGAAAGCCATCCCGAGATGAAGGTCATTTTCATCTCGGGCTACACCGAAGACGCCTTCCGCCAACGCCTCGACAGCGATAGCGAGATCCATTTCCTACCCAAGCCCTTCAACCTGAAACAGCTCGCCACCAAGGTCAAAGAGGTGATCAGCGGCGAGGTGGTGTGAGGGCGGGGCCGATCCGCCTCGCGCCCTGCCCCCCCGGCCGACGCCACCCGGCGTCCAATAGAACCGGAAACGCTGCCATCCCGGCGACAAACAGCCGGTTCTGCCCGAGGCCGTGGAAAAACGCGTCATGTGACGCGAACGACGCGGCGTGTTTCCCGGCCGTGACGGTCGAGACGCCGGTTGGTCGATCGGCGCTTGCGGCTTGAGCGAGGCGATCAGGTCCTGATCGCCGCCATCAGCGGTCCCACACCGAGGATCGTGATCATTCGCTTGATGTTGTAGGCCAGGACGAGGAGGCTCATCTCGGTTCGGACCTTGTCGAGGGTCCGGGTCAGGAAGTGGGTGGCGCCCATCCACGCTTTGAGGGTCCCAAACGGGTGTTCGACGGTCTGTCGTCGCACGCCCATGGCCTCGGGCATGCGGTCGAGCCGATCCTGCATGGCGTCAAGGACGCCTTCGTGTTTCCAGCGCTTGACCCGCTTCACTTTCTCCGCGGTGCACCGCGGCTTGAGAGGACAGGTGAAGCAAGCGGTCAGATGACGGTATTGATCGATCTCGCCCGAGCGGTCGGATCGGACCCGCCCCCTGGTCAGGTGCTGGCCGGCCGGGCAGGTGTAGTGATCCTTCTTGGCGTCGTAGATGAAATCCTGCCCGGTGAATAGGCCGCGCTTGGTGTTGCCAGAGGTCAGGGTCTTGGGCACGACAGGTGCGACGCCCGTGCCGTCGCACGAGAGAACCTGGTCGCCGTTGAAGTAGCCGCGGTCGGCCAGGGCGGTGACCGGCTCGCCGCCCATGGCCTGCTGTGCCTTGAACGCCATGGGTGCAAGCTGGTGGCGGTCGTACCCCTGGTTGATCACCTCGTGGGCCACGATCAGATGGTGCTCGGCGTCGACGGCGATCTGTACATTGTAGCCGACGGTCGCGGTGCCTTTGCCGCTGGTCGCCATCGAACGGGCGTCGGGATCGGTCAGCGAGACCTGCTGGTCGGGTGCGTCCTGAACCGTCTGCTCCATCGCCTTCAAGGCCTGCATCTGCCGGCGCAGGCCGGCAATCTTCTCCTTCAGCCGGACCGACTTGGCCTCGGCGACATCGCCCTCTTCGCGGTCGGCCCGGTCCAGCGCCCTCAGGTAACGCGCGATGCTGGCGTCGACCTGCTCCATCCGCCCGGTGACCTTGGCCACCGTGTAGTTCTTGTCGCGATTGTTCACTGCTTTGAACTTGCTGCCGTCGAGC
>WNFD01002506.1_pt1 | contig 18455 bp, 17 predicted proteins | sample 5400491 | NCBI WGS metagenome assembly WNFD01 (sample SAMN13153343, study PRJNA577476) | soil metagenome | isolation source: 120 cm saprolite under Douglas fir tree site 2 hole 2 replicate 2 | place: USA:California | collected 2015-04-18 | reverse complement strand
CACCGCGGAAGAGAAAGCTCTGGTCTCAGCCATCGCCGGTTTCGGAGCGGTGGCCGTGGCTCATGCCGAGCTTTACGCCACCGCTCAGGCCCAGGCCAACGAGCTTCATCAGTTGCTCGAAATCTCTTCCGAACTTAGCTCCAGCGGAAATCTTGAGCAGTTCCTGCAAGCCTTCGTGGTCCGCGCCGCCGATTTTCTTGGGTTCGGCCGCTGCTTCATCGCCTTGCTGGAGGACGGCGCGTTCCGCATCCGGTATGTGGTTGAGAAGGGCGCACCGCGCCGGGTAGAAGTAGCTTTCCCGGAAGGGATCGCCACCCGCGCCTTGCAATCGAAAGAGGTTTTCTGGACCGATGAGGCCAGCAAAAAGGAGGGCGCGAACCTCGATGTTATCGCCAAATATCAGGTCCACCAGTTCCTGGCTGTCCCGCTCTTGGGAGCAGGCGGGGAAGTGCTCGGCATGTTTGGCGTGCTCGACCGTTTGGACGGCACCGGCATTTCCCAGGAGGACATCCGTCGCGCCCGCGCATTGTCGAATCAAGTGGCGGTCGTATTGGAAGTCGCTCACAATTTGCATCAATCTGAATTGCACCGCCGCCGCGCCGAGACTTTGATCGAACTGGCTCGCGAAATTGACGGCGTACTTCGCCTGCCTGACTTTTCTCGCCGGTTCGTTCTTCGCGCCGCCGAACTTACAGGGGCTCGCGCCGGCGCCTTAGCCTTGTTCCAGGATGGACGTTTTCAAACAGTCGCTTTGCATCCGCCCGTGGGCGACGCTTCCTCCGAACCCGTTGGGACTGCGGGCAAGACCGGAGATTCGCACGCCCAAAGCGCCCGCGCGGGGAATCAAGCCGAATCTCAAGGGCAGGCTCGCTCCGCGAACGACCGCCGCTCCGAGCGTGCCCTTGATCGCTTACTGAGCGCAGCTCTCGACGAACTGGTGGCGCGGCACACGCAGGCGGTCGTGTCAGGCCCGGCAGCAGAGTTACTCGGCGCCGAAATCGCCTCCGCCCTTGCCTGGGACGATTGCACCGTGGTGCGCTTGCCCGGCGCCAACGGAGAGTTGGCCGGATTGCTGTGCTTGTCGGGGCGCTCGCGTCCTTTGGCGCAGGAGGACCGCCTTTTCCTGGAAGCCATGGCCGGTCACGCCGCTATGGCGCTGGAGAATGCGCGCTTGTTCACCCGCATCGAGCGGGCGAACCGTCACTGGCTGGAGATTTTTGACGCTATCACCGATTTCATTGTCGTACACGATGAAGTCGATTGCGTGCTCCGCGTCAATCGCTCTCTGGCCGCCATGATCGGAGTACCACCGGCGGAGTTAATCGGCGTCAACATGCGAGCTCTGTTGGCCCTCTCTGGCGATGTTGCACCCTATTCTTGTCCTTTCTGCCGCGCCATGTCCGAAGACACGGACGAGTTCGTGCATCCCGTGCTTGATCGCACCTATCTGGTTTCCACTTCGCGCGTCCATGGAGCCGCGAATGAAGGGCCGCAAACCATTCACGTCCTGAAAGACATCACAGACCGCCGCGAGGCCGAGCGGCGTTACCGCGAATTGTTTGACAACATCCAGGAGGGGCTTTTCTTCAGCACTCCCGCGGGCCGCTTCATCGAAGTCAATGACGCTATGGTCCGCATGCTGGGATATTCGACTCGGGATGAACTACTGCAGATCGACATCTCGACCGAGCTTTATTTTTCCTCCGAGCAGCGCGAGCAGCACTCCGAAGTCATGAAGGAGAACGGCCATCTGCGGAACTTTGAAGCAACCCTGCGCCGCAAGAATGGCTCCCCGATTCACGTTCTGATCAATGCTTTCGGTCTTTATGACAACGCCGGCCGCCTGCTGCAGATTCGTGGGCTCATGCTCGACGTGACCGGGTTGCGCACCTACCAATCCGAGCTCCACCGCGAACGTGACTTCTCCGGGAAAATTCTCAACAACACGCAGAGCATGATTCTGGTCGCCGACACTGCCGGCCTAATCAGCTACGCCAACCGCCGCTGGTCTGACTCAGGCTTCGAACAACGCGATCTTCTGGGACGTCCATTGCTGGAGATGGCGGCTCCCGGCTTTATTCAGCCTCTGGCCGATGCCATTCAGAACACGCTCCGCGGCCAACAGGTGGACAATCTTGAGCTGCAAATCCTGCGTGGAAACAGCACGTCCGGCCAGTTCTCCGCCAACCTCAGTCCCATGCGCGACGAGCAGGGAACTGTCACCAGCATTGTCGTCGTGCTTACCGACATCACCGATTCCGCCGTGCTGCGGGACAAGCTTGTGCACGCCGAAAAGATGGCGGCTGTTGGACAACTCGTTTCCGGTGTCGCCCACGAAGTCAATAACCCGCTCACCGCCATCCTTGGTTTTGCCGACCTCCTCATGGAGAATCCCGACGTGCCCGAGACGGCGCGCAAGGACTTGCGCGTGATTTTGCAGGAAGCCCAGCGCACCAAGCAGATCGTCCAGAACCTGCTGAGCTTTGCCCGGCAGATGCCGCCGCAGCGCAACCCGGTGCAGCTCAATGTAATTCTGCGCCGCACCATCCAACTGCGATCCTATGACTTCAATAGCCACGGAGTTGATATCGTCGAACATCTCGATGAGGGCCTGCCCGAGGTCATGGGCGATGCCCACCAGTTGCAACAAGTCTTTCTCAACATCCTGAACAACGCCTACGACGCCGTACACGAAGTGGGCCGCTCCGCCCGCATCGAAATCATGACCACCAAGTTTGGCGACGGCGTCGAAGTTTCGTTCTGTGATAACGGTCCTGGAATTTCTCATCCTGATCGCATCTTCGATCCCTTCTTCACCACTAAAGAGGTCGGCAAGGGCACTGGCCTTGGCCTGAGCATCTGCTACGGCATCGTGAAGGAGCATGGGGGAGAAATTCTCTGTCACAACAACACCGACGGTCAGGGCGCCACCTTCATCGTCCGCTTGCCCGCAATCCCCCACACTGCTTCCTTCGGTGTGGCCGCAGGAGTGATACAGAAATGAACCTCCCCGCCTTCAAACCCGCATCCATGCCCGTGCTGCTCATCGAAGACGAGCCTGCTGTGATGGCCTACGTGCAGGCCGCACTCGAGCGCAGCGGCTATCCCGTCGTCTGCTGCGAGTCCGGAGTGGATGCACTGCGCCTGCTCGAGAACGGCGAATTTCTCGGCATTGTGTCCGACATGCGCACTCCCGGCGGCGTCGACGGCGCCCAGGTCCATGCCTGGATCGCGCAGCATCGCCCCGATCTCGCTTCCCGCATCGTTTTCATTACTGGGGACATCGCCAACGAAGAAACCGTCGCCACCTTGCGTGCAACCGGAGCGCCCTGCGTGGAAAAACCCTTCCGCGTGCAGCAGTTCATCGATGTGATCTTCAGGACGATGGGGAGAGCGCAGTGAATAATGCCCCGAGCAAGGAAGACCTGCGCATCCGGCTGTTGATCGTCGACGATGAGCAGAGCATCCGCAAACTCTGCGTGACCGTCGGCGAGGCCCTGGGTTTCATCTGCATGGAAGCGGAAAGCGGCGACTCCGCCCTGACGCTGCTCGAAGAACAGCCCGCCCACATGGTCCTGACCGACATGGTCATGCCGCACATGTCCGGGCTGGAGTTCCTGGAAAAAGTGAAAAAGCTTTTGCCCCGCAGCGAAGTCGCTCTTATGACCGGACACGGTTCCATCGAGACCGCCGTCCAGGCCATGAAGCTCGGCGCCTACGACTACATCACCAAGCCCTTCTCTCCTCTCGAGGAGCTTCGGCTTTTCCTCCGCCGCATGGCGGAAAAAATTCGGCTGGTGGAGGAAAACGAATTCCTCCGCCAGCGCATGGACTCCGAAACCGCCGTGCACGGCATCGTCGGCTCCTCCGCCAAAATTCAGGACGTCTTACGCATAGTCTCTCGCCTCAAAGACACGCGCACGCCCGTGCTCATTTCCGGTGAGAGCGGAACCGGCAAGGAACTGGTTGCCCGCGCCATTCATTTCCGTGGCGCATTTGCCGCGCGCCCCTTTGTTGCCGTTGATTGCGGCTCGCTGGTTCCCACCCTGATCGAAAGCGAATTGTTCGGCTACGAAAAAGGAGCCTTCACCGGCGCGCTCAGGTCGAAGCAGGGACTATTCCAGGCGGCCGATACCGGCACCATCTTTCTCGATGAGATTGGCGAATTGCCTCTGGAATTGCAGGCCAAGCTGCTGCGCGTGCTGCAGGAAAAGGAAGTGCGTCCGGTCGGCAGCAACCAGCGCGCGAAGGTCGACGTGCGCGTAATCGCCGCCACCAATCGCGATCTCGAAGCCGCATATAAAATCGGAGCCTTCCGCAAAGATCTCTATTTCCGCCTGAACGTTGTCACCGTACACGTTCCCGCCCTGCGCGAGCGCCGCAGCGACACGCCCATGCTGGTGCACTGGTTCCTGGAGCGTTATGCCCCGGGATCGGAACTACACGTCTCCGGTGCCGCGATGAAGGCCCTCATGCAGTACGACTGGCCTGGCAACGTGCGTGAGCTGGAAAATTGCGTCGAACGCGCAGTCGCCTTGGGCAATGGACAGATCATCGACCTGGGCGACCTTCCACCCTCCATCGCCAACTCGATGACTGCACCGGGTTCGGCGACAGCGAGCGCCGGCGAAAGGTCCTCCTTGCTGCGATCGGACCTGGCAGCCGAAGCCGTCTCTGGGACTCCGCCAACTCCTTCGTCCACCACCGATCTCGAAGATATCGAACGCGCTACCATCCAGCGTGTCTTTGAGCAGGTTAAAGGGGACAAAGCCCTCGCCGGCCGCATGCTAGGCATCAGCCGCGCCACGCTTTACCGCAAATTGAAGCGCTATAACATCAGCACCGCGGGTTCCGGATCGTCCAGCCACTCCTTGCAGTGAGTTCAACCCAGGGCGCAAACAATATGCTTGGTAAATGCAACCGGCTTGGCATCGTTTACAATCCAACTACTTGCTCCCAGAAACTTTTGCGTGAGGAAATATGAAAACGTCTTTGTTCTTGACTCAAGTGGTCGTGTCTCTCTGCTCTCTTAGCCTTGTCGCGAATTGTCAGACGGCGAATGATCAGACAAAGGAATCGAAGGCCACGGAGCGTGTACAAGCCGCGGCTGAGGTTCTGAATGAGATTCAAGGAACGCCCGATAAAGGCATCCCCGGGGAGGTCCTGGGGTCGGCGGAGTGTGTCGCCGTAGTGCCTTCGATGCTGAAGGGGGGCTTCATCGTGGGAGCAAAATATGGCCGTGGATTGGCCAGTTGCCGCACGCCGAAAGGTTGGAGCGCTCCGGCATTTTTCGTGGTGACGGGTGGCAGCATAGGCTTTCAGATCGGCGGGCAGGCTGTGGATCTGGTAATGCTGATCATGAACAACGACGGCATGAAGCATCTGCTGTCGAGCAAGTTTGCCCTGGGTGCCGATGCCTCGGTGGCCGCAGGACCTGTGGGGCGCCATGCCGAGGGGAATACCGATTGGAAGATGCGGGCGCAGGTGCTGACTTATTCGCGCGCGCGGGGGATTTTTGCCGGCGTGAGCTTGAACGGAGCAGTGGTGAAGCAGGACAAGGACAGCACGCGGGAATTTTACGAACGCATGGTGCCGTTCCGTACCGCGCTGACGGGAGAAATTGAGCCCCCGCCGGCGGCGAATGCCTTCCTGAGTACGCTGGCGAAGTGGGCACAGGAGGCGGCGAAGTAAGGCGTGCTCTCAAGGCATCCCGAAGATCGAAGATCGAAGATCGAAGATCAATGACCACGAAGGACACGAAGTTGCACGAAGGTTCTAAGGTTTTCCTTCGTGAACCTTAGTGACCTTCGTGGTTAATCAAGACTCATCCCCGTTTGACAAATAAATTTTGACGGTGGTACCGTCACGCTTCCCCGAATGCGGCAGCGACTTGAGTACGCGGCAGCCTGGCCGTTCATAAAAATCCTTGGCATTTTGCCGCGCCCGCTGGCCCGCGCCCTGGGCATCGGCATTGCCTGGATTGTCTATCTATTGCACGTCCGCCTGCGCCAGGTTGGAATGCGCAATCTCGCCATGGTGTTTCCGGAAAAGAGCGCAAGAGAGCGGGCGCGTATTCTACGCGGCGTGTTCACTTCGTTGGGCCGGCAACTGGCGGAGGTCTGCCAATTTCCCAAATACAATCCCGAAAACATAGAAGAGATCGTTGTCTATGACGGCTTCGAGAACTATGAGCGGGCGCGTGCGCGGGGAAAGGGGGTCTTGTTCCTGACCGCGCACTTCGGCGCGTGGGAGCTTTCGGCCTTCACGCATTCGATGCACGGGCACTGGATGCACATCGTGATGCGTCCCATGGACAATGTTTATCTTGACCGGATGATTGGCCAGTACCGTACAAGCCATGGCAACAAGACAGTGGACAAGAATGACTTTATCCGCGGGCTGCTCTCGGCGATGAAGGCTGATGAAGTGGTCGGGATTCTGATGGACACGAACATGACCCCGCCGCAGGGAATCTTCGTGGATTTTTTTGGTATTCCCGCATGCACCGCGAGCGGACTGGCGCGCATTGCCCTGCGCACGGACGCAGCCGTAGTTCCGGGCTTCACGATCTGGGATCCGGCGCTGGGGAAGTACCGGTTGCGCTTTGATCCGGCGGTGGAGTTAGTACGAGCCGGCGAGCTTGAGGCGGACATTAAGGCCAACACGCAGAAGTTCACGAAGATCATCGAAGACTACGTGCGGAAATATCCGGAGCAGTGGTTGTGGGTGCACCGGAGGTGGAAGACGCGGCCGCCGGGGGAGCAGGGGTTGTATTGACTTCGGACCTCGGACGTCCGACCTCGGGCTTCCGGCTTCCGGTAGAGCATAAGTACCTGCGCCACCCCTAGGACGGGATGGGAGGTCGCTGTTGATTTCGGCTCGAAAATAAAGCTTGGGGCGTGGTTATGGCGAGCGTTGGATAGCTCGCTCCTATGCTGGAAACCGGGGTATCCCCCCTCCCCCCTCGATCTTTGGGATCATCACGTTAGCAAGAAATTCCCCGCAAAATCCGGATGTCAAAGAACTTAGATATCAAAATCCGTGAAACAAAGGACTTCGGGGCACAACGATTTGGCTTCTGCCAACCGTCACGGCCTCGATCATGATTGCGCAAGTGACGGGCTGTGGACAAGGTTGGATGTCACAGCGATCTGTGGATTTCCGCCCAAAGCCCACTTCTCGCAAAGGCGGCGAGAAGTGGGGCACCCGGCACCCGACACCCGCGTGTCAGGTCGAGCACCAGTGCTTGCGTCCGAAGGACGCCTGAAAATAGCCTGGCGTTTCAACGCCGGCGCTGTATTTCGCTTCTTCGCCAAGACCCGCCACGCGTAGCGTTGTTTTAAGACCTGCATCACGGTGGACTGCGTGCCTCGCTCCGGCTCGCTGATCAGCAGGTGGATGTGGTCCGGCATCGCCACGTAACCCACCACCACGAAACCATAGCGCTGACGAACCTCTTCGAGAATTTGCAGAAACAGGTCGCGGCGGCGCGCCGTTGCCAGCCATGGCTGGCGATGGTAACCACCGCAAGTGAGAAAGTGGAGATACTCGTGCCCGTAGTAACGCTTGAGGCCCTTCGGCATGCCTAAACTGTAAAGGAGGAATGGCTCTGCATCGAGGCACAATCCAAGTCAAAATCCTAAGCGGTTCGCAATTGGGAATGTCCCACCCTTTGCAAAAGACGCAAAGGATGGGCCACCCTCGCGTCATCTCAACGCTTGAGTGCTTCCTTCCGGTAAAATCAAATCTTCTTATGAAAACTTTCGAACAGATTGCGGAGCTGGAGCGGCGGTATCTGCTGGGGACTTACAATCGCTATCCCATTGCGTTGACGCGGGGGAAGGGCGTATTTCTTTACGACCTCGAGGACAAACGCTATCTCGACTTTGTGGCGGGGCTGGGAGTGAATGCCCTGGGACACGCTCATCCTCGGATTGTTAAGACGATTCGGGAGCAGGCGGCGAAGCTGATTCACATCTCCAATCTTTATTACCACGAGTATCAGGGGGAGCTGGCGGAGAAGTTGTGCGGGCTTTCTGGGTTGAATCGGGCCTTTTTCTCCAACAGTGGAACCGAGGCCATTGAGGGATCGATCAAGCTGGCGCGGCTGGCGGGACATCGCGCCGGAGGCGAGGCAAAGTCCCGGCTGGTCGCGTTGGACGGTTCGTATCACGGGCGCACGTTCGGGGCGCTGTCCCTGACCGGGCAGGAGAAGCATCGCAAGGGATTTGAGCCGCTGCTCGAAGAAGTGACGTTCGTGCGGCAGAATGACGTGGAAGGTTTGCGCGCGGCGGTGAACGACAATACATGCGCAATCGTGCTGGAGCCGATTTTTGGCGAAGGTGGAATCTACGAGTGCTCGGTGGAGTTTTTGCAGGAGTGCCGGCGGCTGGCAGATCAGCACCGTGCAGCGCTGATTTTTGACGAGATTCAGTGCGGCTTAGGGCGCACCGGGACGATCTTTGCGTTTCAGAGTTTTGGCGTGACTCCGGATATTGTCGCGATTGCCAAGCCGATTGCCGCCGGGCTTCCGCTGGGGGCGTTTCTCGCGAAGGAAGAATTCGCTTCAGCGATCTCGCCCGGTCAGCATGGCACGACTTTTGGTGGAGGGCCGCTGGCCTGCCGTGTGGCGCTTGAATTCCTGGCGATCGTTGAAGAAGAAAAGCTGCTGGAGAATGTAAACAAGGTGGGCGCGTACCTGCAGCAGGAACTGAAAGCGCTCATCGAGAAGCGGGCGGCGGCTCAAGAAGTGCGAGGACGAGGGTTCATCCAGGGAATTCAACTCGACGTGCCCGCGCGCCCGATTGTGGATGCGGCGCTGGCCGAGGGAGTTTTGTTCAACAGTACCCAGGATACTGTGGTGCGGTTTCTGCCACCGTTTCTGCTGGAGGAGAAGCACGTTGACAAGGGAATACGCGTGCTGAAGAAACTTCTGGGCAAGAAGCGGAAGGCCGCGGCGTAGATGACTGCGGGACTTAAATACTTCTGCACAAGACTGAAGTAGCGATAAGAAGCCATACCCAGCGCCGTGATAGAAATGCCTTATCTGGCTTGTGGTTGCGCAAGTGGGTATGGGGTCCCCTTCGGCTTCGCTCAGGGCAGGCTTTCGACTTCGCAGCTGTCTCGCTTCACGAGCCATCCGCAGCGCTCAGGATGACAGCGTGGAAGGGCTTCCACCAAAAAGCGGGGAGCCGAAGCTCCCCAAAGTGAAACGAACAGAGGCGATGTTCTTTTAAATAGAATCCGGCGGTGATGAAAGAGTTGTCCTCGGGACGGGAAGATTTTGTTGTGATGGACCAATCGCGGGGAGTTTCTGCGCTTGCCCCTTCGACAGCGGGCACTGGCGTGGAAGAGTCTTGGATGGAACTTGACGGGGCGCGTATGCGCTACCTGCGCGCGGGATCTGGTCCGGCGCTCATCTTGCTGCATGGACTGCTGGGGTATTCATTTTCCTGGCGCTTCACCATGCCGGTCCTGGCGCGCTATGCGACGGTTTATGCGCCGGACATGCTGGGGGCTGGCTTCTCCGATCGCCCGGCCGGGCTGGATCATTGTATGGGCGCGACGGCGCGGCGACTTCTGCGCTTCATCGCGGCTCTCGGAGTTTCTTCGTTCGACCTGTTGGGAACGTCGCACGGCGGAGCCGTAGCCATGACGGCCGCCGCGCAGTGCCTGGATAGAGATTGCGCTCTCAGGGTGCGGCGCCTGGTGCTGGTCGCCCCGGTGAATCCATATTCTGCCCACGGGCGGCGACTGGCGCCTTTTTTCGCTAGCCGTTTTGGTGCCGCGCTGTTCCGCCTCACCGTCGCGCGCATGACTTTCTTATTCCGTTACGGGCACAGGCGCCTTTATGCCGACCGCAGCAACATTCCTCCGGGTACGCTCGACGGCTACATGGCGCCTCTGGCTATGCCGGGATTGTTCGAACATGGGCTCAGCATTGTCCGTACCTGGACTCAAGACCTGCAGGAGCTGGAAGCGACGCTGCCGAAGTTGAAAAATATTCCCACGCTTTTGATGTGGGGCAGCAAGGACTCGGCGGTGTATGCTTCGTCGGCTGGTCCGCTGGCCAAACATTTTTCTAATTCACAGGTGATCATTTTCCCCGGGGTTGGACATTTGCCCTATGAAGAGTGTGTTGAGGAATTCAATCGCGCGCTAATCGAATTTCTAACCACCGATTCAGTCCGCGGAAGGCGAAGCGCACAAGTAAAATCGACCTAAGTTCAGTTGACGCCCTTCCTCATGACTTCCCACATTTTCGACTTGCTGCGCAACGCTCTGGTCCAGTATGGATACTGGGCGGTAGCGGTGACGCTGCTGCTGGAGAACACCGGCTTGCCGCTGCCGGGCGAGACCATCCTTTTGCTGGCCAGTTTTCTGGCTTATTCCGAACACAGTTTGCGGCTTCCATGGATCATTGCTGTGGGAATCGTGGCCGCCACGGCGGGGGACAATCTCGGCTATATCCTGGGCCACCACGGCGGCCGTCCCCTGCTGGAGCGCTACCAAAACATCTTCCGCATCCGTACTGAGGTCCTCGAGCGCGGCGAACGGATGTTCGCGCGCTATGGTGCGGTTACAGTCTTCTTTGCCCGCTTCGTATTTGGCTTGCGGATCATTGCCGGGCCGATGGCGGGTGTCTTGCGGATGCCATGGCGAAGGTTCGTGTTGTTTAATTTCCTGGGCGCGGCGTTGTGGGTTTCGGTGATCTCCGGCGCGGGATATCTGTTCGGGCGGCATTGGGCGCAATTGCTGCGCAATCTGGAGCGCTTCAATATCGTGGTTGCCATCGCGGCGGTCGTAGTTGCGGGCTTACTGTGGTGGCGGAACCGGCGGAATGCCTCTGCTCGGTAGATCAGATGGGTGTCGGGCGTTGACGGGGAGTATCTGCGGAGGCAAGTTATCCACACTTCGAGCCGTACGAACCGCGGCTATACTGTGCGGGTGCTGCGGACTCGCATTCCGATGCAATGTCCGCGACACGCAGGATTGGAAACCACCATCGACAACCACGACAACGGCAGCGTCCGAGCCGCAATTCGGACCGAGAGGATCGACATGAAGAAAATCGGGTTCCTGACACTACTGATGATGGCAGCGCTTCTCATTACCCTTACCTTTGCATTCCCCGCTGCGGCGGCGGGACCGAAAGCCCCAGCGGTTCCGGTTGCCGCCGTACCGGCGACTCCGGCAGCGGCGGCCGCCCCGGAAGCTCATCCGCACATTGATGAGGCGCTCGAGGCAATGCGTTCCGCCAAAAAGCACCTGGAGATGGCCGAGCACGATTTCAAAGGACATCGAGCGAAGTCGCTCCAACACCTGCAAATGGCTATCCGCGAGGCCGAGATCTGCATGTCAATGAAATAGTGGGGAGAGTTCCGATCGCACAAGAACAAGACCACAAGAACAAGACAAAGAGAAAAGGCAGCGCTGAGCGGGCGCTGCTTTTTTATTTCTCCAGTTTGAGTCTACTCGTTGGATCTACCTGGGACCGAAGGTGTAGCCGATCGAAGCGCCCACGCGTCCAACGTAGTCAGAACTGAATTGGGCATTGTTATGGACAAAATACAGGTGTGCCTCGGGCCGGACGAAAAAGCTGTGCCAGAAGTAGTAACGGATGCCACCGCCCACATGCACCAGCAGGTGATTACTGCTGACGTGGGTGGAGCAACCCGTTGGGTAACTGCAATTACCGGTCGGGTTGTAGAAACGTATGCTCTCGCCGCCGACCCCGCCCATGAACTCAGCCGTGATCTTCTCACCGAACCGGGGCGCGAATACGGCGTTGAAGTCGTAAAAAATGGGACGAAATCCCTGGTAGTTGTTATAAAGCCCCTGTTTGGCTCTGACCGCAACTTCTCCGTTGAAGCCGAAGCGGTTCTTGAAAATAACGTCGGCGCTGAAGCTGGGGTAGGTTCCCCCCTTTTCCGCTGGAGGCAGGTAAACCTGAGAGGAGCTGTTGTACTTGGAGGAGAGTATGGCGCTGTCACCAACGGCAACGTCAATTTGTTGAGCATGGGCGAAACTGGCAGACAGAAGAACTGTACACGCGGATGTGATTAGCGCGAACTTTCTCAATACAGCCCCCTTGTCGAATGGTTCATGTTTTTGAATGTACGCGCCAGGTTGGTTGCGCCTGGTTGTGCGACCGCAAACGACTGGCCCGCAGAATCATCTCGCCGTCGGAGTTGGGTGCGCGGGATAGCAAAACCCACGATCAGGCGCGCGGTCAGGGTCTATTCGGGACCACCGATGGTGTACCCGATTGAGGCCCCTACGCGGACAACGTTGTTGGAGCTGAAGTCGGAAGTGTTGTTTACGATGTGGTAGAAGTGCGCCTCGGGCCGCACAAAGACATTTCCGTGTACGTAGTAGCGGATGCCGCCGCCAACATCCACCAGGAAATGGTTGCTGCTGGTGTAGCAGGCACCGATATAGACGCAGTTGCTGGTCGGCTGGTAACCATAGAAGCGAGTGGTCTGCCAGCCGATGCCGCCCATGAGGTCGGCGCCGACCTTCTTGCTCAGGCGGGGTTGGTACACGCCGTTGAAGTCAAACAAGATGGGGCGGAAGGGTATGCCAAGTCCCGCGTAATTTCCTCGGCTCGCTTTCCAGGCAGCCTCAAAATTGAAGCCGATGCGTTTGTGAAAGATGACGTCAGCGCTGATACTTGGGTACAAGCCTCCCTTTTCGGGTATCACACAACTACTTACACCGCACGCGGTCGACCCAGACGACAGGATCGTACCGAAGCCGAGCATGGCGTCAGCTTGTTGCGCCTGGGTAAGGGTGGCGAGCAGGAAAAACGCACAGAATGATGCGAGTACGGCTAACTTTCTCAAGAGAAGCCTCCAATCAGTTCATTGCTGGCTGTAGGATGCGCCCGCCAAATCTTTGGGATGCAAGGGACTCCGGTTCATCATAATTTCTGAGGGAGGAAGATTCAATGGAGCCGCAATGGCGGCGTTCCTCATTCAACCGCGGCAGAGAATCTAGTGCTTCACCACAGGGGACACAGGGGCACACAGGGCAGGACTCGGAGACACACGTCATTTGCCTTGTGCCTAGTGTGTCTCGATACAGCGGACTCTGCCTACCTTCCCTTGAAACCAGAGCCGCCGCCGCGGAGGACTTGATCCATGGCGATGGTCCCGCCACCGAAGAAAATCAGTGCGAATGCGAGAGTTGCGACGGACAGAGGAAACTCGAAACCGCCGTTACCGGTCAGCCCATTGTGCCAATGCACTTTTGCGATTGCCACACCCAGGTCGATGCAGATGGCGAAGGCGGCGGCACGGGTGAATAGCCCAACCAGAACAAGCAATCCGCCAAAGAATTCCGTGAAGGCAGACAGATAAGCGGTCCAGGCTGGCAGGCCCAGGCTGGCCACAAACTGAGCATGGTGGTGGAGGCCCCCAAAAACCTTGTGATACCCATGACTGACCATGATGACGCCGACGGTGAGTCGCACGAAGAAAAGCGCGAGCGGTTGCAGACGATCAAGGTAGCGCAAAAGATTCCTCCGGGAGAAAGACGAATAGATTATCGCAGGCGCGAAGAATGCAGAAGTGCGAAATGCGTGCCGCACAGTAGCTGAATCGCCCACACGTGCCGTCGGGGTGTCATGGGTCGCGGTAACGCCATAGCGAAAAGAAGTTAAGTGTAGATACAACAGCGGCTTCGGCGGGAGACATAGTACCTCCGTACCGTGCGTAGTACTTCAGTTACCGCTCTGCGAGTGACCCAACATCAGTTGCGTATGCCCTACCTCTAATAGACGTTTCTTGCCGTTGTAGCACAACATATAGGAATGCCTCAACCGAGGCCCCGGGCAGGTTTCCAGAAAACGGGCCAAAACCCCAGGAAAACGCGGAGATTCGCTTGGAGGTGCGGTTTTTCGGGGCTGATATATGCTCGGGACACCGAAAGCCCTCGGACACGCATTTGAGGGCGAGGCAGTCTCCCAAAGCTAGCCCGCAGGCCGGGGACACGGGGCGGAAAAGGATCTGGTTGGCAGGGCAAGGAACTATGGCCGACTCACGAGAAGTGATGAATATTCGCCAAGCCTCGCAGTATCTGGGAGTGAGTCCGGACACGCTCTACAAGTACGTAGGCGAACAGAAGATTCCCGCGTTCAAGCTGGGCAATCGCTGGCGCTTCAAGAAATCGAAGCTGGACCAGTGGATGGAAGAGAAGTCGAGCCAGATGGAACCACGGGCGAAACACAAACCCAAGGCGGCGATGAAAGCTGCCGGGTCACAGTAAAGGCGGACACATGTTTGGATTCGGATCGAAGTCCATTGTTGGCCTGGATGTTGGCTCTTCGAGTATCAAGGCAGTCGAACTGAGGAAAAAGGGTGGGCAGATTGAAGTGGCGCACCTGGGGCTGGAACCACTGGCTTCCGACATCGTCGTGGATTCGATGATCGTGGACTCGGGCACAGTTTCGAGCGCGATCTCGAAGTTGTTCCTCGATAACCAGATCAAGTCCAAGGGTGTGGCTACAGCGGTGAGCGGGCACTCAGTAATCGTGAAGAAGATATCGCTGCCCTCCATGAGCGACCAGGAACTGGCCGAGACCATCGAGAAGGAAGCGGCGTCTCACATTCCTTTCGATCTGGCCGATGTCAATCTGGACTACCAGATTCTCTCCGAAGAAGCGGGCAGCCCGCAGATGGATGTGTTGCTGGTCGCGGTCAAGAAGGACAAGATTTTGAACTACACCAACGTACTCTCGATGTCGGGCCGTACCCCGGCTATCGTGGACATCGATGCGCTGGCCCTGCAGAACTGCTACGAGTACAACTATCAGCCCGCACCAGGCCAGGTGGTAGCGCTTTTGAACCTGGGCGCAAGCGTGATGAACATAAACATCGTGAAAGGTACGACGCCTTTGTTCCCCCGCGATGTCAGCGTGGGCGGGCACCAGTACACGGACTCGCTGCAGAAGGAACTGGACTTGAGTTTTGACGATGCGGAATCGCTGAAGCTGGGCCACAAGGTGGGTACGGTGAGCGAAGACGCGAAGAATCCGATCCTGCAGCAAGTGACCGAAATTATCGTGCTGGAAATTCAGAAGACGTTCGACTTCTTCCGCGCCAGTGCGGCGGGCGAGCACATCGAGAAGATCTACCTGGCGGGTGGATCGTCGAAAGTGCCGGGCCTGGTCGAGGCTTTGCGGCAGGAATTCTCCATGCCGGTCGAGTTGTTCAATCCATTCCAGCGAGTCATTCCACCGGCGGACGGACATGGAGCGGAACTGGTGGAGCAGAATCCGGGCCAGATGGCAGTGGCGGTGGGCTTGGCCTTGAGGAGCTTTGAATCCCTATGATCAAAATCAACCTGCTCGAAACAGCCAAGGGCAAGAACAAGCGGGGCAGCAGCGGTCCGGCCATGCCTTCGATGGAAATGGGCGACATGGGCTCGCCCAAGCTGAAGGTCTTGGTAGTGCTGGTGCTGGCCGGGTTGTTCAACCTCGCCTACTGGTACCGGCTGGATCATCAGACCAAAGCGATCGCGGCGCAGATGAAGGTGGCCGAACAGAAGAACCGGGAGCTGGCTGATGTGAAGGCCCGCTACATGGAGCGGCAGACCCAGGCCAACAATTACAAGCGGCGCGTCGATGTCATCGACCAATTGCGATCCGGACAGGCCGGTCCGGTCAATTTGCTGGCCATGCTGGGCGAGACGGTGAACAACACCGAAGCAGTCTGGCTGAACAAGATGGATGACCTGGGTGCGAGCGTAAACCTGGAGGGGACCGCCCTGAGCGCGGACGCGGTGGCGAATCTGATCGCCAACCTCCAGAAGACGGGATTCTTCAAGAACATCGAGATCAAGGAAACGTTTCAGGACGACCAGATCAAGGACATGCAGGCGTTCCAGTTCACCCTGACCTGCGAGAAGGGAAAGTCGTAGAGGCAGACTATGGCGAACTTCACTGAATTGTCGGGCGTGAAGCAATGGGGTGTAGTGATAGCCGGGGCGGCGGTAGTAACGGCGGCTCTGTACTTCACTGTGTTCAAGACCCAGAGCGAGAAAAATGCGACGGCCCAGCGTGCGGTCGATGACAAGGTTCGGGAGAACAACGAACTCGAGTCCTACCGGCCCAAGCTGAAGCAGATCGAACAGCAACTCACGGAGCTGAAACAGCAATTGGAAATTGAGCAGCGCATTGTCCCCGATGAGAAGCAGGTGGATGGATTTATCACCATGCTCGATGGCGAAGCACAAAAAGCTGGCGTGGAACTGCGCCGCTATACCGCTAAGCCGACGGCCTCGAAAGAGTACTACACGGAAATGCCGTTCGACATCGAGTTGGACGGGCCCTACTACTCGATGCTGAATTTCTTTGACCGCGTGGGCAAGCTGGAGCGGATCGTGAACATCAGCGGACTGCTGGTTTCGACTACCAAGAACCCCAGTGCGGCGAAGGCCAAGCACACGTACCAGTACGCTCCCAACGAGAGCGTAGTGGCGACGTGCACAGCGACCACGTTCTTCAGTCACGATTTGAATCCTGGACCCGCGGCAGCCGGAGCCAAGCCCGGAGCGACGCCGGCGGTGAACAGGTAGGGATGGCTATGAAGCTGACAACAGGCATTGTGGCAATGGTAATGATGGCGGGCGGGGTCTGGGCACAGAACCCAAACATCATCGATAAAACGCGCAGCACCATGAACTCGGTGCAGCAGCAGAAGACTAACGATAGCAACGCCGCCCTGGAAGGGGTAGGAGTCTCGCAGACGGGAAAGCCGGCGCCCGGCGCTCCGGCCACGAAACCTCCTGCTCCTGCCTTGAAACCGTCCAGCGCTCCGGCGTCAAAACCGGCGCCAGCAGCGGTGGCTCCGGTGAAAGCGGCGGTGAAGCCCGCGGCGGCTCCGGCTCCCAAGGCAAAGCCGGCAACCGAGAAAGCCTCGGCTCCGGCGACGACGGGGTCGTCAGTCCCCAAGCCCCAGGCTACAGCGGCAAAACCGGCGGGAACGGTCAAATCGACTCTGAAGATAGCGGCCAAGGAGCCCGCACCGGCGCCGAAACAGCAAGGTGCGAAACAGGTCAAGCCGCCAACTCCAGCCCCAGGTAAGCCTGCGGCGGATGCCAGCAAGAAAGGCGATGTCCCGAAGCAGCCGAAGCCCGAAGACAAAAAGTGGTCAATGACGGGGAAGAGAGATCCCTTCTTCAGCCCGGTGGTCCAGCAGGCCGGTGGGTCCGGTTGCTCGACGGGGAAGAAATGCCTGGAGATCGGGCAGATCAATCTGCGCGGCGTGGTTAAGTCGGACAACGGCTTTATCGCCGTGGTCACGAACAATATGAACAAGGCTTATTTCCTGCGTGAGAACGATCCGGTATTCAACGGCTACGTGGTCAAGATTACCGGCGACTCGGTTGTGTTCCAGGAGACGATGCAGGACAAACTGGGCAAACCGTTCACGCGCGAAATTGTGAAGAGGATCTTTACACCGGCAGTCTAGAAGAGTCGGGAAACGGCGGATCCGGGAACACCCGGGGCGCTAGTAAATCAAGTTCGAGGAAGGACACGCGGGCCAGGCCCGCGCGTTGGGGAGAGGCGAAATGCGAAAGCAACTGCTGACAATGTTCGTACCGATGCTGCTCATGGCGGTAGTGGCTGGGGCCGCTCAGACGCCGGCATCACAGCCGGCGAGCCAGCGGAGCGAGCTCGAGCGAGTGAACGTGGTCCGGGGCACGGATGACATCCGGGTCGAAATCAGTTCTCGCGGCACGGTGACGCCAAAACTGAGCACTCTGGACTCGCCCGCTCGCGTGATAGTGGACTTGCCGGAGACCGTCATGGCCTCTGGGCAGAGCCAGATCGCGGTTGGCGCCGCGGGTGTGAAAGGAGTGCGCATCGGCATGGATGGCCGGACGCCGCCGACTACCCGCGTGGTCGTGGATTTGGATAAGGCGTGCGCCTATGAGCTGACTCCGGGGCCAGAAGGGAAGCTGGTGCTGACATTGCACTCGCAAACAGTTGCCCAGGCTCCGATGCCCAGCACTCCAAAAGTTGTGGCAGAGAGCGTGCCGGCTCCCGCCAGCAAGCCCGCTTCGCCATTCGGTCCCCGCGTAATGGAGACGAAGGCGCCCAGCGTGACTGCTGCGAAAACAGCAGCGCCGATCTCTACCACGCAGACCAAGCCGTCAGCTGCGTCCAAAGATTATGTGTTCGTCGAACCTACCTACCAGGCGAAGAAGGACGAGCCATCTGTCGAGCCCACCGTGCGTGCCGAGGAAGCGGCCGCTCGGTTCTCCGACAAGACGGCGGCAGAACTTCTCCCGGTGAGCGCGAATGCGGCGCAGTCCTCGCAGAGTTCGACCAGTTCCAGCACGGGCATTCAGCCTGCTGTGAATCTGGCGGCCGAGCAGAAGGCGCAGGCGGGACAGCAACCGGCGGCGACGGGCCCAAAGTATACGGGTGAGCCGATTTCGGTAAACCT